>Ga0255120_1000001_pt1 | contig 133563 bp, 128 predicted proteins | sample Law_Colum_RepA_8_2_FD_188582 | JGI IMG/M metagenome (GOLD analysis project Ga0255120, IMG submission 188582) | Freshwater microbial communities from St. Lawrence River, New York, United States - Law_Colum_RepA_8h | ecosystem: Environmental > Aquatic > Freshwater > River | place: USA: New York...
TATCAATCTCGCTTTGGTCTACATTATTCATGAATCAAATCACTTAGGGTTGTAAAACTACTACTATACAAAAGAAGCAATAAAAAAGCCCGGCGAACCGGGCTTTACAGTCTAGGGAGACTAATTACTTCACGGGCTGTGTACCAACAACTTCGATTACAGCGCGACGGTTCTTAGCACGACCTTCTGCAGTAGCATTGCTTGCAACAGGGTCAGCTTTGCCTTTGCTCTCGGTGTAAACGCGGGTTGCCTCAACGCCACCATCATTGGTGAGGAAAGATTTCACGGCATTTGCACGGCGTTGGCCTAGGGCAATGTTGTAAGCATCGGAACCAACGCTGTCGGTATAACCAACAATGATGACTACCTCAAGCTTCATTTTCTTGATATCTTGCGCAACTTTATTCAAAGTTGCGATTCCACTAGATTTCAAGGTAGATTTATCAAAGTCAAACAAAGTATCTGCTTGGAGGGTAATTTTCTTCTGCGCTACTTTGCTAGCAGCAGCTGGCTTAGCAGGAGCAGCAGCTGGTTTTGGAGCAAGCCAGCCATCGCAGTTTGCAGCAGCAGTGGCAGGTGTCCAGGCAGCATCACGCCAGCACAATGTACCGTCGCCGTTTCTCCAAGGAGTTCCGGTTGAGTTGACCCAGTTGTCAACGTTCTTTTGCTGAGCCATGACTGAACCAGCAGAAATAGTAATTAATGCTGCGAGCATCAGTTTTAGGGTTTTGTTCATTTTTTATCCTCAAAAAACATTTAATAAGTTAAAGCAGACTAAACGCCCAAAAGCTCAATAATGCTCTTAAGGCTTAAAGCACCAACACTAATATAGGTACCAACTACCCGAATGTTAGCACAGGTTCTGTGACTGCGAAATGATATTATTTCGAGATGGAACAAGCCGCTAAAGAAACTCTACCAATATCCCTAGAAGACGAAATGCGGCGGTCCTACCTGGACTACGCCATGAGCGTGATCGTCGGCCGAGCCTTGCCAGACGTGAGGGATGGGTTAAAACCCGTACATCGCAGGGTTCTTTTTGCGATGTATGAATTAAACAACGATTGGAATCGGGCTTTTAAGAAATCAGCCCGTATTGTGGGTGATGTTATTGGTAAATACCACCCCCACGGGGATACCGCCGTTTATGACACGATCGTTCGGATGGCACAGGATTTCTCGCTACGTTACATGCTCGTGGACGGTCAGGGTAACTTTGGATCGGTGGATGGGGATAACGCCGCTGCAATGCGTTATACCGAAATTCGGTTACGTAAGATTGCCCATGAGCTATTAGCCGATTTGGACAAAGAAACGGTTAATTTCGGTCCGAACTATGACGGTAGTGAAAAAGAGCCCCTAATCCTACCGGCAAAAGTACCCAATTTGCTCATTAATGGGTCCTCTGGAATTGCCGTGGGTATGGCGACCAATATTCCTCCCCATAATTTGGATGAAGTCATTCGGGCGTGCTTGCATGTGCTCCACAACCCTGATTGCACAGTCGATGAGTTAATTGAAATTGTTCCAGCACCTGACTTCCCAACCGCCGGAATTATCTATGGCGTGCAGGGTGTGCGCGAAGGTTATCGCACGGGCCGCGGCCGCGTAGTCATGCGGGCGAAAACGCACTTTGAGGATATGGAGAAGGGTCAGCGTCAGGCGATTATTGTCGATGAGCTGCCTTATCAGGTTAATAAGAAAAACTTGCTAGAGCGCATTGCTGAGCTTGTGAATGAGAAAAAGATCGAAGGTATCTCTGACTTGCGCGATGAGTCTGATAAATCTGGTATGCGGGTCGTGATTGAGCTCAAGCGTGGCGAGGTACCTGAGGTGGTTCTCAATAATCTTTACAAGAGTACGCAACTCCAAGACAACTTTGGTATGAACATGGTGGCCTTGGTAGATAACCAGCCCCGCCTATTGAACTTGAAGCAAATGCTGGAATATTTCTTGGCACATCGCCGCGAAGTGATTACCAGAAGAACAATCTTTGAACTGCGCAAGGCGCGCGAACGCGGGCATGTATTGGAAGGTCTTGCAGTTGCATTAGCCAATATTGATCGCTTTATCGCCATTATCAAAGCAGCGGCCAATCCGGTTGAGGCTAAGCAAGAGCTCATGGCACAGGCATGGGATTCTTCTTTGGTCCGCGAGATGCTGGCACGCGCTGAGGGTGAGGCCCCTGGCGGACGTAACTCATTCCGACCCGAAGGCTTATTGCCCGAGTATGGAATGCAAGACAGCGGTCTGTATCGCCTCTCCGATGGACAGGCGCAAGAAATTCTGCAGATGCGCTTACAACGTTTAACCGGTTTAGAGCAGGACAAGATTGTTGCTGAGTATAAAGAGGTGATGGATGAGATTGCGGATCTCTTAGACCTTTTAGCAAAGCCTGATCGAGTGACCAAAGTCATCGAGACCGAGCTAAAAGAAGTGCAAAATGAGTTCGGTCAAGCGGGCGGTGATTCAGGTCGTCGCTCTTTCATTGAGATGAATGCGACGGAGCTCTTTACAGAAGATCTCATTACACCCACCGATATGGTGGTGACCTTGTCGCACGCTGGTTATATGAAGAGCCAGCCTTTGAGTGAGTACCGTGCACAAAAGCGCGGAGGGCGTGGTAAACAAGCAGCCACAACCAAGGATGAGGATTGGATCGATACCTTGTTCGTTGCCAATACCCACGACACCATTCTTTGCTTCTCGGATCGTGGCCGAATGTATTGGTTAAAAGTTTGGGAAGTTCCACAAGGCAGCCGCACTTCTCGAGGTAAACCAATCGTCAATATGTTCCCTTTAATTGAGGGAGAGAAGATCACGGTCATATTGCCTATTAAAGGCTATCAGGATGATCAATACGTCTTTATGTCTACCCAGCGCGGCACAGTTAAAAAGACCCGCTTATCGGATTTCTCGAACCCACGTAAAGCTGGAATTATCGCGGTTGATTTAGATGAGGGCGATTGCTTGGTTGGTGCAGCAATCACGGATGGCAAACACGATGTGATGTTGTTCTCAGATGCTGGTAAAGCGGTCCGATTCGATGAAAATGACGTCCGTCCAATGGGCAGAACAGCGCGCGGTGTCCGAGGAATGAACTTGGGCGAAGGGCAGGAAGTCATTGCAATGTTAGTTGCACCTGCAGAGATTTCAGAAGAAGCAAGTATGAACACGGATACCACTGCGAATGATGCGCCCAGCAGTGTCTTAACTGCTACAGAGAATGGTTTTGGTAAACGCACACCCATCGCGGAATATACCCGACATGGTCGCGGCACTAAGGGCATGATTGCAATCCAGACCAGCGAGCGAAACGGCAAGGTTGTTGCTGCAGCATTAGTCTCACCTGAAGATCAAATCATGCTCATCACCACGGGCGGTGTTTTGGTTCGAACTCGCGTGTCGGAGATTCGGGAAATGGGTCGATCCACACAAGGTGTCACCTTGATTAATGTTGACGAGGGAACACATTTATCTGGTTTGCAGCGGATTGCTGAGAGCGACTCTGATGACGATGCCGATGAGCTCGGCGAGGAGTCCGACAATCTTTCAGAATCCTCTGGCGATGCTTAATTTCACCAATCTGAAACCATAAATCATCATGAGTTTTGACCGCCGCATTTATAACTTCGCAGCGGGCCCAGCAACCTTGCCAGAGGAGGTCTTGCAGCAGGCTTCCGATGAGCTTCTAAATTGGCATGGTCTTGGTACAAGCGTGATGGAGATCAGTCATCGAAGCAAAGAGTTCATGGCGGTTTATGAAGAGACGCTCACCGATCTGCGTGAGTTGATGTCGATCCCGGATGATTATGAGATTTTGCTATTGCAAGGGGGTGGGATTGGTCAAAATGCTGCGGTTCCCATGAATCTTATGCCTTTGGCAAAAAAGCCTAAAGCCGACTTTATCGTCACCGGAATTTGGTCAGAGAAATCAGTGAAGGAAGCACAAAAATATGGAGAAGCCCATATTGCTGCTTCATCCCTTGATGATCAATTTCGGACTATTCCAGAGCGTAATTCTTGGAAGCTCTCTGATGATTCTGCCTATGTTCATATTTGCGCCAATGAGACCATTGGTGGCGTTGAGTTTGCAAACTTTCCAGATGTTGGCAACACCCCTTTAGTTGCCGATATTTCAAGCAATATCTTGTCTAAAAAGATGGATGTGCCCCGTTGTGGTGTTTTATTTGCAGGCGCCCAGAAGAATATTGGGCCTGCTGGTGTCACTATTGTGATCGTGCGCAAGGACTTGATGGGGCATGCAATGAGTATTACCCCATCGATTTGGGATTGGGCGAAGGAGGCCGCCAATCAGTCGATGTTTAATACCCCCCCCACTTTCCCAATTTATCTTTCAGGCTTAGTATTTAAGTGGATTAAGCGACAAGGCGGGGTCGCAGAGATGGAACGCCGAAGCCAGGTTAAATCATCTTTGTTATATGACTTCATTGATCAAAGCTCTTTATATGAGAGTCGGGTCAACAAAAATTGCCGGTCGAGAACAAATGTTACTTTTTTTCTGAAAGACGAGCGTTTGAATGCAGAGTTTTTGGCACAGTCCAGCGAGTCAGGGTTGGCTGCACTGCGCGGTCATAAAGCCGCTGGCGGGATGCGAGCGAGCGTCTACAACGCAATGCCAATTGCTGGAGTTGAAACTCTGCTGGCGTTCATGCAGGAATTTGAGAGGCGCGCTTAATGTCGAATGATGATCAACGATTAGCCCCCTTGCGCGCAAAGATTGATGCGATTGACGCTGAGCTCTTAACCCTTCTCTCTAAGAGAGCGAAGGCAGCCCAAGAGGTCGGCCATATTAAAAACGAATCCTCAACACCTATTTTTCGGCCTGAGCGTGAGAATCAAGTGATCCAAAATGTTTTGAGTAAAAATTTAGGGCCTTTGCTTCCCGATGGGATTGCCTCGATCTGGCGCGAGATTATGTCGGCGTGCAGAGCATTGGAATCAAGGCAAACAATTGCATACTTAGGCCCTGTTGGTACTTTTTCTGAGTTGGCTGCACAACAGTTTTTTGGACAATCGATTCAGGGCTTACCTTGCGCCAGCTTGGATGAGGTATTCAAATCTGTTGAAAAAGGTGCTGCTGATTTTGGGGTGGTGCCAGTGGAGAACTCCAGCGAGGGAGCTGTCTCGCGCACTCTCGATTTGCTGTTGGAGAGCCCTCTACAAATTAGCGGTGAAGTGGTATTACCCATTCGGCATCACCTTCTTAACAAAACGGGAAGTTTGGATGGCATCAAGACGGTCTGTGCTCACGCGCAAGCATTAGCCCAGTGTCAGCAATGGCTTAGTACGCATGCCGCGCAATTACAACGCCAAGCGGTCAGTAGCAATGCAGAAGCTGCGCGTATGGCCAGCCTTGATAACAGCATTGCGGCGATTGCTGGGGATCCTGCGCAAATTGCCTATGGATTACAAATCATCTCTGCGCAAATTCAGGATGACCCCAATAATCGTACTCGCTTTGTGGTGATTGGCCAATACGCATGTCAGCCTTGCGGTCACGATCAAACCTCGTTGGTGTTGTCGGTTTCCAATCAGCCTGGCGCCGTTCATCACTTGCTTGCTCCATTGGCCAAACATGGGGTATCAATGACTCGCTTTGAGTCTAGACCGGCTCGCAAGGGCTCTTGGGAGTATCACTTCTACATTGATATTGAAGGTCATGCAGAGGATGTAAAAGTAGCCAAAGCAATTGACGAGTTAAAGACAATTGCCGCGTTTTATAAAAAGCTTGGCTCTTACCCGAGAGCTAAAAATTAAGAACATCCTAATTAAGTTCATCACACGTCAATGGCAACGAAAATTGGTTTAGACCATGTGCAAGCAATTGCTCCTTATGTAGGTGGCAGGCCCATTAGTGAGGTTGCGCGTGAGTATGGCCTAGACGAAAGCAAGATTGTGAAATTGGCCTCCAATGAGAACCCACTTGGGATCCCGGAGTCCGCTAAGCAAGCAATGTTAAAGGTTGCCAGTGAGCTTGGGCGTTATCCAGACTCCAATGGATTTGAGCTCAAGCAGGTTTTATCTAATCGTCTTGGCGTTCCTGAAGATTGGATTACGCTCGGAAATGGGAGTAATGACATTCTCGAGCTAACCGCTCGTGCTGTAGCCTATGCGGGTGATGCAGTGGTGTTCTCAAAACATGCATTTGCTGTCTATCCATTGGCTACCCAAGCGATTGGAGCAAAGGCGATTGAGGTTCTTGCGGATTCAAATTATGGCCATGATCTGCCGGCAATGCTTCGCACGATTCTGTCCTTGGGTGACCAAGCTAAGTTGGTCTTTATTGCGAATCCAAATAATCCGACTGGCAGCTACTTACAACCCGACGCTATTTCCTCTTTTATTTCTCAGGTGCCACCCCATGTTGTGATTGTTTTGGATGAGGCCTATAACGAATATTTATCTCCGGAGCAGAGGTACGACGCAATTGCTTGGGTTCGGGCTAATCCGAATTTAATTGTGTCACGCAGTTTTTCAAAGGCCTATGGTTTAGCAGGACTACGCATTGGCTACGGCATTGCTCAACCTACCTTAACTGACTTACTGAATCGAATACGTCAACCCTTTAATGTGAATAGCCTAGCGCAAGCTGCTGCAATTGCCGCTCTACAGGATGAAGCATTCTTACAAAAAGGCTATGAACTCAATAAAGCGGGTTATGCGCAACTAACAGAGGCCTTTGAGCGAATGAAGCTGCCTTATTTGCCATCTTCGGGTAATTTTGTTCTTGTAAAAGTGGGTAACGATCATCAGGCTGGTGTTCGAGTAAATCAAGAACTTCTGAAGCGTGGCGTAATCGTGCGACCCGTTGGTAACTATGGCCTGCCTCAGTGGCTACGCATCTCGATCGGCTTGCCGCAAGAAAATGCTGCATTTCTAGATGCCTTTACTCAAATCTTAAAAGATGAAAAGGTATTGGCATGAGTGCAAATCAATTTGGCACGGTTGGCATTATTGGCGCGGGCTTAATAGGCGCTTCTTTGGGTTTGGCACTGAAGCAGGCTAAAGTTGTGCATCAAATGATTGGAGTGGGACGAAGCGCTTCTAATTTGGATCAGGCCCTCAAGATAGGCGCCATTGATCGAGTGGCTGATTTAGCTGATGCCGTCAGATCCTCACAATGGATCGTCGTATGCGTGCCAGTCGCACAAATGCGCGCAATCTTCACTCAGATGGAGCCCCATTTAGGTCCGAATACTCTTATTACAGACGCTGGCAGTACTAAGTGCGACGTGATCTTGGCAGCAAAAGAAACGTTAGGTAAGAAGGTTTGTCAGTTTGTTCCTGCGCATCCTATTGCTGGTGGAGCTCAGCACGGTGCTGCGGCTGCACGAGCAGATTTGTTTCAGGGTAAGCAAACGATTATTTGTCAGTTACAAGAAAATAGCGCGGCGGATGTTACTTTGGTTGAGCAATTCTGGATGACGGTAGGCTCTAAGATAAAACGAATATCAGCAGTTCAACATGATGCGATTTATGCGGCTGTTTCCCACTTGCCACATATCCTCTCCTATGCCTTGATGTCGAGCGTTCTTAACTCTGAAGATGCGGAGCAAAAACTAGGGCATGCTGGGGCGGGCTTTAGGGATTTTACGCGGATTGCTGCATCCAGCCCTGAAATGTGGCGGGATATCTGCATCGCAAATAAGCAAGCGATTTTGAAAGAGCTCGATCAATATCTGAATATCACACAGCGTCTGCGTGAGATGATTGCCAAAGAGGACACAGATGGTTTGGAAAAGGTTTTTCAAAAGGCAAGCCAGGCACGACAGCAATGGGATGAGTCTTAATGGCAAGTCCAGCAATTCAGGTTGGGCCATTTCAAGGTGCAAAAGGTGAAATCATCCTCCCAGGGTCCAAGAGTATTTCAAATCGCGTTTTGTTATTGGCCGGCCTTGCAAATGGAGTAACAACACTCAAGCAATTATTAGATGCAGATGATACGAAGGTGATGCGCAATGCATTACGTCAGCTTGGTCTTTCGGTGGAAGATCGTGGTTTAGATTGCGTCGTTACGGGTTGCGGCGGACTGTTCCCAAATAAAGAAGCGGATTTATTCATGGGTAATGCGGGCACAGCAATTCGTCCATTAACGGCTGCATTAGTGATGCAGGAAGGTAATTACCGTTTATCGGGCGTACCCCGGATGCATGAGCGCCCCATTGGCGATCTGGTTGACGGCCTTAAGCAAGTAGGGGCGCAGATTGATTACGAAAAGGAAGTAGGTTATCCACCCTTGTTGATTCACAAGAGTAAGCTGAATTTACCGGATGTGATTCGAGTTAGAGGTGATGTATCAAGCCAATTCTTAACCGCTTTATTAATGGCTTTACCCTTAATCGCTCGCCAAGCAATTCGGATTGAGGTGCTTGGAGAATTAATTTCTCGCCCATATATTGATATCACCATAAAGCTCATGGCTCGCTTTGGAGTTATGGTGAACTCCCCCGACCAAAATACCTTTGTGATTTCTTCCACGGAGGCAGGTGCTGTCTATACCAGCCCACAGACTTTGTATGTTGAAGGCGATGCCTCATCAGCATCCTATTTCTTGGCAGCTGGAGTTTTGGGACAAGGGCCAGTTCGTGTTTTGGGAGTTGGTAAAACAAGTATTCAGGGGGATATTGCCTTTGCCGATGCCATTGAAAAAATGGGTGCTGTGGTTGAGCGCGGCGATCATTATTTACAAACTAGTGGTGTTCGTCATGGCCAGTTAAATGGCATCACTATCGATTGCACTACCATACCCGATGCAGCAATGACCTTGGCGATCATGGCTCTATTTGCTAAGGGCAAGACCCGGCTAGAAAAGATTGCGAGTTGGCGTGTTAAAGAAACGGACCGAATTGCTGCGATGGCTAAGGAGTTGCGTAAATTAGGCGCCATCGTTATTAAGGGAGCAGATTTTATTGAGATTGAGCCCCTGGACCAACAAGATTGGCAGTCACCGGCAGATGGAATTGATACCTATGATGACCATCGTATGGCTATGTGCTTTTCATTAAGTGCGTTTGGCCCTAAGTCAATTCAGATTAATGATCCAAATTGTGTTGCCAAAACCTTCCCTCATTATTTTTCTGAGTTAGCCAGCATCACGTATTAATTAAATCCCATGAAAGTAGCAAGTAATCTACCCCCCGTTATCGCTATTGATGGTCCTACTGCCTCCGGTAAGGGAACGGTGGCTATGCGCGTTGCCGCCCAATTGGGATTTCATTATTTAGATAGTGGCGCTCTTTATCGCCTGGTTGCTTTGGCAAGCGATAAAGAAGGGATTTCGGTAAAGGATTCATCCGCCCTTGGTCGTCTTGCCTCAGAAATGCAAATTGAATTTAGGGATGGTGAGGTTTTACTGGCCGGCAAGGATGTAAGCGAGGCGATTCGGGAGGAAAAAATAGGGACCCGCGCCTCTCAATTAGCAATCTACCCTGAGGTAAGAGATGCTTTATTGGTACTCCAGCAGTCTTTTAGGGAGCAGCCCGGCCTGGTGGCAGACGGCCGCGATATGGCTAGCCGTATCTTTACCGATGCAATTTTAAAGGTCTATTTGACGGCCACTGTCCAGGCTAGAGCAGAGCGTCGATATAAGCAATTGATCGCTAAGGGAATTTCTGCTAGAATGGACGTCCTTTTGCAAGATTTGAAGGAACGCGATGCCCGAGATACCAATCGAGGGACTGCGCCCCTACAACGTGTGGAAGGGGCGTATTTGCTAGATACATCGAATTTATCGGTTAATCAAGCGGTTGCGCAAGTTGTAAGTTGGTACGCAGAATTGCACCGCCAACTGTAGTTTTGGCACTTTAGTAGGCATCTACGGCATTGCCCGCCTTCTAAAGTTTTATTAATTTAACCCGTCGGTTGTTTGACGGCACAAAAAGTGAAACTCATGTCTGAATCGTTTGCAGAACTATTTGAAGAATCCCTAACTCGTTCCAATATGAAAACTGGCCAGGTTATTTCGGCCGAAGTTGTTCGTATTGATCATAATTTTGTCGTTGTGAATGCTGGACTGAAGTCCGAAGCATTTATTCCCGTTGAAGAATTCCAAAATGACCAGGGTGAGCTCGAAGTCAATCCTGGTGATTTCGTTTCAGTTGCAATTGATGCACTGGAAAATGGTTATGGCGACACCATCCTATCCCGCGACAAAGCGAAGCGCTTGGCCTCATGGATGAACCTTGAGAAAGCGCTTGAAGGCGCAGAGATCGTGACCGGTACTGTTACTGGCAAAGTGAAAGGTGGCCTGACCGTTATGGTTAACGGTATCCGTGCGTTCCTTCCAGGCTCTTTGGTCGATACTCGCCCCATTAAGGACACCAGTCCTTATGAAGGCAAGACCATGGAGTTCAAGGTCATTAAATTAGATCGTAAGCGTAATAACGTTGTCCTCTCTCGTCGTGCTGTTGTAGAAGCTAGCCAAGGCGAAGAGCGCGCCAAGATGATGTCTAACCTCCAAGAGGGTAGCGTTGTTCAAGGCACCATCAAAAATATTACCGATTACGGCGCATTCGTGGACCTCGGTGGTATCGATGGACTCTTGCACATTACCGATTTGGCATGGCGTCGCGTGCGTCATCCCAGTGAGATGTTGACCGTTGGTCAAGAAGTAACTGCCAAGATTTTGAAGTTTGATCAAGAAAAGAATCGTGTTTCCTTGGGTATTAAACAATTAGGCGATGACCCTTGGGTTGGTATTGCCCGCCGCTATCCACCGAATACGCGTCTATTTGGTAAGGTAACGAACCTGACAGATTACGGCGCATTCGTCGAAATCGAAAGTGGTATTGAAGGCTTGGTACACGTTTCTGAAATGGATTGGACCAATAAGAACGTCGCCCCAAGCAAGGCGGTGTCTTTGGGAACCGAAGTTGAAGTAATGGTTTTAGATATTGATGAAGACAAGCGCCGTATTAGCTTAGGTATTAAGCAGTGCAAAGCGAATCCATGGGAAGAGTTCTCGCGTAGCCATCAAAAAGGCGACAAGATCAAGGGTGCCATTAAATCAATTACTGATTTCGGCGTCTTCATTGGCTTGCCTGGTGCAATTGATGGTCTTGTGCATTTATCCGATCTGTCGTGGAATGAGCCTGGGGAAGAGGCTGTTAAGGCATTCAAAAAAGGCGATGAGCTTGAAGCCGTGGTCTTGGCTATTGATGTTGAGAAAGAGCGTATTTCTCTCGGTATCAAACAAATGTCCGGCGACCCCTTTAATAACTACACATCAACTAGTGATAAAGGTAGCCTAGTCTCTGGTACGGTGAAGAGTGTCGATGCCAAGGGTGCTGTCATTCATTTGGCCGATGAGGTGGAGGGCTATTTGCGTGCCTCTGAGATCTCAACCGATCGCGTGGAAGACGCACGTAATGCCCTTAAAGAGGGTGATACCGTCTCTGCCATGATTATCAATATTGATCGCAAGTCACGTTCCATTAATTTGTCGATTAAGGCAAAAGATAGCGCTGATCAGCAAGATACGATGAATAAGTTACAGAGTGATGCAGGTTCTGGTACAACGAATTTAGGTGCCTTGTTAAAAGCGAAAATGGATAACCAAAGCTAAGCCGATTCCGCCACTCGATGAGTGGCGGGCTAATTAGATTATGTCAGATCAAGAGCATCAAGCTATTACCCGTTCCGAGTTAGTCGAGAGTTTAGCGGAGCAGTTTCCGCAACTCTTACCTCGTGACGTGGAGTTAGCTGTCAAAACATTACTCGACACCATGACCCAAGCATTGGCTGAGGGTAAACGCATCGAATTGCGTGGCGTTGGTAGTTTTGTTCTGCACCATCGCCCTGCTCGTACTGGTCGTAATCCCAAGTCTGGTGAGAAAGTATTAATTCCTGAAAAGCGTGTGCCACATTTTAAGCCTGGTAAAGAATTGCGTGAGCGAGTGGATTACAAACCACTTAATCAAAAATTAGTGACTGATAAAGGGAGTTCGGGTGCCTAGTCCCGTGGTGGCAGGTCTGTTACAGATCTAAAAAATAAGTTCTTTTCTAAAAGCCACTGAACATGATTCAAATAGAAACCGGTTGGTTGCTCCTAATCCCAATCTTTTTTGGTTTAGGTTGGCTTGCTTCTCGTTGGGATTTACGTCTAGAGGCACGTCAAGATGAGCGCGAGCGACTAAAGCAACAGCGCTCTACCTTTAAGGGTTTAAATCTTCTTCTTAATGAACAGCCTGATCAGGCAATTGAGACCTTAGTCAAAGTTGCTCAGCTTGACCCAGAAACTGTTGACCTTCACTTTTCATTGGGAAATTTATTTCGGCGTCGGGGCGAGACCGAACGCGCCATCCGAGTACATCAGCACTTAGCAAATCGTGAAGATATTAAACCGCGGGATCGTGATCATGCCGCATATGAATTAGGTCGAGACTTCTTGCGCGCAGGTTTATTGGATCGCGCCGAAGCATCCTTAAATCAAGTAGGTCAGGGTATATATGCCATTCCAGCAAAAGAAAGTTTGTTGGAGATGTATCAGGTTGAGAAGGATTGGAAAAAAGCCATCATTGCCGCTACAGAACTCCAAGGATTACAAGATAAAAGCCATCAGTTAGAAATTGCACAGTTCTATTGTGAAATCGCACAAGATGCTCTACGACGCAAAGATATGGCCGAGGCCGAAAGTAGTATTAACAATGCTTTGCAAGCCATCCCGAACCAAGCGCGTGCCCTTATTTTGCAAGGCGATTACTTTCTGGCAATGGAACGTCCATTACAAGCTATCGAGGTATGGGGTATTGTGCCTAGGGAGCATCCAGCTTATATGCATTTAGTAGCGGATCGTTGGATGGCAGCACACACCGCTGTTAATCAGGTAGGTATTGGTCTTGACCAATTACTGGTACTTTTAAAGACTCAGGCGATTGGTGAGTTGTTAGATATTGCGCATAGGCATGTTATGCAAATACGTGGCGCAGAAGCCGCTGAGCAAATGTTGGTCGAGGTGATGCAACATTCCCCAACATTGAGCGCGCTCTCTAAATTAGCGGAGACGCGCTTAGTACTTGCCGAGGTCTCTGGCCCCGAAAGCCGAGTCGCTGATTTGAAGTCCACTCTGAGTTTGCTCAAACAACGGACGACCGCCCTGGCGCGTTATACCTGCGGTAATTGTGGTTTTAGAGCCCGACGTTTCTATTGGCAGTGCCCAGGTTGCAATCATTGGGAAGCGTATTCTCCAAGACGAAGTGAGGGTGCGGTACCAAGCGGCCCTTCGATGTAAGAAATGAGTCAAAATAATTAGAAATAATAGCCAGTGAATACAGAAATTCGTTCACAGTCTTTTTAAGGAAATCAATTGAAAGTCACAATTATTGGAAGCGGGTATGTCGGGCTTGTTACGGGGGCTTGCTTAGCAGAGCTTGGCAATACTATTTTTTGTTTGGATATTGATCAAAAAAAGATTGATATCTTGAACTCTGGCGGCGTCCCTATTTATGAATCTGGTTTGCAAGAGATGATCGCTCGCAATCGTGCTGCTGGACGTATTCAATTTTCGACCGATGTGGCAGCCGCAGTAGCGCATGGCGATATCCAATTTATTGCGGTAGGCACACCCCCCGATGAGGATGGTTCTGCTGATTTGCAGTATGTAATCGCCGCTGCCCGCAATATTGGTAAGCATATGACCGTCCCAAAAGTAATCGTGGATAAATCTACTGTGCCGGTTGGTACTGCAGAAAAGGTAACTGCGGCTGTTCAAGAAGAGCTCAAGAAACGAAATCTTGATCCTGCTTTGTGTTCAGTGGTCTCAAACCCTGAGTTTTTAAAAGAGGGGGCGGCGGTAGAAGATTTTATGCGCCCCGATCGGATTGTGATCGGTACCAATCATGATGCAGCTGGATTGCGAGCCAAAGAGATGATGCGTAAGCTCTACGCCCCTTTTAATCGCCACCATGAGCGTACCTATTACATGGATGTAAAGAGCGCTGAGCTCACAAAGTATGCCGCGAATGCCATGTTAGCTACCCGAATTTCTTTTATGAATGAGTTAGCCAATTTAGCAGATGAGGTAGGTGCTGATATTGAGGCGGTTCGTCAAGGAATTGGTTCGGACTCTCGTATTGGTTATGGCTTTTTGTATGCAGGCACAGGATATGGTGGTTCTTGTTTTCCGAAGGATGTTTCGGCACTTTCTCAAACCGCACAACAATATGGTCGTGATCTCAAGATTCTGGAAGCGGTCGAGGCTGTGAACCAAGCCCAAAAAACGATCCTGATTGAAAAAATTGTTAAGCGCTTTGGAGAAAACTTAACAGGGCATCGATTTGCTCTGTGGGGATTGGCATTTAAGCCAAACACCGATGATATGCGTGAGGCACCTAGTCGTTTGATCATCTCGGAGTTGGTTAAGCGGGGTGCTAGTATTTTGGCGCATGATCCTGTAGCTATGCCAGAGGCGCAACGCTGTCTGGAGCTCGACTTTAAGTCGCACCCTAAGCTTTTAGATAATGTAAAGATGGTAAAGGCTCCAGAAGATGCACTAGACCAAGCAAGCGCTTTGATCATTGTGACCGAGTGGAAGGCATTTAGAAGTCCCGATTTTGAGATACTCAAACAAACGATGAAAAACCCCATCATTTTTGACGGGCGTAATTTATATGAGCCCCAAACCATGAAAGAGCTCGGTTTTGAGTATCAAGGAATTGGTCGGCATAATTAGGGTATTGAATTAACAAAGAGCTCAAATTGACTATAGAAAAAGCCGATCGCAATCAATTTAGCAAAACCCGTCTTTTGGTTGTGGGTGATGTCATGCTCGATCGATATTGGTTTGGTGACACAGGACGAATTTCGCCCGAAGCACCCGTCCCCGTTGTGCAGGTCGAAAAAATAGATGAACGTTTGGGTGGTGCTGCTAACGTCGCGCGTAATGCATCTGCCTTAGGTGCGCAAACCACCATCCTTGGAGTAGTGGGAGAAGACGAGGCAGGTAAGCGGGTCGAGCAACTTCTGCTTGAAAGTGGTGTTCAAAGCCAATTACAGACTGATGGTAATGTTCCCACTACAGTAAAGCTGCGAGTGATTGCCAGACAGCAACAGCTCATTCGTCTAGACTTTGAAGAGGCGCCTAGTCAAATCTCTTTAGATGCAAAATTAAAGCGGTTTAAGAGTCTGTTGCCAAACATTGATATCGTTATTTTGTCTGATTATGGCAAGGGTGCTTTAGAGCAAGTGTCTGCCATGATCGAACTTGCGAACGCTAGTAAAAAATTAGTATTGGTGGATCCCAAGGGCGATGCATATGATAAATACAAGGGAGCGACAGTATTAACGCCGAATCGGAGTGAGTTGCGTCAGGTGGTTGGTCAATGGAGTAGTGAGGATGATCTCACATTAAGGGCACAGTCCTTACGCAAAAATTTAGGACTTGGTGCTCTACTGTTGACCCGCTCGGAAGAGGGCATGACATTATTTACAGATAAGGGCACAGAACATGTCCGCGCACAGGCCCGTGAGGTTTTTGATGTTTCTGGAGCTGGCGATACCGTGATTGCTGCCTTAGCGGTTGCAATGGGTGCAGGTTGGTCATTAGAGCGTGCAATGGCATTAGCTAATCGTGCAGGCGGTATTGTGGTCGGCAAACTAGGAACGGCAACGGTTTCTGCGGAGGAGCTTCAGTGACTTACATCGTAACAGGTGCAGCAGGTTTTGTGGGAGCAAATATTGTCCGGGCACTGAATGCTCGTGGTGAAAAAAATATTATCGCTGTTGACGATTTGCGCCCTGCTGATAAGTATCGTAATTTAGCCGATCTTGATATTGCTGATTACATCGACAAAAACGATTTCTTAGAAGGATTTGATGAGGGCTGGTTTGGGAAGGTAAAAGCAGTTTTTCATGAGGGGGCCTGTTCTGACACCATGGAAACGGATGGAGTATTTATGATGAATAACAATTATCAGTACTCCGTCAATCTGTATGAGATTTGCACTACGCAAAAAGTTCCATTTTTATACGCCTCCTCTGCGGCAACCTATGGCGGATCGGATGTTTTTGTAGAGCAACGACAGCATGAGAAGCCACTGAATATATATGGCTACTCTAAGTTTTTATTTGATCAATATATGCGTTCCCGAATTGCTGAGAATGCACCAACAGCACAAGTGGTCGGCTTTCGGTATTTCAATGTCTATGGCCCACGTGAGTCTCATAAGGGCCGCATGGCTTCTGTAGCATTTCATCACTACCATCAATTCAAGGCCAATAAGACTGTAAAACTCTTTGGCGAATACGGTGGATATGCGCCTGGTCAGCAAGCGCGCGACTTTGTCTCTGTTGAGGATGTGATCAAGGTGAATATGTTTTTCCTCGATCACCCAGAAAAGAGCGGCATCTTTAATTTGGGAACTGGAAGGGCTCAACCCTTCAATGACGTCGCGCTAGCAACCGTGAATGCGATGCGAAAGCTTCATGGTGAAACTGCGCTACCCCTCTCTGAGTTAGTTAAAGCAGGTTTGATTCAGTACATTCCATTTCCAGATGACCTGCGTGGAAAGTATCAGTGCTTCACCCAAGCCGATCTCACGCACTTGCGCGCTGCTGGTTATGCAGCAGACTTCCTAAATGTTGAGGAAGGTGTCAGCCCTTACGTGGCATGGCTGTCAGAGAATTCTGATTTTCTAGCTAACCCACTTTAAACCCGTTTTTTAGTCAACATAAATTATTTCCTTGCGTTGAGGAATGCTGTGGCTTTTGGTCACAGAGATTTCATTAACAATCATGGAGAAAATATGGACTTATCAACACTTATTAAGGGATCAAAAAATAGCCTATCCAAAAAAGCAGCTATTTGCATGACTGCATTAGCCCTTACTGCACCCCTCTTTATGCAGCATGTGTATGCAGGCCCCGTCAACGTAAATACTGCCAGTCAGTCGGAGTTAGAGAGTATTCGTGGTTTGGGACCCTCAAAAGCTAAGGCAATTATTACTGAGCGAGAGAAGGGTGGTGCATTTTATGACTCTTATGATTTGCATTCACGGGTGCGGGGTATCGGCGAGAAATCAGTAAGTAAATTGATGGAAAACGGCTTAAAGATAGAGGGCCAAAGTGGCTATCGAGAGACCAAAAGTAATACGCGTTCAGAGTCTCGTTCAAGCCGAAAAAGTACTAAAAACCAAGCTAAGTCGTCCCAGGCGGAGGCTGAGAGGTCGAGTACGCGTAAGCGGTTTTGAGTAAATTTACCTATTGAGTTGCTTGTGACTAAAATGGCCCCATGACTCAAGCAAAGCCACCAGATTCGCTCTATCCAACTATCTCTCAAACCATTGGTAACACTCCTTTGGTTCGCTTGCAGCGTATTCCAGGTGTTGAGAATGAGCGTTGTGGCAATTTAATTTTGGGTAAGCTAGAAGGTAACAATCCTGCGGGGTCGGTTAAAGACCGCCCCGCACTTTCCATGATCTTGCATGCGCAAGAACGTGGAGTTATTAAACCTGGGGATACCTTGATTGAGGCCACCAGTGGCAATACAGGCATTGCAATTGCGATGGTTGGCGCAATGTTGGGCTATAAGATTATTTTGGTCATGCCCGAGAACCAAAGTCTAGAGCGTAGGCAAAGTATGGCAGCTTATGGCGCTGAATTAATTTTGACCTCAAGCTCTGGAGGTATGGAGTTGGCGCGTGACTATGCCGAGCAATTACAAAAAGAAGGGCGCGGTAAATTATTAGATCAGTTTGCTAATCCAGATAATCCCCGAGCTCATATTGAAACTACAGGTCCTGAGATTTGGCGCGATACCCATGGGGCAATCACTCATTTTGTGTCGGCGATGGGAACGACTGGAACTATTACTGGGGTCTCCACTTACCTAAAGTCGATGAACCCCGAGATACAAATTATTGGAGGGCAGCCTGAGGAGGGCTCACAAATTCCTGGTATCCGTAAATGGGCACCAGCCTACCTTCCAAAAATATACCAAGGTGAACGAGTGGATCGTATTGAGTATGTAACTCAGGCTGAGGCTGAAGAAATGGCGCGTCGCATGGCAAGAGAGGAAGGTATTTTTTGTGGCATCTCGGCTGCTGGCGCATTGGTCATTGCCTTGCGAGTGGCGCGCACGGTCGAGAACGCAACCATTGTCTTTATTGTGTGTGATCGCGGGGACCGTTATCTCTCAACAGGCGTTTTTCCTGCATAGGTTTAGTCTGCCGGCTTCTCGGATTTCTTAACCTTTTTAACTTTCTTCTCCTGTTTTTTTGGTTTTTGTTGCTCCTTTACAGATTTTGAAGTACTTTGTTCCTGAACAGGAAAGACGCTTTTATTGCTATAGCCAAGTGCCTCTGCAAACTCAGCAACACTTTGCGCATAAAAATAGCTACGGTTGTAGTTGACAATACTCAAGAAGTTAGCAAGACCCACCACATATTCAATCTGAGGCACCTCTCCCTTACTTGGAGAGGGTAGATCTACGATGAGGGCTTTACTATCAGCCTCGACCCCACCTTGAAGAAGATCGCCTTGCTTAGGCTCTAGGATGCCTAACTCGATTAATTGCTTCACTGTTAATTTAGCAATGGGCTGGCCATCCGCAAGTTCCATTATTTTAGAAAGGGTTTGTTCTTGATTGATGGTAGGAAAGTAAATTGGCATACCGGCTTGCCAGCCGTGTACTTTAAGAAAGTTAGCTACGCTAAAGATTGCATCTCGATTACTTTTGCGCAAATCAATAAGTCCATCGCCATCGCCATCTTTAGCAAATTGCAGAATACTGCCAGGCATAAATTGAGGCAGACCTATAGCACCGGCGTAAGAGCTGCTTTGATTTAAGCAACGGTTAAAACCTTCCTGTTTGCGATTTGTAGTCCGCCAACAGAGGGTAACCAGATCTTTTAATTGATCCCTGAATAAAGTTTGTCGGGCTAAGCGATTAGGTGCTTCTGGGTAGTCAAAAGCAAGACTAGTCAATACGTCCTTCACTCTAAAGTTACCCATTTGGCGACCATAAATCGTCTCAACACCAATAATAGCTGCGATGACCTGATAAGGTACCCCGCTTTCTTGCTCAGCCGCCTGCAGCGCTAGGCGATTTTGTTCGATATAAGCAAGACCTGCCCTAATCCGCATGGGTTCTACAAAGCGACTACGATAAACCTGCCAATTTTTTTGGAAGGTAACCGGAGGAGGGGCCACCAGTTTCTTAACTTGACTTAAGTTTTTGCTATCCCGAAGGCCCAGATCAAGACTTTCTATAGGGATTGCTTGGCTTAAAGAGATCTCAAGAATGAATGCTCTTAACTGCTCTTGATAGCTTTTTTCGGAATGTGAATCAATTAGTTCTGAGACCTTTTCCAATGGAGTAAAGGATCCTTCCGTTTGAGCGCTTGGAGGATTATTGATGGCAGAAGTAGGGGGGCTACTGAGAGGAGAGGTAGCGCAGCCCCCCAAAAGTAGGATCAGTCCTAACAGAGATAAATGGGATCGTGTTTTCAAGTTAGCGCTAAGATATCAGTAGTTTTGATAGAGATGCTAGTTTAGCGAGCAAAATAGTAATTTATACAAAATATAAGAGAGACGAGCAAATGACTACAGCCTATATCAGTCATCCTGATTTTATGAAGCATGAGATGGGACGCCATCATCCCGAGTGCCCAGAACGCATTCAGGCGATTGAAGACCAATTGATTCAGAGTCGTTTGGATGGCCATTTAAAACGAATTGACCCGCCACTGGCGACGGAGGCAGATATTACCCGTGTGCATAGTGAGGACCACCTGGCATTCATCAAAAGCAAAGCTCCAACGAGCGGCTATGCCATGATCGATGGCGATACGATTATGAACACTGCCACATGGAATGTCTCCCTACGTGCTGCTGGAGCTGCCATTGCAGCGGTAGACGCAGTGATGAAAGGCGAAGTGAATAATGCTTTTTGCGCAATTCGTCCACCAGGACACCATGCAGAGCCCCATCGCTCAATGGGATTTTGTGTGTTTAATACGATTGCCATTGCAACACGATACGCACTTGAGCAATATGACCTCGATCGGGTTGCCGTGATTGATTTTGATGTTCACCATGGCAATGGGACTGAAGCGGCATTTATCGATGATCCCCACGTGCTCATGTGTAGTTTCTTTCAGCATCCGTTTTATCCCTACAGTGGTTTGGAAGGCGGCGACAACATGGTGAACATTCCTTTGCCGGCCAGCACAAGCGGCAAGGTGGTACGAGAGATGATTAGTAAGATTTGGATTCCGCGTCTGCAAGAGTTCAAACCCCAATTGATCATGATCTCGGCTGGCTTTGATGCCCATCGGGAAGATGATTTGGGTCAAATGGGTTTAGTAGAGGATGATTATGTGTGGATCACACAGCAGCTCATGAATGTTGCCAATCAGACGTGCGAGGGGAAAATTGTCAGTTGTCTCGAGGGTGGATATAACCTCTCTGCATTAGGGAGGAGTGTCGTGGCCCATTTGAAGACCTTAGCCGAGCTCTAAATAGCGATAAAATAGGCGTTAATTTGACAGATAAAGGTAGCAGATGAAGGTTTTAGTGGCTGTGAAGCGAGTGGTTGATTACAACGTCAAAGTACGTGTGAAATCAGATCAATCTGGGGTTGATATAGCAAACGTCAAAATGAGCATGAACCCATTTGATGAGATCGCCGTTGAAGAGGCTGTCCGCCTCAAAGAGGCTGGTATCGCTACTGAGGTGATTGCTTTTTCGGCTGGCCCACAACAATGTCAAGAGACTTTGCGGACTGCTCTAGCGATTGGGGCTGACCGCGCTATTTTGTTCGAAACGGATACCGAACTGCAGCCATTAGCAGTAGCAAAATTATTACAAGCAATTTATCAAAAAGAGCAAGCTCAGCTCATTATTTTGGGTAAGCAAGCAATTGATGATGATAGTAATCAGACGGGACAAATGCTTGCTGCTTTACTGAATCTGCCCCAAGCAACCTTCGCTTCAAAAGTAAGCATTGCAGATGGCAAGGCTCAGGTGACCCGTGAGGTGGATGGGGGTCTTGAAACAGTATCAATTTCCTTACCAGCAGTGATTACAACGGACTTACGCTTAAATGAACCTCGGTATGTGACCTTACCAAACATTATGAAGGCCAAGAAAAAGCAATTAGACATATTAAAGCCAGAGGATCTGGGGGTTGATATTGCACCTCGTTTGAAAACGATTAGAGTGGAAGAGCCCCCAAAGCGTACCGCAGGTATCAAAGTACCAGATGTGGCTAGCCTAATCGATAAATTAAAAAATGAAGCAAAGGTGCTCTAAATGGCTGCTTTAGTTCTGGTCGAGCATGACCATCATTCTTTAAAGGCTGCCACTCATCATGCCGTGAGTGCTGCTAAGCAATGCAGTCCTAACGTAGATCTTTTATTAATTGGTAGTAATGCTGGTTCAATTTCTCAGGCGGCAGCATGTATTGCTGGCGTTCGTAAGGTTTTGTATGCTGATGCGAAACACTTTACGGATCAACTTCCAGAAGTCGTGGCACAACAGATGATTTCTATGGCTGCAGATTATGATTTTTTCTTAGCCCCTGCAACTGCACATGGAAAAAGTGTGATGCCTCGAGTTGCTGCTAAATTAGATGTTGCGCAAATATCTGATATTACTAAAGTTGTATCGAGTGATACCTATGAGCGTCCTATCTATGCAGGTAATGCGATTGCGACTGTGCAATCAAGCGATCCCAAAAAAGTCATCACGGTACGAACAACAAATTTTGAGGCTGCGTCTGAGGGTGGCTCAGCTGTTATCGAGTCTATTCAAGCGGTAGATCCATACAGAGCCTCGCAATTTATGGGGCGAGAATTGACGAAGTCGGATCGCCCAGAATTAGCAGCAGCCAAGATTATTGTGTCTGGTGGCCGCGGTTTAGGATCTGCCGAGAAATACAAAGAACTCATCGAGCCTCTAGCCGATAAATTGGGTGCCGCCCTTGGGGCATCCCGCGCCGCTGTAGATGCAGGTTATGTCCCGAATGATTATCAGGTAGGGCAGACTGGAAAGATCGTAGCGCCTCAGTTATATATTGCGGTTGGTATTTCAGGTGCGATCCAACATTTGGCCGGGATGAAAGATTCAAAAATTATTGTGGCAATTAATAAAGATCCTGATGCGCCCATCTTTGGTGTAGCCGATTACGGCTTAGTGGGCGATTTATTTACCTTAATTCCTGAATTAACTGCAGCTTTATAGCCTTTAGTTACTGACTAATTTTTCTGGCTTCTTCAATTTGATAAATGAAGAACTGCTCAAAGCTTACTGCTAAGAAGGTCATCATTACTCCCGCACCAAGGATCAGAGATAAGATCACTGTGATTACGACTGGCCAGCCCGATTCGGTTTTTTGATCACTGATAGTGGGATTGAACTGTAAATCCCATTTTTCATCTGGGCGCAAACCAAACACAATGGTTGTTAGCCAACTTGCCTCGATAGCAATGAACCCTAAGACTACTAAGAACCACGCAGCTCCAGATGATCCGGTGTTGAATTGCAAAAGCCAATAACCCATTACTCCGCCGAGTAATGAAACGAGTTGTATCCATCCCCAAAAACTTTTAATCCCTTGGAGATAAAAACAGTTAAGGCCAGTTCCCGGAAAAAATATTCCTAAAGCACAAAACCTAAATTTGGATCGAAAAGTTGAGTTCATTTTGATGGGGGATTTATTTGAGAAAAACTTAAGACTTCCCGATTGGGGCCAATGATCAGTAGACGATCTCCATCGCGTGCAATGGTTCTGTAATCATTTAGGAGGTATAAAAATTCACGTTCGATCTCTTCTCGAACCGATAAGCAAGCCATCCGCGTTGTGGCAATTTGTGTGATTGAAAAGCCGCGACTATCTTCTGTGAGCTGACCTGTAAAGCGATTGCAGGCGCCAAAGCCACTTATTCGAGTGCCGCTGAACTGCACTTGAATTTTTTGACCTTGATCATTAGGCAAGGAACGCAGACGAACCTCGCCCATGGAATTCGGTGGCAGATTCCAGCGAGATAGTTCCCAGTGCGTTCCATGAAGTTCGGCGGCGGGAGGGGTATTTTTACCAGCACATGGAGGGACGATATTGGCGCAAGCACCTAATAAGCAGACCCCACCCATCAAAAAGAGAGTTCGCTGTATTCGTTTGCAGGACAGGATTAATTGCTTAGCCATTAGTACATTATAAGTCATTGATTTATATATATTTTTACCGTCTACTCGGATAAATCTTCATAAGGTGTCTAGAGTTTATAAGGGTTTTCGTCTAGAATATGAGGTTTTCTGAAGTTTGCATCGCATTAATCTGCTTGAGATAGCTAATTGGGCAGGAAAACGATGTAATTAACCAATTAATTAACCCGTTTTACTAGGATTTTAAGGAATAACTATGGTCGTCATTCGACTTGCACGCGGCGGCTCAAAAAAGCGCCCCTTTTATAGCATTGTTGCTACCGATAAACAAAATCGTCGTGACTCTAATTACATTGAGCGCTTGGGTTATTTTAATCCCAAGGCATCTGAAAAGGAGCAGGCAATGCGTCTTGCTCAAGACCGTTTAACGTATTGGACTGGCGTTGGTGCTCAGATCTCTCCAACCGTCAAGCGCTTGATCAAGGATCATCCCGCAGCCTAATTAACTGGCTAACGAGTTTTTATGGAGGTGTTGTGAGTCATCAGCCTCCTTCTGATCTGGTAGAACTTGGGCAAGTATTTGATGCCCAAGGTCTTAAGGGACATATTAAGGTTCGCCCTTACTCCCAAGACCCCATCGCACTGCTTCATTGCAAGCAGATTTATGTGCAACGGGATGGCACGCGTGGTGCCCCCATCGATGCGACTTACACGGTGACCCAAGCAAAATTACATAGCGGATATGTAATTATGGTTCTTGATGGGATTACGGATCGTGACGCCGCTTTGTTTTTAAAGGGCTCTTCGTTAAAGCTGCCTAGAGCTAACTTCCCTAAGGCGGAGGTAGACTCCTATTACTGGATTGATCTAATTGGATGCAGAGTACTTAATGAGGAGGGTACTCAACTCGGGTATCTGGATGAGATCTCTGAATTTGGGGCCCATCCCGTCATGACGGTAGGCAAAGAATTAATTCCTTTTGTACCAGCCCTTGTAAGGTCAGTCGATCTTCAGGCGAGCGATCCTGGAGGTATTGGAACCATTGTGGTTGCTTGGCAGCCCAATTGGAGTGAGTAAGTGATTTAATGACCTATATGCACTTTGATGTGGTGACCCTTTTCCCTGAAATGTTTACTGCTTTGACAAAAAGCGGGGTAACAGGCCGCGCATGTGAGCAAAGACTTACAACTGTAAGTACATGGAATATCAGGGATTTTTGCGAAGATTCTCGTAAAACTGTGGATGATCGGGCCTATGGGGGTGGTCCTGGCATGGTGATGCTCATTAAACCCTTGGAGGATACCTTGGCCGCAATTCGAAATTCCCATCATAAAGCTCAGATTTCGTCTGGGCCAGTTTGCTTATTAAGCCCACAGGGAAAGGTATTTTCCCAGAAGTTAGCGACAGATATGCTCAAATACAGCAATTTAACCCTTATTTGCGGACGGTACGAGGCAGTTGATCAACGCTTTATTGACCGCAATATAGATTTTGAGCTTTCCATTGGAGATTTTGTGCTTTCCGGGGGTGAAATCCCTGCCATGGCTATTATGGATGCCATGATCCGCTTGATTCCAGGGGTGTTAGGGGATGAGAACTCCGCCTTGCAAGATAGCTTTGTCAATGGCCTTTTGGACCACCCCCACTATACCCGGCCTGAAATTTATGAAAATTTATGCGTCCCAGACGTGCTTTTAAGCGGACATCACGCTAAAATAACAGATTGGCGTCGGCAAATGTCTTTAGAGTTGACGTTAAAGCGTCGCCCGGACCTCATTGAGGCTGCGCGCGCAAATGGGTTGTTAAATCAAGATGATGAGCTTTTTTTAAAGAAACTCTCTTCGTAATGAAGAGTCTTGGTTTGGCAGAATTGTTTTAACTGCATCCTCTATTGGGCCCGCTGATTGATCACGGGATTAACGCCAACATGATGCCTAAGGAGTTGTAATGAACTTGATCCAAAAAATCGAGCAAGAAGAAGTTGCTCGTCTAACCGCCAACAAAACAATTCCAAGTTTTGCTCCCGGCGATACCGTAGTTGTGAGCGTAAATGTGGTTGAAGGTACTCGCAAGCGCGCTCAGGCTTTTGAGGGCGTTGTAATCGCTAAACGTAACCGCGGCCTGAACTCAAGCTTCATCGTGCGTAAGATTTCATCGGGCGAAGGAGTGGAGCGTACTTTCCAAACGTATTCACCATTAATCGCAAGTATTGAAGTGAAGCGTCGTGGCGATGTGCGTCGTGCTAAGTTGTATTACTTGCGCGATCGTTCTGGTAAGTCTGCTCGTATTAAAGAGAAGCTAAAGGCGCGCGTTAAAGAAACAGTTACTCAGACAGTAGCAGAGTAATCTACTCTGTCATCCATTAAGGCGACCTCGGTCGCCTTTTTGTTTGTTTAAATCACCTAAAATGGATCCATGTCAAACACTCTGGACTCTCTCAAAAAAAGCTTAGCGGCACCACCTGGATTTAATCCATGTTTAGTGCCCATCGATCGTCGTTGTATTAATCAAAAGCCGGTGCCAGAGACCTTGTGTTGCGAGAGTGGACTTCGGGCTCAGTTTAAAGCTGCACCCACATGGTCTCCAGAGATTACCGATGAAAACCGTCATGTCTTAGCCAGCAATATCATTACGCGTAAACAAGAGCGGGGGATTACTACGAAAGCGGCCGTTCTGATACCTCTTGTGATGCAGGCAAGCGGCTTACATGTTCTATTAACCCAGCGCACGGATCATTTGCATGACCATGCAGGGCAGATTAGTTTTCCAGGGGGGCGGATGGATGAGGGCGATGAGTCACTTGTTGCCACTGCAATTCGGGAGAGCGAGGAAGAGATTGGGCTTCCAAGTCAGAGCATTGAGGTGCTTGGCTTATTGCCGGAATATTTAACGGTCTCGGGGTATCAGGTTACGCCGGTGGTTGCTTTGGTAAAGCCCATTCCTCAATATCGGCCAGATCCTTTTGAGGTTGCGGATGTATTTGAGGTCCCCTTACGCTTCTTAATGGATCCTGCTAATCATGAGATTCGGGTCTGGCAAGGCCCAGAGGGTTCACGCCGTTTTTACGCAATGCCCTATGCGGATCGTTTTATTTGGGGCGCAACTGCTGGTATGTTACGAAATCTATATCATCTTCTTAAAGCATGACCTTTTTCTCAATTCTCTTCGCTCTGATTGCCGAGCAATATCGGCCTGTTACTGCATCCCATTGGATTCGGAGGATGAGTACTGTTTGGCTGGATTGGGTTGCTAAAGAGTTTGGTGGCAAATCTGCTGATGGGGCCACTCCAGTAGGCGCTAGGCTAGCCTGCTTAGTGGGCTTTGGACTACCTACCGTTTTTGTATTCATCATTTATATCGTGGCATTTGTGGTTCATCCTCTGTTGGCTTTTGTGTGGAACATCATCATTGTTTATCTCTTTTTTGGCTTTAGACAATTTAGCCATTCGTTTACAGAGGTTCATGAGGCTATTCAAAATCATGATGTACCAGCAGCTCGTATTGCCCTTCAAAACTGGCTAGGGGGTGATATTGATGTTGCGCATCTATCCGAGACCGAGATAATTGCATTAGCACTTGAGAAAGCCATCATTGGCGCCCATCGCCATGTTTTTGGAGTTTTCTTCTGGTTCCTAGTGCCAATTGGTCCTGCCGGTGTAGTCCTGTATCGCTTAGCGGATAAAGCCTCCCTGCGTTGGGAGCAGTATGGGTTTAATTTATCCGAGGCAGCTAAACACTTCTTCTATATTTTGGATTGGCTACCTGTTCGTTTAAGCGCCATGAGTTTTGCCATTGTGGGCAACTTTGAAGACTCAGTTTATGCTTGGCGTAATTTAACAAGCAAGTGGTCAGATCCCCTCAGTGCAGTATTGTTGGCATCCGGTAGTGGCGCTTTGGGCGTTCGACTTGGGGAGCCATTACGCGAGGCCAGCAGTGATGAGGCTCTTGCTAGAGCGGAGGCGGGTGAGCCGCCCGTCTATGAGATAGGAAACGAGCCAAGCGAGCGGTCTATGCGATCTGCCATCGGTTTAGTATGGCGAGCTCTCATCGTTTGTATGATGGTTTTGGCGATGTTGACCATCGCTCTTTGGCTTGGCTGATACCTTGCAGTTGAGTGTCCGCCGTTTTGGAGTCTGACAGTAATTGTTTGAAAAGCGCTAAACGTTCTATAGCAATCTCCCCAGCAAGAACGGCCTCTTGGATGACGCAGCCAGGCTCACTATCATGCTTGCAATTATGAAAACGGCATTTACCGAGTAAGGGTTTAAACTCGCGAAAGGCGTGCTGGAGTTGACTTTCAGAGAGATGGGCCAAGCCAAATTCCTGAAAACCAGGGGAGTCAATCAGTCCACCCAAATGCGCTTGATTGCGAGACCACTCGGGTAAATCAAAGTAACGGCAGGCTGTGGTGGTGTGTTTGCCGCTATCTAATTTTAAAGAATACTCTTGGGTAAGAGCTGCTGCATTTGGAACCCAGCTATTTAACAGGGTCGATTTACCCATTCCAGACTGCCCGACCAATACGGATACCTTACCTTTCAAGAATGGCTGAAGTTCCTCGAGTGATAGTGGATCAAATTTAGCGGAGACTTCGTGAACGGGATAGCCCATTTTTTGGTATGGAACAAGACCTCGTCGCGCATTCGTTAATTGATCCTGCAGATCGCATTTATTCAGGATGATGCGCAGTTCAATTTGGTCGAGTTCAGCAGCAACCACAGCGCGTCCCAATAGGTCTGGTGAGAAAGCAGGGGCAGTTGCAAGAACCACCAGAATTTGATCCACATTCGCTGCAATTGATTTACTCTTGAATGCATCCGATCGATATAGTAAGTTCTTGCGTTTCTCAATTTCAATAATGCGAGCCTGAGAGGGTCCTGTTTCTTCCAGGATTAATTGATCTCCTACTGCACCGACGTGGCGCTTGCCTGGGGTGCTTACTTGTATTAAGGGCCCAGCATGAGAGCCATCCGCCTGAATAGTTTGCGCTAAGTAATGTCTGCCGTAGGAAGCACTTAGCAGGGCACGAAATTGGCCCATCAGCAAAAACCGCTCATGCAAATCGTTGTAAATGCGCAATCCGCAGGGGCGCAGGAGGATGGGAGCTATAGAATGCGGTGTAGAGCGGGTCCGGGGTTAAGGTCGAAGCATTGTCTTGATAGAGTTTTACGAGGGCAGAGATTAAGGCGCTAGCAGACGATTTCTGGGCAGCAAAATGATCGGCTTCGTATTCATGTTTGCGGGAAGCCAAGCTTGCTAGTGGGGTAAAGAAGAAACTAAATACAGGGGCTACCAACATAAAGAGCGCCAATGCAAGACCGCCGTTATAGCCATTGAGGTTGGGGGTGACCCCAAGGCCCAAATAGAACCATGGCTGTGAGCTTACCCAGCCCAAAATAGCGAGCATGACAAAGCTAAGCGCAAAGGAGACTAGCAAACGCTTGCGGATATGTTGACGCTTAAAGTGACCAAGTTCATGGGCAAGAACAGCCTCTACTTCTAGTGGCTCAAGCTTCTCAATCAAGGTGTCAAAGAATACGATCCTTTTTGCTTTGCCAATACCCGTAAAGTAGGCATTGCCATGGGCACTGCGTTTGCTGCCATCCATCACATATAAACCTTGGCTAGCAAAATCACAACGCTCTAAAAGATGCTCAATTTGTACTTTTAAGGACCCCTCTTCCAGAGCCTTAAATTTATTGAATAGGGGTGCAATAAAGGTCGGGAATAACCAAAGAAGCAGGGCATTAAACACTGTCCAGACGATCCAAGTCCATAACCACCATAAGGGCCCACTACTAGACATTAACTCCAAGACCAACCAGAGAAGAGGAAGCCCAAGGGCGGAGGCTAATGCGATACCTTTGATCATATCCAGCCAAAAGAGCTTGGGGGTCATGCGATTAAAACCATAGGCAGCCTCAATACCGAATTGCTTTTTCCAGGTAAATGGTAAATCTAAGATGCCGGAGATTAGAAAAATAGATACGAGCAAAGCCATTTGTTGCAAAATGCCAGGGCCTAAAAGACCGAGTAGGGTTTGATTGAGAAGTTCTAGGCCGCCTAATAACGTGAATGAAATTAATATAAAGGCGGCAACGAAATTCTCGGTTAGACCAAGACGCAATTTAGCAATCGTATAGTCGGCTGCTTTTTGATGATCTACTAAACTGATCGTATGAGCGAATTCATTAGGTACACTAGCGCGATGATTGGCGACATGGCGAATTTGGCGCATGGCTAACCAGTGGCGTAAGCCAACGCTCAGAACTAAAGCCAAAATAAATAGATATGTAAAGGTCATAGGGTTATTATAAAGATGAGTACTGAAAATAAGGTATCTGGCAATAAGACCGAGCCCATGATTTGGGTGGATATGGAAATGTCGGGATTAAAGCCTGATTCTGACCGTATTCTAGAGATTGCCATGATTGTGACCGACGCCCATCTCAATATCATTGCCACTGCGCCAGTATGGGTGGTTCATCAAACGGATGAGGTTTTAGCTGGTATGGATGCCTGGAACACTGGAACTCATACCAAGTCGGGTTTAGTAGACAAGGTTAAGGTATCGAATTTAGATGAGGGGGCTGTAGAGGAGCAGTGCATCACTTTTCTGAAGCAGTATGTCAAAGCCAACACCGTGCCGATGTGTGGGAACTCAATTTGCCAAGACCGACGGTTCATGGCGCGCTATATGCCAACGTTAGAGGCTTATTTTCATTATCGGAATGTGGACGTATCCACTATTAAAGAACTCTGTAAACGTTGGCAACCTGAGATTGTAAAAGGGTTTAATAAGCAACAAGCACATACTGCCTTAGCAGACATTATGGAATCAATTGAAGAGCTCAAGTATTATCGCGAACGATTTTTCATTCCCTCTCAAAAAGAGTAAGAAAAAGAGATCAATTTAAATATTTGGGCTACTTCTTTTTCTTGGGACGAAAGGCTTTCACAATTGCTTCGTCGGTTTCAATAAACGGCCCACCAATTAGATCAATACAGTAGGGCACGGCTGCAAAAATACCATGAGCAAGTACCTTGCCCTCAGCATCTTTTAAACCTTCCAAGGTTTCCTGAATGGACTTTGGCTGACCGGGGAGATTCATGATTAAAGCAGCATGATTCTCGATCTCGCGCAATACAGCCACTTGTCGAGACAGAATAGCGGTGGGCACAAAACGAAGGCTAATTTGCCGCATCTGCTCACCAAAGCCAGGCATCTCTCGAGTTCCAATCTCCAAGGTTGCTTCTGGTGTAAGGTCCCGGCGGGAGGGGCCTGTGCCGCCTGTGGTGAATACTAAATCACACCCCAGCTCATCGACCAGCTCAATTAATGTGGAGGTAATATGCTCGGTCTCATCAGGGATAAGGCGCTCATGAAAAACTACGGGGGTGGTAATCACCAGACCAAGCCAATTTTTTAAGGAGGGGATACCTTCATCCACATATACCCCTTGGCTGGCCCGATCAGAAATCGATACCAAGCCAATCTTTACCTCATTAGGGCTATTACGATGAAAAGGGTTTTGCTGCTTCATGTTCGTATTCTAGCTATCATTGAGGAATGTTTGCATATTCCCCCGATCAATTTAGGATCATTATTGACTTTATTTTGGCAGAAGCCAAGCGCATTGGGGCATCAGACTCTGCCGCAGAAATCTCTGAGGGTCAGGGCTTATCCGTAACGGTCCGCAAGGGTGAAGTAGAAACCATTGAACAAAGCGTTGATAAGCAAGTAGGTGTCAGTGTCTATCTAGGGCAGCGTCGCGGCAACGCCAGTACCAGTGATTTTTCTCCTGACTCATTGCGTTTAACTGTAGAGGCAGCTTTTCATATTGCTCAACATACTGCAGAAGATGACTGTGCTGGTTTAGCACAGGCGGATCTCTTGGAGCAGAACCCCCAAGATCTTGATTTGTTTCATCCATGGGATCTTGATACTAAAGAGGCGATTCAGATCGCGCGCAAGGCAGAAAAGGCAGCATTTGCAGTCGATAAAGCAATTCAGAACAGTGATGGTGCATCGGTATCTGCCCATCAGGCGCACTTTATGCTGGGCACGAGCAATGGATTCATGGGGGGATATCCCTATTCAAGACATTTTATATCCTGCGCACCGATCGCGAGTTCGGCAAAAAATTCTAGTTCGATGCAGCGCGATGATTGGTATAGCACTTCGCGCATTGCGAGTGAATTAGCAAACCCCGCATTGATTGGTCGTTATGCCGCCGAGCGCGCTTTAGCCAAGTTACATGCAAAATCACTCACAACCCGTCGTTGCCCAGTAATCTTTGAGGCCCCAATTGCTGTGGGCTTAATCGGTTCACTAGTGCAAGCTAGCTCAGGCGGCGCTCTATATCGACGCTCCAGTTTTTTACTGGATAGCCTAGGTAAGCAAGTAATGCCAAAGCATATTGATCTATTTGAGTTGCCCCACCTAAAGCGAATGAGTGGCAGCGCACCGTTTGATGAAGAAGGTGTCCGCACTAAAGCTCGGTCGGTGATATCCAAAGGAGAATTACAAGGCTACTTCTTATCGACCTACTCAGCCAGAAAATTAGGTATGCAAACAACAGGAAATGCAGGTGGCGCGCATCACCTGAAGTTACATAGTATGCACACTCCTTCGGGAGGTTTGCCTGGCCTATTAAGGGAAATGGGCACCGGTCTTTTGGTGACTGAGTTGATGGGTCAAGGAGTGAACTACGTGACGGGTGATTACTCACGCGGGGCATTTGGTTATTGGGTCGAAAACGGCATCATCCAACATCCAGTTGAAGAAATTACCATTGCTGGGAACTTAAAAGAAATGTTGATGGATATTCAGGCGGTGGGCGATGACACGATTATTCGGGGAACTAAAGAGACCGGATCAATTTTGCTGGGCTCAATGACGATTGGTGGAAAGTAATTAGACTGCCTTGCGTCGAAGAGTCACATAGGCAAATTCAATCTCACCTTCTTTTTCTTGAACCCGATCGATTTCTTGCCAATCGCTTGGATCTGGAATCTCAAAATAGGTGTCACCATTAACCTGTATCTCAATCTCCGTAATGAATAGTTCATCTGCTAGCGGGAAGGCCTGATTAAAAAGTTGTTGACCACCAATGACAAAGACACGTTTAAATTCTTTTAATGAGTCCAAGGCTTGCTCTAGTGAACCAACTAATTCAGCGCCAAGCGCTAGGTAATTAACATTCCGACTCACTACGATATTTCGTCTACCAGGCAAAGGCCTACCAATCGATTCCCAGGTTTTGCGACCCATGATAATGGGGTATCCCATGGTAACTTTTTTGAAGAACTGTAAATCAGCCGAGATCTTCCACGGCATCTGATTATCTTTACCAATGACATGATTGCGTGAACGCGCCACGATCATGGAAATGGCTGGCATGCTCATCAGTAAGTTCGCTTAAACCGCAACAGGGGCTTTGATGTGAGGGTGGGATTCATAACCCACAATTTCAAAGTCCTCAAATTGGTAGTCAAAAATACTATCGGGCTTACGATGAATTTTTAATTGAGGAAGATGGTAAGGCATGCGAGATAGTTGGAGTTCCACTTGCTCTAGGTGGTTGCTATACAGATGGCAATCACCGCCGGTCCAAATGAAATCACCTAAATCGAGATTACATTGTTGAGCAACCATGTGGGTTAACAAGGCATAGCTGGCGATATTGAATGGTACGCCCAAGAAAATGTCGGCGCTCCGTTGATAGAGTTGGCAGGAAAGTTTACCGTTAGCGACATAAAACTGAAAGAAGGCATGGCAGGGCGCTAATGCCATCTTCGGGATATCAGCCACATTCCACGCAGACACAATGATGCGTCGCGAATCCGGATTTGTTTTGATAGTCTGAATAATTTCTTGGATCTGATCAATATGTTGCCCATTTGGCGCAGGCCAAGAGCGCCACTGATAGCCATACACAGGACCGAGATCACCATCAGGAGCTGCCCATTCATCCCAGATCGAGACACCACGCTCTTTGAGCCATTGATTATTGGTATTACCACTCAGAAACCAAAGGAGTTCATACACAATTGATTTGAGATGCAACTTTTTGGTGGTGACGAGCGGAAAGCCCGCTGATAAATCAAAGCGCATTTGATGACCGAAGACCGATAAAGTGCCCGTCCCAGTCCGATCTGATTTCTTTGCCCCATGATCAAGGACGTGGCGCATTAACTCATGAAATTGGCGCATAGAAATAAATTAATGAAGACTACTTTATTAAGGACTATTTTTCGAGATGCTCAAGCTTAGTTTTTACATCTTTCCAATCATCGGCATCGGGCAATGGTGCCTTTGATTTTGTGATGGATGGCCATTGTTTTGCAAGTTCAAGATTCATTTTGATAAATTGCTGTTGATCACCTGGCACATCATCTTCTGCATAAATTGCATTCACAGGGCATTCAGGAACGCAAACAGCACAATCGATGCACTCATTTGGATCGATGGTTAAAAAGTTTGGACCTTCACGAAAACAGTCAACCGGACAAACATCCACGCAGTCGGTGTATTTGCAACGAATACAAGATTCAGTAACAACGTAAGTCATGGCTTTGCTCTACGACATGTAATTAAGGATAGATTTCAAGTAATTCTGCAGAATAGCACCTCTAAATTGATTTTAGCCCAAATGGTGTAAAGTTTTGCTTCCAAGCGTTTTTACCTTATTTTCATTTAATCTTATGACCGCAAAACCACGAATTCTTGTTGCTAGAGCTATTTTCCCCGATGCCTTAGCAAGCTTAGAGGAGAGCTTTGATGTTCAATCCAATCAAGCTGATCAGGTCTTTACTGCAGACCAACTACGCCAGCACTTAGAAGGGGTTAGTGGTGCCTTAGTCACCGGTAGTGAACGTATTGATCAAAACTCCTTAGCGAACGCTAAGAACTTAACAATTGCTGCCAATATCTCGGTGGGGTATAACAATTTTGACGTACCTGCAATGACCTCGGCAGGCGTTATGGCGACCAATACCCCGGATGTTTTAACAGATAGTACCGCTGACTTTGGCTTTGCACTGATGATGGCTGCTGCTAGACGCATCACAGAGTCTGAACATTGGATTCGGAATGGTCAGTGGGATAAATGGTCTATTGTTCATAATCCGTTAGGAATGGATTTACATCACACCACCCTTGGCATCATTGGCATGGGTCGGATCGGACAAGGCATTGCGAAACGTGGCCTTGGTTTTGGTATGAATGTGATCTATCACAATCGTAAGCGCCTGAGTGATGCTGATGAAAAAGCCTGTGGTGCTCATTATGTTGATAAAGAGACCTTATTGCGCGAGGCAGATCACGTCGTTTTGGTTGTTCCTTATTCTGCTGAAAGTCATCATCTGATTGGTGCAAAAGAAATTGCCCTCATGAAGTCTACTGCGACCCTAGTCAATATTGCGCGCGGTGGTATTGTGGATGATGCTGCCCTAGCCGCGGCTCTTAAGGCAAAACAAATCTTTGCTGCTGGTTTAGATGTATACGAGGGAGAACCAAAGGTTCATCCTGAGCTATTGAAATTAAGTAATGTGGTCTTAGCCCCCCATATTGCCAGTGCGACCGAGAAGACGCGGCGCGCTATGATTGATCTAGCAGTTCGTAATTTACGAGCGGCATTAGCGGGTAAGAAGCCGCCTAGCTTAATTAATACCGAACTCTGGAAAAAATAAGGCAGATCCAAGCTGCCTTATCGAATATCGTCAGTTTCTTCGGACAGTTCTTTTAGGGCTAACTCAATTCCACCGAACTTTTCGGCAACCCAGTTATAGACTTTGCACGCGATCCACAGGAGCCCAAAGCCAAGCACAGCATTCAAAATCAGCGCTGAGATTACGGTAAATCCTGGCATCGACCCCTCCCGAATAAAAGCCACAAAAAGAGCTAATAGAACGATAGGCACGGAGAAGCACAGATAGACCAAAACCAGAGTTTTGGCGGTATGCATGGGGTCTAAGAAGACAATTTCTTTTTTAGTAAATTTCATGATCCTGCAATCTTAAAGCAGTCCATCAAAAATCTCTACATCCACCCAGTCGCCGGGGGCAATATTGCCTTGATCGTGATGAAGAATCATGAAGCAATTAGCCTCACTCATCGAGCGCAAGATGCCGGCACCCTGACTACCGGTTGATTTGACGAATAATTTACCCTCTGAATCCCGAAATAAAACTCCTCGTTGGAATTCCGTACGACCGGATTTCTTCCGAATCGCTTCGGCAGATTGGACCAAGACAAGAGGAATCTCAGGCTTCAGGGCGCCATTTAACTGTAAGAGGGCATTCCGCACAAATTGGTAAAAGGTCACCATCACAGCAACGGGGTTGCCTGGTAAACCAAAAAATACCGTAGGGCTTGTCTTTGGGCTAATCGGTTTGAGACTGCCAAAAGCCATGGGCCTCCCTGGGCGCATTGCAATCTTCCAAAACCCGACTTCCCCCAACTCGTCCATTATTTGTTTGGTGAAGTCAGCCTCTCCCACCGATACTCCACCTGATGAAATAATGACATCTGCTTTTTGTGAGGCTAATGTAAATGCGTGTCGAAGATCCTCTGGAGTATCACGGACGATACCGCAGTCAATGATCTCAAAACCTAATCGACTGAGGCAGGCATGAAGGCTAAAACGATTACTGTCATATATTTTGCCAGGCACTAATGGTTCGCTCATATCGCAAAGCTCATCCCCGGAAGACAGAATAGCAACTTTAATCCGTTGATAAACTCCAAGCTCAGCAATTCCTAATGAAGCTGCTAAGCCAATATCCGATGCTTTGAGTATTCGCCCTTGCTGGATTGCTGGCTTATCCGCTTGTAGGTCTTCTCCGCGTAAGCGACGATTCTCGCCGGCACGAACGGTATGTTTAGCAAACGTGATTAATCCCTCATCGCTTAACTGTGTAAACTCTTGCGGAATCACTGTATCGCAATCAGGCGGCATCATTGCGCCCGTCATGATTTTGATGCACTCACTTGCCTGAGTCGGTGGCACCGAAGTTTGTCCTGCGTATACAGTTCCCACAACACGCAAATGAATTTGCTCGCGATCTGTCTTCAGGTCTTTACTATTAAATGCAAAACCATCCATTGCCGAGTTATCGGTAGCAGGGACATTGATTGGTGAAAGAATATCGTTAGCAAGAATACGGCCTAAACATTGCTTAAGCGGAAGTTTTTCTATCGCATCGGAACGCTTAGCTTGTAATTGGATATCTTGAATTAACGTTGATATCGCATTACGCGCCTCAGTCACTGATAAAAAATCAGACTGAAACTCTTGATTGGCATTTACTGGTTTATTCATCAATATGAATCTGTAAGAGACTCTAGTTGTGCTAATTCTTCGGGGGTGTTCGCATTGGTAAATGCCTTTTCGTTGGCAAATAGAACACTGTAGGCATTTTCTTGGGAAAACCAACGGTCTATTTTTCGCTCACCACTTTCTAAGAAGATTTTTAAGGAGCCTAATAAATCTTTATGCATTAAACAGAAGACTGGTTGTGCCCAAATCTTCCCTGTCGTATCTTGACTCGATGCGTATCCAATCTTCACCTGATTTGTTTTAAGAGAATCGGCTAATTGATTGGCAAGATCAAGCGGAAATAGTGGGGAATCGCAGGGTACAGTGAGCAAATAAGGGGTTTTGCATGCTTTAAGACCTGCCACAAAACCAGCCAGCGGACCCGAAAAACTATCGTCCTCATCGGCTAAAACAGGATAACCATACGATGAATAGATTGAATGATTGCGGTTAGCATTAATCAGTATTGTGTGAACCTGGGGTTTCAGTCGTTCAAGAACTGACTCGATCAACGGAATTCCTTTAAATGGGATTAAGCCTTTATCAATCCCGCCCATTCGTTGGGCACGACCACCGGCTAAAACAAGACCCGTGATATCCGATACTGCAATCGATCCCATGGACTTAGCCGCCGATATACGACATTTCAACTTTACGATCAGCTCGTTTCGGATCTTTAGTATTGAGGTGTCTTAGTTCAGAGTAGCGATCGTCTCTGGAGGACCAGGTATGCATCACGGCGTTTGCAATTTCTAGATCACTTTTTCCAGAACGCAGAAGTGTTTTGAAGTCAAATCCTTGTGTCGCAAACAAGCAAAGAAAGAGTTGTCCATCCGTAGATAGACGTGCCCGAGTACATTCGTGGCAAAAGGTTTGGGTCACACTCGAGATCACACCAATTTCACCAGCATCATCTTGATAACGCCAGCGTTGTGCTACCTCCCCTGAATAATTAGGATCAATCTGCTCTAGTGGAAAATGCTCATGAATCATAGCGATCACTTTAGCGGAGGGGAGTACCTCAGCTAAGTTCCAGCCATTTGAGCTACCAACATCCATAAACTCAATAAAGCGTAGGGTCACTCCACTATTACGAAAGTGTTTGGCCATTGGCAAAATTTCTTGCTCGTTTGTACCTTTTTTAACAACCATATTGACTTTGATACCGGTAAAGCCTACCTTCTGGGCTGCTTCAATCCCATTTAAGACATCCGAAACGGGATAGTCAACATCATTCATTTTTTTGAAGATCGCATCATCCATGGCATCAAGACTCACGGTAAGGCGTTGAAGGCCTGCCGCCTTTAACTGAGCTGACTTTTTCAACAAAAGACTGCCATTGGTCGTCAGCGTCAGATCAAGAGATTGACCACTGGGTGTTTTGATTTGCGCCAACATGGTGATGAGTTTTTCAACATCTTTGCGCAACAGAGGCTCGCCACCAGTCAAACGAATTTTTTCAACACCCAGCGTGGCAAAAATATTAGCTAAGCGGTGAATTTCCTCAAAGCTTAATAATTCTTGTTGGGCTAAATAGGGATAGTTTTGATCAAACACTTCCTTTGGCATGCAATAGGTACAGCGAAAATTGCACCGATCAGTAACGGATATGCGTAAATCCTTTAAGGACCTCCGACGTAAATCCAAGGTCTGACCATGAGCCTCAGAAAGAGTCTCAGGCACCAATGGCAAAGGACCCTCTCGGGCCTCTTTGCGGATAGGAATAATTCGATCAACCATGATGCATTATGACTTCAAACGCTCATCTCGTTCGCACCGAGGGGGCTAGCCATTTTTATCAATGGTTTTTTCTTGGCCGCCCGTCTCCACCAGCACCATGGGTCCTGTTGAGAGATTGGCTGGAGGTTTCGGATCCCGTTGAGCTCGAGGCGCAGGGTTCTCAGCCTGAATCTGATTTTGTACCTCCGCTAGTTTGTTGCTGTCGGTACCAACCCAAACCATTCCAGCGGTCTGCACCACACTTTTCAGGGGCTCTTCAGCAAGCGGTGTAAAGGCTACCTTAGGTAGCTCGGGAACAATAATCGGCGTTACAGGAGGAGTCTCAGCGGTCGTGCCTTGAAGAATTGTCGCTGGAGTGTTTACAGACGGACTCTCTGTTTGCATTCTTTGTTCTGATCTGGGGCCGCGATTAGATCCAGACCGACGAGGCGTCGAACCCTCTTTGATGCTCCGAGTGAGATCGGATAGTGGCATTGAGGCAGAACGACCCCCCAAGCCCATCGGAAAGCCATTATGAAGATCTTGGGTAGAGCTGTCACTGCGCTCAGATCGTTCATTGCGGTTACGACCGCGACCGCGGCGATTTCTGCCCCGACGACGGTCTTCGTTAGCAGCCTCTGCATCACTTACATCAGGCGCAACAGTTTGAGCTTGTTGAGTGACTGCTTGATCATTTCGGTCTTGCTGCGGATTGCGTTCATTTCGCTCACCACGATTACGACCCCGACCTTCTTGACGGGGTCGATTTTGGTTTTGCTCGCCAACGTCAGCAACTTTCTCTGGGCGATCTGGATTATCGCCACGCGTAGTTCTATCTTGACGATTACGACCGCGATTACGGTTATTGCGATCTCCGTTACGACCGCGACCTTCTGGACGGGCGCTAGGTTTGACCTCTTCGGTTTTAGCCGGAGCGGCAGGAGAGAATATCTTTTTAAAGAACCCAAAGATTCCGCCAGAGGATCCCACACTTGTATTAGCGGAGGCGCTCTCGCGAGCTGGTCGAGGGCTAGCCATGGGCGCCGGCTGGCTAGGGGTAATACCCTTTACGGCTGCCTCAGGACGCGCACGTACTTCTTCATTTTTGCGACCAATGACAGTATCGGTCTCGAGCTCACGCGCAGATTCTTCTACCATCACATAGCTAAGCTTTTGCTCATCGAGGCGTGGATCATCATGCCGTAAGCGCTCTAACTTGTAATGAGGGGTCTCAAGATGCTTATTCGGAATCATTAAGACATGTACCTTAAAGCGGGTTTCAATCTTAATGACTTCAGCACGTTTTTCATTTAACAGGAAGGCAACAACATCCACTGGAACCTGGCAGTGAATTGCAGCTGTATTTTCCTTCATGGCCTCTTCTTGAATAATCCGTAAGACCTGAAGTGCAGACGATTCTGTATCCCGAATATGGCCTGTGCCATTACACCGTGGGCAAGTGACATGACTCGCCTCGGATAAGGCGGGGCGCAAGCGTTGACGCGATAATTCCATCAGACCAAACTTCGAAATCTTGCCGGTTTGAACGCGAGCGCGATCATGTCGCAAAGCGTCACGCAAGCGATTCTCAACATCACGCTGGCTCTTGGCAGATTCCATATCAATGAAGTCAATCACGATGAGGCCACCAAGGTCGCGTAGACGCATTTGTCTAGCAATTTCGTCAGCAGCTTCTAGGTTGGTACGAGTTGCGGTTTCTTCAATATCAGAACCGCGTGTTGCACGCGCTGAGTTAACGTCAACAGACACGAGTGCTTCGGTATGATCGATAACGATTGCTCCACCAGAAGGGAGTGGGACCGTTCTCGAGTAGGCAGTTTCAATCTGATGCTCAATCTGGAAACGCGAGAATAAGGGCACGTCATCTTGATAGCGTTTAACTCTTGGCAAGTTATCAGGCATAACAACCGACATAAACGCCTGAGCTTGCTCATAAATATCATCCGTATCGATTAGGATCTCGCCAATATCTGGTTGGAAATAGTCGCGGATTGCACGAATGACAAGGCTGGATTCCAAATAAATCAATAGGGGGGCAGAATTTCCTTTGACGGCCTCATCAATCGCTTTCCATAACTGCATGAGATAGTTCAGGTCCCATTGCAATTCAACGGCATCGCGACCGATACCGGCGGTTCTGGCAATAATGCTCATGCCATCTGGTATTTCTAGTTGTGCCATTGCCTCACGCAATTCCTGACGATCTTCACCCTCAATACGGCGTGATACCCCGCCACCCCTGGGATTATTTGGCATTAGCACAAGATAGCGGCCAGCCAATGAGACAAAGGAGGTTAATGCGGCACCTTTTTGGCCCCGCTCTTCCTTTTCAACTTGGACAACAATTTCTTGACCCTCGCGAAGCGCATCCTTAATTGATGCGTTACGAACGTCAACACCTTCTTTAAAGTAGGTGCGCGCAACTTCTTTAAATGGCAGGAAACCATGACGCTCCTCGCCGTAGTTCACAAAGCAAGCCTCTAGGGATGGCTCAATACGAGTAATAACACCTTTGTAGATATTGCCTTTACGCTGTTCGCGTCCAGCGGATTCAATATCGATGTCGATTAATTTCTGACCATCAACAATGGCGACGCGCAACTCTTCCTGTTGCGTTGCATTAAATAACATGCGTTTCATAACACTCTCCTTCATGGGAGGCGCTTTTGTGCGACGCGAAGAGGATGACTAAGAAAGTTCTGAGGAATAAATCCCCAGACATTAAGAGGTGAGAGAGTCTAAAACATTCCTCTACAGGAAATTACGATCAAACCATTAATTCCATGGTCTGAGTCTCACACCAACGCTCGCCACAGAGATCTCCTTAAGATCTCAATGTAGGCGCTCGCCTAAAAAAGGTCATCTGCTTCGTGGGTCGCGGCATACATCACGCCAACCCTGCGCCTCATTAAAACGGGAGAGGGGCAACCCCGGGAGTCTATTAATGGGCGACTCCAAGCTCCGGAATTCAAATCAATCTGGTAATAAATTACCTAGATCCTTGATTATAGGTCACAAAACGAATGACAATGTGGTCTATCACATGAGGAAAACCATTAATCCTGCCCCAAAAAAGAGCGTTTCTGCCAAGGAATCTGCCAAAACTCCTGCTCTACAGGCTGTTTTTGAGACCATTGACGCTAATTCTGCAGGCCAGCGGCTTGATAATTTTTTGCTTCGCTGGGCTAAGGGTGTGCCTAAAAGCCATGTTTATCGAATTATTCGCTCGGGCGAGGTTCGTATCAATAAAAAACGTGCTTTGCCAACCTCTAGACTGGCTGAGGGTGATATTGTCCGTTTACCCCCAACCCGATTGGCTGAACCCCCAAAAGCTGGTGCGGGAATTTCACAAACCAAGGCAACTGAGCTGGCTGCAAAAATACCGACCTTATTTGAAGATGAATATTTACTGATTATTGATAAACCGTCTGGGCTCGCAGTTCATGGCGGCTCGGGCGTAAGTTTGGGGGCGATTGAGTTACTCCGAAAGGCAAGACCAGAGAGTAAGTTCTTAGAGTTGGTACATCGTTTGGACCGTGATACTTCGGGCATTTTGATCTTTGCCAAAAAACGCAGCGCACTCGTAGAGATGCATCGACAAATCCGAGAGGGTTTGACCGATAAGCGCTATCGACTCCTAGCCCATGGTGAAATTTCTCAAGGGGCTGGTACCGCGCAACTCAAGTTTCCCCTGCTGAAGTATCTTTTAGAGAATGGAGAACGCAGAGTACGGGTTGATTCAAAAGGTCAAGCTAGTCATACAAATCTTCGAGTGACAGAGATTCTAAAAGGTGAGCTGGGCGAGGTGACTCTCGCTGAAGCACAATTAAAAACAGGTCGCACTCACCAGATTCGAGTGCACTTACAAAAGATTGGCCATCCTATTTTGGGCGATGATAAGTATGGTATTGACGCCGAAGATAAACGTCTTAAGGTAAAGCATTTATTCTTACACGCTCATCTTGCAGTCTTTGCACACCCTAAGACGCAGGAGAAGATGCGGGTCGAGGCCGATGTACCGAAGGCATTTAGAGAATGGTTAACGCGGTGGGAGTGTGAGACGCTTCCCGAACAAACATAAGAAAGAGCTGTAGTGAAATCCGAAGAGCGCCGTTACGATTTAGTTGTCTGGGATTGGGATGGAACCATTATGGATTCGACGCCCACGATTGTGCATTGCATCCAGCAGGCCTGCCGTGATCTTGATTTTCCCGTTCCGGATGATTCCATCGCTAGCTACGTGATTGGTTTGGGTGTACAAGACTCATTACGTCGAGTGGTTCCTACGGTGCATCCCGCCCGCTTTCCGGAGTTGGTTGAGCGGTTTCGTTATCACTACCTCGCTAAGGATCACGAACTGCATTTATTCGTCGGTATCCGAGAGTTATTGGAGGACCTAAAAAATAAAGGCTTTATGTTGGGCGTCGCCACAGGCAAACCAAGGCGCGGATTAGACCGATCCCTCAATTTTCACGAACTCAAGCATCTTTTTCATGACACTCGCACTGCCGACGAATCGTTTTCTAAGCCCCACCCTGGCATGTTGCTAGACTTATCGGATAGCTTGCAAGTTCCGGTGCGTAAGATGCTAATGATCGGCGATACTACTCACGATCTTGAGATGGCCCAATCCGCAGGGGTTGATGGGGTTGCAGTAAGCTATGGCGCACACCCAGCTGATGCGTTGAAGGCAGCAAAATCTATTGCTTGCCTTGATAATGTAGAGCAGTTAGTCTCTTGGTTACAAAATAATTTGTATGTACAACATCCCACCTCGATTGAAATTGGTAAATAGAGTTCATTATGGATACAAAGCAAAGCCCAGAATCTGCAAAACCGAACACCCTATGGGAGCGTAATGCACTAGAACTTCTTTTGTTAGAGAATTTAAAAGAGAACCGCAAGGCAAGGCGCTGGAGGGCTGCTCTCAGGATTCTGAGTTTGATAGTACTCGTTGGCCTCATTTATCAAGTCTTTGATATACGGTTACCCGGAAGTGGCGTCAGTGGAAAACATACCGCTCTGGTGAGTATTGAGGGTGAGATCTCCCCAAACTCCATAGCAAATGCCTTAGATATTAATTCAGCACTCACCGCAGCGTTTGAAAGCAAAGAAGCAGTTGGTGTTGTATTACGGATCAATAGTCCTGGTGGTTCACCGGTGCAAGCCGGCATGATTAACGATGAGATCAGACGTTTGCGAACCCTGCATCCTGAGAAACCCTTTTATGTAGTGGTTGAGGATGTATGTGCATCAGGCGGCTATTACATTGCTGTTGCTGGGGACAAGATATTGGTGGATAAAGCGAGTCTCGTAGGTTCCATTGGTGTGGTCATGGGCAGTTTTGGCTTTACAGGACTCATGGAGAAAATGGGCATCTCAAGACGCCTCATTACTGCCGGAACGGAAAAGGGTATGTTGGATCCTTTTTCTAAAGAAAATCCTAAGCAAGTTGAGATGGTAAAAAAAATGCTTGAAGAGATCCACCAGCAATTTATTACAGTGGTGAAACAAGGGCGTGGCGATCGCTTAAAAAACGACCCTGAGATCTTTACAGGTCGTGTCTGGAATGGTGAGCAGGCCTTGCAACTAGGCTTGGTGGATGGATATGGCACGGTTGATTCCGTTGCGCGCGATATTTTGAAAGCGCCAGACTTGTTTGAATACACCCTTAAAGAGAACTTTGCAGAACGGGTTGCTAAACGTTTTGGGGCGGAGACCGGCGCTGCAATCAGTAAGGCTCTAATGCGTGGCGCGGAGATGCGCTAAGCCAGCATTAAAAATATAGCGGGACGATTTTTTAATACCGCGTTCATTGCGACTGGATTACTAAATCGATTCTGCCATTCGCTGACTGGCGCAGTCCAAATCCACTCGCTTTGAAGGCTCAAGTCGACGGCGATACATAGTTGAGTTTGTGATGAAAGTGAACCTAAGCAACTTTCTAGCATCGCTGTATTGCGATAAGGGGTCTCAATCCAGAGTTGTGTTTCATGATTTTGCTTCGAGCGTTGCTCAAGTTGTTTGATCCTTTTTGAACGCTCAGCAGCATCTACCGGAAGGTAGCCTTGAAAACTAAAGCATTGTCCATTTAAACCGCTGGCCATTAAACCTAACAAGATTGAGCTTGGCCCGACCAATGGCTTGACCCGAGCACCCAGTTGATGAGCCATGTAGACGATCTCAGCACCGGGATCGGCTACACCCGGAACCCCAGCCTCCGACATCAGTCCTATATCTTCACCACGCATTATTGGCTCGAGAAGTTCGTGTGGTTTAAGCCCAGTCTTATTTTTACTCTGGGGGCCTCGCCACTCATTCATTTGCATACTTTGGAGCGAGTTACTTAAAGGGGTTATTTGATTGACGGCGTTCAGTAAGGCCCTTGCAGTCTTGGCGTCCTCCACAATCCAGTTTTTTAGAGAGGCAATTTGTTTCAGGATTTCGGTTGGTATGACTCTGGGCAATTGTGTGGCACGATCTTCTTCCCCGAGTGTATTGGGAATAAGGTACAGACATCCCAGACTAGTTGCATTACTTAATTTACTCATGAGGGATCGCAAACCCTGTTTCACGCAAGAGTCCAGACAGGGCAATTAAAGGAAGGCCAATCAGTGCGGTTGGGTCATCGCTCTCAATTTGTTCGAGAAGAATAATACCCATCCCTTCCGACTTGGCGCTCCCTGCGCAGTCATAAGGTGTCTCAATCCGCAAATAATTCTCTAGGATTGAATCGGGCAAAGTGCGAAAGCGCACCCGCGTGGGAATACTCAATGTTTTTTGTTTACCGCTCTTCAGAAGACATAGGGCGGTATGGAAGACAACAGTTTGCCCTTGCATCTTCTTTAGTTGAGCTAGAGCACGCTCATGATTGCCAGGTTTGCCAATGATTTGACCACGAAGGTCAGCGCATTGATCGGAGCCAATAATCCATGCCTCAGGAAATTGTTTAGCAATTGCACTCGCTTTTAATTGGGCAAGGCGTATCGTCATAGCTTCTGGTAACTCGTGTTCCAAGGGAGATTCATCAATATCGGGAGAAGCGGTGGTAAAAGGCAAACCCAATCGCTCTAATAGTTGGCGCCGATACAGAGAGCTTGATGCTAGAACAAGTTGTTTGGTATTTGACATTGAGAAATCACGTCTAGGGATTCAGTATTGCGATATTGTGGCTTAGTTTTGAGACTCGATTTAGACTTCTTGGATGAGCTCTCATTCTGCCTTTCCCATCTCTCAGCTTGAAATCACCCCAAAATCGCTTGGGAAAGTTGACATATTAGCCCCTGTTTCGTACATAGGAGAGGGGTTTTTAAGCCTGACTGATTTTGCGAGATTGCAGCTTGAGGCCTCACACTTAGACCCCCAAGATGGCTTTTATTGTGAGCTTCGGACTCATCATCATGATGGGGGGATGCCTGTTATGGAAATTAGCCTCACGGGGAAAATGCAATTGGCGTGCCAACGCTGTTTACAGCCCTTGATCTTTGAGTTTTCTCAAAAAAAACGTTTTGTTTTTATGAAAACAGAAAAAGAGGCAGATGAGTTCCCTTTGGATGATGAGGCGCAAGAGGCGCTGGTCGCTAGTCATCACGTTGATCTTCTAGAAGCCCTCGAGGACGAAATTTTGCTGGCCATCCCGTACGCCCCAAAACACCCCATGGGGGATTGTCAAATGAGCCAAGCGGGCGATGGACTGGGGGATGAAAATCCCTTTAAGGTACTGAAAAGTCTCAAGAAATAGTAATTAAATCAACCCCCAATACGGGTTTTTACCTGTTTTTATGCTAGAATTCATGATTGCTTAGGAGTTCATTATGGCCGTCCAACAAAATAAAAAATCCCCTTCGAAACGTGGCATGCACCGTGCCCATGATTTCTTGACCGCACCTGCGATTGCGGTTGAGTCTACTACTGGTGAGGCACATTTGCGCCATCACGTTTCTCCAAATGGCTACTACCGTGGTCGTAAAGTCGTTAAAACCAAAAACGACTAATTCCATTTTGCTGGATCGAAGCGGCTCTTAGCCGCTTTTTTCTTAGACACAATCCACGTTGCAAACAAAAACAATGAGTGTCACCCTTGCAGTCGATGCTATGGGCGGAGATTTTGGCGTCGCCGTAACCATTCCTGCCTGCTGTGATTTTTTGCAATCCCATCCTGATGTGATGGTAATCGCAGTTGGTGACCCTAAATTGCTCAATGAAGCAATTAAGCGATGTAATGCGGAAATGCTTAATCGCTTTCAGATTATTGGCGCCTCTGAAATTGTTTTGATGGATGATCCTATCGAAGTGGCATTACGTCGCAAAAAAGATTCATCCATGCGGGTTGCTATTGAGCAAGTACAGCAAGGTAAAGCAGATGCCGTAGTCTCTGCGGGTAATACAGGTGCTTTGATGGCAATCTCTCGCTATCTTCTCAAAACCCTTGAGGGTATAGACCGTCCTGCCATTGCGACGGCAATTCCGAATGAATTGGGTAAAGGTACGACCGTACTGGATTTGGGAGCCAATGCAGATTGCGAGCCGATTCATCTGCTTCAGTTTGCACAAATGGCAGATGTAATGTTACGTGTGGTGAATGGAAATACCAGTCCAACGATTGGCTTACTCAATATTGGCGAAGAGGTCATCAAAGGTAATGATGTGGTTAAGCAAGCAGCGGAGCTATTACGGCAAAGTAAGCTCAATTTCTATGGCAATGTAGAGGGCAATGATATTTTTAAGGGAACAACGGATATCGTGGTCTGTGATGGATTTGTGGGCAATGTAGTTTTGAAGGCTAGCGAAGGCCTAGCTAAGATGATGAGTGGCATGATCCGTGAAGAATTTAGTCGTTCCTTGTTAACTAAATTAATGGGCTTGACAGCACTCATACCTTTGGGACGGGTACGTAAGCGAGTGGACCACCGCCGATATAACGGAGCAGTTTTATTGGGATTACGTGGTTGTGTGATCAAGAGTCATGGATCAGCGGATCGCTTTGCCTTTAAGGTTGCGCTCGAACGGGCTTATGACGCTGCAAAGAATCGGATGGTTGATAAGATTGCAGAAACTTTTGGCATGAGGTCTGTATGAGCGCAGCTCGCTATGCACGAATTGCAGGAACTGGTAGTTATTTACCAAAACAGCGCGTTAGTAATCAAGATCTAGTTGCACGTCTTGCGAAAGAAGGTTTGGAGACCAGTGACGAATGGATCCAGACACGCAGCGGAATTTCAGCAAGGCATTTTGCTGCTGAGCATGAGTTGACCAGTGACCTAGCGGTTAAGGCAGCGCAAGCTGCTTTGCAAGCAGCCTCTTGCGATGTGAGCGAAATTGATCTCATCATCTTGGCTACTTCTACCCCTGATCATTTGGGCGGCTTTCCGAGTACTGCGTGCGTGATTCAGGATAAATTAGGTGCCAAGCATGGCTGCGCAGCCTTTGATGTGCAGGCTGTCTGTGCGGGCTTTTCGTATGCCCTAAGTATTGCAGATGCATTTATTCGGACAGGTGCGCATCAAAAGGTATTAGTGATTGGCGCTGAAGTATTCTCACGCATTCTTGATTTTAAAGATCGCACCACGTGCGTATTATTTGGTGATGGTGCTGGGGCTGTGGTGCTTGAGGCATCGGATCAACCCGGTATCTTGGCGAGTGCTTTGCATGCGGATGGTAGTCAGCGTAATATTTTGTGTGTTCCGGGCCGAGCAAGCTGCGGGGGTATTGAGGGTTCTCCGTTTTTGACCATGGATGGTCAAGCAGTCTTTAAATTAGCAGTGAAGGTTTTGGAGCAAGTGGCTAATGAGGTCTTAGAAAAAGCTGGTATGAGTGCTGATCAAATCGATTGGCTAGTTCCACATCAAGCCAATATTAGGATCATGGAGGGCACTGCCCGCAAAATGGGAATGTCGATGGACAAGGTGATAGTAACCGTTGCCGAGCATGGAAATACTTCAGCTGCATCAATTCCATTAGCCTTAGATACAGGTATTCGTTTAGGTCACATTAAGCGCGGTCAATATGCACTGCTTGAGGGAGTTGGCGGCGGCTTTGCTTGGGGTGCAGTAATCTTGCGCTACTAATTGATTGACGCGATATAAATTTTTTATGAGATTGTTATGACATTTGCATTTGTATTTCCTGGACAGGGCTCCCAATCGGTGGGAATGCTGAATTCGCTTGCTGCGCGCACGGAAGTGCATGCTACTTTACAAGAGGCTTCTGATGCTTTGGGCGAGAACATCAGCAAACTAATTGCTGAAGGCCCTGCAGAGGCTTTGGCATTAACCACCAACACGCAGCCTGTAATGCTAACCGCTGGAGTTGCCTGTTATCGAGCTTGGTTGGCTGCGGGCGGTCCAAAGCCCAGCGTGCTTGCTGGCCATAGTCTTGGGGAGTACTCCGCACTAGTAGCATCTGGAGTCATTAGTTTTAAAGATGCGATACCGCTAGTACGTTTTCGAGCTGAGGCAATGCAGTCAGCAGTTCCAGTAGGAACTGGTGGCATGGCAGCCATCTTAGGTTTGGATGATGCGACCGTGATTGAGGTATGCGCATCTGCCAGTGCGCAAACTGGAAAGATTGTGGAAGCAGTTAATTTCAATGCACCAGGACAAATAGTAATTGCGGGCGCAGCTGAGGCTGTTGCTAAGGCATGCGAGTTACTAAAAGGAGCGGGTGCTAAACGAGCCTTACCATTACCAGTATCGGCCCCATTTCATTCCTCTTTGTTAAAGCCAGCGTCTGAGAAATTAAAGACATACCTTGAGAATATTGAGTTTCATGTTCCTACTATTCCCGTGATTAACAATGTGGACGTGAGTATTTTGGATAATCCCGCTGCCATTAAGGATGCCTTGGTGCGACAAGCTGCAAAACCAGTGCGTTGGCAAGAAACGATTCGGGCAATGTCAGCGCGTGGTGTAATCCAGGTTGTTGAGTGCGGTCCTGGGAAGGTACTTGCGGGTTTAACTAAGCGTATTGATGACCAATTACAGGGCATGGCTTTGATGGACGATGCCAGTCTTATGGAAGTGATGCAGACATTAAAATCTTAGATGGATTGACGAAGCAAAAGAGACAACGATGAATTTAGACCTCACTAATCAAGTAGCTCTTGTAACAGGGGCCTCGCGCGGCATTGGTCAAGCAATTGCCCAAGAGCTGGCTAGTTGCGGTGCAACTGTTATTGGAACCGCAACCACCGAGGCGGGTGCTCAAGCAATTGCAGCACGTTTAAAACCGCATGGCGGTTCTGCCAAAGTCTTAAATGTCACGGATGATGCAGCATGTGAAAGCATCATGGATGGCATTATCAAAGAATTTGGTCGCATCGACATTTTGGTCAACAATGCAGGGATTACTAAAGATAATTTGGCAATGCGGATGAAGGGTGATGAGTGGTCAGATGTTATTTCTACTAACTTGAGTTCTGTATTTAAGCTTTCACAAGCGGTGATGCGTCCCATGATGAAGGCGCGTAGTGGTCGAATCATCAATATCACCTCGATCGTGGGGCATATGGGTAATGCTGGACAGGCAAATTATGCAGCTGCAAAAGCAGGTGTTGCAGGAATGACCCGTGCCTTAGCCCGTGAAATCGGCAGCCGGAATATCACGGTTAATTGCGTAGCCCCAGGCTTTATTGATACAGATATGACCCGTGCCTTAAGTGAGGAGCAGCAAAATAGTCTGAAGGCAAATATTCCTTTGGCTCGTTTAGGGACTCCAGAGGACGTAGCCCAGGCGGTGGCGTTTTTGGCCTCTCCCGCAGCTGCCTACATTACCGGAACAACCCTGCACGTCAATGGTGGCCTATATCTAGCCTGATTATTTGAGTAAATTGAGAGATCAGCTAACAAACTGATAAAATCCTGTAATTCGTTTTAACAAGCCCCGGAGGGAATGAATGGACAACATCGAACAACGCGTTAAGAAAATTGTGGCTGAGCAATTAGGCGTGCCAGAAGCAGACATTAAGAATGAGTCTTCTTTTGTGAACGACCTCGGCGCAGACTCTCTTGACACTGTTGAATTGGTTATGGCTTTAGAAGATGAGTTTGGTATTGAAATACCAGACGAAGAAGCCGAAAAAATTACCACTGTTCAGCTTGCGATTGATTTCGCTAAAACGAAAGCTGGACAGGGCTAATCTCACTATTTAGGCCAAGTCGTGCCCGCATTAAAACAGCCACGTCGCGTGGTGGTCACTGGCTTAGGTCTGATTTCACCAGTAGGCAATTCAGTAGCGACCGCTTGGGACAATCTCATTGCGGGCCGAACTGGTATTGCTACTATTACAAAGTTTGATCACTCTGCGCTTAGCGTTCATTTTGCTGGAGAGGTAAAAGACTTTAATGTCGAGGAGTATGTCTCGACAAAAGAAGCGCGTCATATGGATACCTTTATTCACTATGGCATAGCGGCTGGTACTCAAGCGATTCGAGATAGCGGTATCACAATTACCGATCAAAATGCAGAGCGTATTGGCGTAATGGTTGGCTCCGGTATTGGCGGTCTCCCGATGATTGAAGATACCAATTCAGAATTGCTCTCTCGTGGCCCACGCCGGATTTCACCATTTTTCGTACCTGGGTCAATTATTAATATGATTTCAGGGCACCTCAGTATTCTCTTGAATCTCAAGGGCCCTAATGTGGCAGCAGTCACTGCTTGCACAACCGGTTTGCACAGCATTGGCTTGGCAGCCCGCTTAATTCAATATGGTGATGCCGATGTCATGCTGGCTGGTGGTGCAGAGTCTACGATTTCTCCATTGGGGGTAGGTGGTTTTGCTGCCGCTAGAGCGCTTTCGACGCGTAATGATGACCCCGCTACTGCCTCACGACCATGGGACAAAGATCGCGACGGTTTTGTTCTCGGTGAGGGTGCTGGAGTGATGGTACTGGAAGAGTATGAGCATGCGCGCGCCCGCGGCGCTAAGATTTATGCTGAATTGTGTGGTTTTGGAATGAGTGGTGATGCTTATCATATGACCGCACCCAATATGGATGGTCCAAGACGCTGTATGAACAATGCCTTGCGCGATGCTGGATTAAACGCCGATCAAATTCAGTATGTCAATGCGCACGGCACATCCACACCATTAGGCGACAAGAATGAAACCGAAGCGATTAAAGCGGCCTTAGGTGATCATGCTAAAAAAATAGTGGTGAACTCCACTAAGTCCATGACCGGACACCTTTTGGGGGGTGCTGGTGGCCTAGAGTCGGTATTTACTGTTCTTGCACTGCACCATCAAAAATCGCCGCCCACTATCAATATCTTTAATCAAGACCCAGAATGTGATTTGGACTACTGTGCTAACGTAGCAAGAGATCTGAAAATTGACTACGCGGTTAAAAACAATTTTGGATTTGGGGGTACTAACGGTACCTTGATATTTGGGAATACGCCCTAATATTGTCAGTAATGTAACTATTGGATTGAGTCAAGCTCAATTTCTTATGAAAAAAATTCTATTGGTAGTCTTTTCGGTATTTAGCTGGGGTCTGCTTTCTTTTGTCCCTGTCACACAGGCACAAACATCCCCAAGGATTGCCTTGCCTGATTTTGTTGATTTAGTTGAGAAGGCAAGCCCCGCTGTTGTTAATATTCGCACCACTGAACGATTAGCCAATCAACAGGCTCAGGGTGGCATTCCTGGTATTCCGGATGAGCAAGCTGAGTTCTTCCGACGTTTCTTTGGTGTGCCATTACCTGGCGCGCCTGGTAGTCCCAAGGGCCCGCAAAATCGCCGGAGTCAACCTGAAGAGATCGAGCGTGGAGTGGGCTCTGGTTTCGTTATTGATTCTAATGGCACCATTTTGACTAATGCTCATGTGGTTGAGGGTGCGACGACTATCTTTGTCACCCTGACTGATAAACGTGAGTTTAAGGCAAAGCTATTGGGCGCTGACAAGCGCACCGATCTAGCGGTTTTAAAGATTGACGCAAGTGGTTTACCAAAGCTGCCATTAGGAGACTCATCTAAGGTAAAAGTAGGTGAGTGGGTGGTAGCGATTGGATCACCCTTTGGTTTAGAAAATACAGTCACCGCAGGTATCGTATCTGCTAAAAGTAGGGACACTGGTGATTACTTGCCTTTTATCCAGACCGATGTGGCTGTAAATCCTGGAAATTCAGGGGGGCCTCTACTAAATACTGCTGGTCAAGTCATTGGAATTAATTCACAAATCTTTAGTCGCTCTGGCGGCTATATGGGAATCTCGTTTGCAATCCCCATTGATGAAGCAATGCGAGTTGCTGACCAGCTTCGTACTACTGGACGCTTAGTACGCGGTCGAATTGGTGTTGCAATCGGTGAAATCAATAAAGAGGTTGCTGAAAGTTTGGGCTTAGGAAAACCACGCGGTGCGTTTGTGCGCAATGCTGAACCTGGTGCACCTGCTGCGCAAGGCGGCATAGAAGCGGGCGATGTAATTCTAAGCTTTAACGGTAAAGATATTAATAAGTCTACTGATTTGCCTCGCATTGTTGGTGAGACTAAGCCTGGGACCACTGCTACTGTCAAGGTTTGGCGTAAAGGTACAACCCGTGACTTAACGGTTGTTGTGGCGGATGCTGAGCCCGATAAGGCCGTTGCGAAGAAAATAGAGGCTCCTAGCCCACAAGCGGGGACTGCAAACAAGTCCCTCGGCATTAGTGTTGCTGAGGTGTCGGATGCCAAGAGGAAAGATCTTGGTGGTAAAGGCGGGGCGGAGATTACCAATGTTGGTGAAGGGGCAGCTGCTCGGGCAGGCTTGCGTATCGGCGATGTCATCGTACGGATAGGTGATACCGATATTACGGGAGTCAAGCAGTTTGAGTCGGCTGTAAAGGCAATGGATCCCAATAAAGCTGTCCCCATTTTTGTTCGTCGCGGAGATGGCACGATTGTGGTCCCAATTCGACCAGCTCAAAAATAAGCGCATCGTTTTGGGTTCAAAAAGGGTGTTGCAAGACACCCTTTTTTCATGGGTATCGGGGTAATATCCCTTGCAGATAAGGAAAATAAGCCCTTTTCCCTATCCCATTACAATAGTGGAAAGACTTCTTATTGCAGCGCATCATTGTGTTGCGTTGCGACAAGGCGTTTTGTACAAACCCTATAGAACAGCCCATGGATCACATCCGAAATTTCTCCATCATCGCCCATATTGATCATGGCAAATCAACCCTGGCGGACCGAATTATCCAGTTATGCGGGGGCCTATCTGATCGAGAGATGGGTGAACAGGTTCTTGATTCTATGGATATCGAACGAGAACGCGGAATTACGATCAAAGCTCAAACCGCAGCCCTATCTTACAAAGCCAAAGATGGCAAGACCTACAACCTCAACCTAATTGATACCCCGGGACACGTTGATTTTTCTTACGAGGTTAGCCGTTCCCTATCTGCGTGCGAGGGAGCTCTCTTGGTGGTAGACGCCAGTCAGGGTGTAGAGGCTCAAACGGTCGCCAATTGCTATACCGCTACTGAACTTGGTGTTGAAGTTATTCCGATTCTAAATAAGATTGATTTGCCATCCGCAGACCCAGAGGCCGCCAAGAAAGAAATTGAGGATGTCATCGGTATTGATGCAAGCGATGCGGTAACGTGCTCAGCAAAAACTGGTTTGGGAGTTGCAGATGTTCTTGAAGAAATGATTCGGCGTGTACCCCCTCCAAAAGGGGACATTACTAAGCCATTGCAAGCCTTAATTATTGATTCTTGGTTCGATAATTATGTGGGTGTAGTGATGTTGGTGCGAGTAATCAATGGCACTCTCAAGCCAAAGGATAAGATTTTATTAATGGCAAATGGCTCTACGCATTTAGTCGAGCAATTGGGTGTTTTTACACCGAAGTCCTTAACCCTTAGTGAGCTATCCGCTGGCCAGGTGGGTTTTATTATTTCTGGTATTAAGGAGCTAAAGGCGGCAAAAGTAGGTGATACCGTCACTCATGCCGCTGGCCAACAAGGCAAGACTCCCGCCGCAGAGCCGCTACCTGGTTTCAAAGAAGTAAAGCCTCAGGTATTCGCTGGCCTTTATCCTGTAGAGGCTAATCAATACGATGCTCTGCGCGAATCTCTTGAGAAGCTCAAACTGAATGACGCTTCATTGCAATACGATCCAGAAGTCTCTCAAGCCTTAGGTTTTGGATTTCGGTGTGGATTTTTGGGTCTTCTGCATATGGAGATTGTGCAAGAGCGCCTAGAGCGTCAGTTTGACATGAGTTTAATTACTACCGCACCAACCGTGGTGTACGAAGTCTTGCAGCGTGATGGCACAACAATCGTGGTTGATAACCCATCTAAGATGCCCGATCCCAGCAAGATAGAAACGATTCTTGAGCCGATAGTGACCGTTAATCTTTATATGCCACAAGAGTATGTTGGCTCGGTGATTACTTTGTGTACGGGTAAGCGTGGGGTTCAAACCAATATGACCTATTTGGGCCGTCAAGTACAGCTCACCTACGAGTTACCAATGGCAGAAATTGTGCTGGATTTCTTTGATCGCCTGAAATCAGTCTCCCGTGGTTATGCATCAATGGATTATGAGTTTAAAGAATATCGTTCGGCTGATGTGGTGAAAGTCGACATATTGATTAATGGCGATCGCGTAGATGCTCTATCGATCATCGTTCATCGCAGCAATAGTCAACATCGAGGTCGTGAAGTGGTAGCAAAAATGCGGGGCATTATTCCCCGGCAAATGTTTGATGTAGCGATTCAAGCAGCTATTGGAAGCAATATTATTGCCCGCGAGAATGTCAAAGCATTACGCAAAAATGTCTTGGCTAAATGTTATGGTGGAGACATCTCGCGTAAGCGAAAATTATTAGAAAAACAAAAAGAAGGTAAAAAACGCATGAAACAAGTCGGGAATGTGGAAATCCCACAAGAAGCCTTCTTAGCTATTTTGCAGGTAGAGGAAAAATGAACTTCGCTCTGATTCTATTTATCTTGGTGCTGATTACCGGTATTGCTTGGGTGGCTGACAAACTTTACTTTGCTCCACAACGCAAAGCTGCAGGAATTGAACGTATGCCACTATGGCTTGAGTACTCAGCTAGTTTCTTTCCCGTAATTGTGGCTGTATTTATTCTGCGCTCATTTTTAATTGAGCCCTTTAAGATTCCTTCGGGATCGATGATTCCCACTCTGCATATTGGGGATTTTATTGTGGTCAATAAATATACCTACGGAATCCGTCTACCAGTGATTAATATAAAAGTAATCGATATTGGTACGCCAAAACGGGGCGATGTGGTGGTCTTTCGTTATCCCAAAGACGAGTCTGTCGATTACATTAAACGGGTGATGGCAATCCCAGGGGATGAGATTATCTATCAGGATAAAAAAGTATCCATTAATGGCAAACCACTTTTGTATGCAGGTGGCACCCCTTATCTAGATCCAGAGAGCATGCGTTATGCTAATTTTTATAAGGAAAGTTTTCCTACAGATCTGGGTAGTAATCAACACGAGATCTTGAATGATCCGGATCGCAGCACCATCTATCAGCCCGACCGCTTTCCGGGCGCTGAGTTTTGTCAATACATAGGTACTTCGATGAGCTGTAAGGTGCCTCCAGGGCATTATTTTGTGATGGGGGATAACCGCGATAACAGCCTAGATTCTCGGTTTTGGGGATTTGTGCCTGACCAAAATTTAGTGGGTCGTGCTTTCTTTATTTGGCTCAATATGAGTTCCTTAAGCCGTATTGGAAGCTTTCAGTAGACATGAACGCTCGCGCCACTCTCGATCTGAGCCCACTTCAGGAGCGCCTAGGCTATCAGTTCAAGAAGGCAGAGCTATTAAACCAAGCATTAACACATCGAAGCCATAGTAAAAAAAATAATGAGCGTCTTGAGTTTTTGGGCGACTCTGTATTGAATTGTGCGGTTGCTGAAATTTTGTATGAACGTTATTCAGATTTAGATGAGGGCGATTTATCGAGGGTGCGCGCTAATTTAGTGAAGCAGCAAGCCCTCTATGAAATTGCTCAAGGATTATTATTATCTGATTATCTTAAGCTCGGTGAAGGTGAGCTTAAAAGCGGGGGCTTTCGTAGACCATCTATATTGGCAGATACCTTAGAGGCGATTACAGGGGCTATTTTCATTGATGGTGGTTTTGATGCTGCTAAAGCAAGTTTACGGAAGCTGTATTCCAGTATTTTGCAAAATGTTGACCCTAAAACATTGGGTAAGGACGATAAAACATTGTTGCAAGAATATTTACAGGGATTTCAGTTGCCATTGCCAGCGTATAACGTGGTTGGCACTACAGGGGCTGCTCATAATCAACAATTTGAAGTGGAATGCGTTATTCCAAACTTGAAGGTGAGTGTCAAAGGTGAAGGTGCATCACGGCGTGCCGCTGAACAGGTCGCGGCAAAATTAGCTCTGGCCGCTGTTCAAAAAGCACTTCCGCAAGAAAGCCGTAAGCCAAAGAAGACCCGTGCTGCCAAGAAAAAAGCTGCAAAAGCAGATACCGTTAAGGGTCAGTTGCCTCTTAAGCTAAAGGATTAATGATGTTTAAATGCGGCACGATCGCATTAGTTGGTAGACCTAATATGGGTAAATCAACCTTATTAAATGCCTTGGTTGGGCAAAAAATTAGCATTACCTCACGCAAAGCACAGACTACGCGATATCGCATTGCTGGTGTGCAAACACGCGATAGTGCGCAATTTATATTCATTGATACGCCTGGGTTTCAGACTCGGGTGATGAATACTCTAAACCAAACACTAAACCGTACTGTAACGAGCACTCTGAATGATGTTGATGTCATCTGTTTTATTGTAGAGGCAGGATATTGGGGTGCAGACGATGCCAAGGTACTGCGACTATTACCATCTGACAAGCCAGTTTTATTAATTGCTAATAAATTAGATTTATTTGCATCACGCTTTGAGATCCCACAAGATCGTGATACTGCCTTATTTGAGTTCATGGGGAAGATGGGACAAGCTTGGGGAGAGATTGCTACTCAAACTAAAGGTTTTGAGTCCGAAAGTATTTCATCGCCTCTAGGTGAGTTTGCTGAAATCATCCCCATGAGCGGTAAGAATAAAGATGATATTGGACGCTTGCTCGATATTATCGAAGAGTATTTACCAGAAGGTGAGGCTGTATATGATGCAGAGACCTTAACCGATCGTAGTGAACGGTTTATGGCTGCTGAGATCTTACGCGAGAAGGTATTTCGGTATACCGGCGACGAATTACCCTATGCAAGCTCCGTGATCATTGATCAGTTTAAGTTAGATGGAACGATGCGACGAATAGCTGCCACTATTTTGGTGGATCGTGATAGTCACAAAGCAATGATCATCGGCCAAAAAGGTGAGCGCTTGAAAAAGATTTCGACCGAGGCTCGTTTGGATATGGAAAAACTATTTGACGGCAAAGTATTTTTAGAGACTTGGGTTAAGGTTAAGCGAGGCTGGGCAGACGATTTGGCAGAGCTACGGGCGCAAGGTCTGGAATAAATGGCTGGAATACGTGTGATGGATGAACCGGGGTTTGTGCTCCATAGCATTCCCTACAAGGAAACTAGCCTCATTCTGGATGTATTTACGCGTTCTCATGGACGACTTGCCTTAATTGCCAAGGGGGCTAAACGCCCCCATTCTAGTTTGCGCCCTGTGTTGCAACGCTTTCAGCCATTACTTATTTCGTGGAGTGGTAAGTCAGAGTTACGCACCTTAACGAAATCAGAATGGGTGGGAGGATCGCCGGCATTAGTCGGCGATGCGCTGCTGTGCGGTTTTTACCTCAATGAACTTTTGGTAAAGTTCTTGGCGCGCGAAGATGCGTATGAGGTCCTCTACGATCAGTATGCGCAAACCATTTATGCCTTATCTCAAATCATCGATTCCGGTGCAAATATTGAACAAACCCTAAGACCTTTTGAGTTAGCCTTATTACGCGAGACAGGCTACGCTGCAGCCCTTGATCATTGCGTTGAAACCCAAACTAAACCCATTGCAACAGAGCGTTATGTGTACCAACCCGAAAAAGGTATACGCCCTTTGCAAAGCGATGATCCGGGGCATTGGCCAGTTTTGACGGGCTTTGCCTTAGAAGCAATGGCAAAAGGGGACTTCTCAGATATAGAAACCTTGAGTCAAAGTAAGCAGCTGATGCGTTTCTTATTAGGAATACACCTGCAGGATCAAGTATTAACCACAAGACAAATATTGATTGATCTAAAAAAAATCTAAGTTGGGTTGCTTACCTTTAGAATTAGATATGCCTTCTCTTGAACTCGGTATCAATATTGATCACGTTGCCACCTTGCGTAATGCGCGGGGCACTTCATATCCAGACCCAATTTTGGCAGGACGTCTTGCCGAGGAGGCTGGAGCGGATCTCATTACTTTGCATTTGCGGGAAGATCGGCGACATATTAAAGACGCAGATCTATTTAGCTTACGTCCACTGATAAAAACGCGCATGAACCTGGAGTGCGCTATCACCTCAGAAATGTTAGAAATCGCAGTCAAGGTTAGACCTCACGATGTTTGTTTGGTGCCGGAAAAGAGAACTGAGATAACTACAGAGGGTGGGTTACATGTTATCGGTCATGCTGCAGAAGTTAAATCTGCTATTACTCAATTGACAGAGGCTGGTATTCGGGTGTCATTATTTATTGATCCTGATGACGAACAAATTAATGCAGCCAAAGAAGTGGGTGCACACGTTATTGAACTGCATACCGGGGCCTATGCAGATGCTAAGGATTCTACGCAGATCCAAGAATTAAAACGAATCCAGGAAGCGGCCTATTATGCAAAGTCATTGGGATTTCGTGTCAATGCTGGTCATGGTCTAAATGAGGGGAATGTGAAAGCAATCGCTCAAATACCAGAGATTAGTGAACTCAATATTGGACATGCCATCGTCGCTCAGGCCATTTTTAAGGGATGGACCAAGGCTATCCAAGATATGCGCCATTTGATGAATGAGGCGCGTGCACAATGATCGTCGGAATAGGCGCAGATTTATTGCAATTAAAACGGCTAGAGGCAGCTTATGACCGGACACAAGGCCGTTTGGCAAAAAGAGTTCTTGGGGAAGAGGAACTGACTATCTTTGAGCAAAGGCTAAAACGTAATCACAAACGTGGCATTGCCTATCTAGCCACTCGTTTTGCAGCCAAAGAAGCTTTTTCTAAGGCGATTGGCCTGGGAATGCATATGCCAATGACCTGGAGGTCTTTACAGACTCTAAACCAATCTAGCGGTAAACCGTATACCAAGTACTCGGGCGCATTGGCAGATTTTATGCTTGAGAAGCAATGGCACGCTCAGGTAACCGTGACCGATGAGCAAGATATGGTGATGGCTTTTGTGGTGGTCAGTTATGGCACGCCCATTGTTAGCACTTTTGATCCAAGCAACTACATAGGATGATTATTAAGTATGCGAAGTAATGAGCAAGACAATCGAAATCCAGGCCCTGTTATTTTGGATGTTGAGGGCTTAGAGCTAAATCAGCGCGATCAAGAACGAATCTCACATCCCTTGACTGGTGGTGTCATTCTATTTGGACGGAACTTTACATCGCGCTCTCAGCTAATAGAGTTAACCAATCAAATTATGGCAGTTCGTAAAGATGTCTTAATTTGCATTGATCATGAAGGTGGACGAGTACAACGATGCAAGACAGATGGTTTTACTCATCTGCCCGCAATGCGAGCTTTTGGAGAGCTATGGTCTTCAGGCGAATCGAGTATAGAGGCTGCGATTGATGCGATGCAAGCAACTACCGCCTGCGGTTATATTTTGGCAAGTGAACTAAGGTCATGTGGAGTTGATTTCAGCTTTACTCCAGTCCTTGATCTCGATTATGGCAACAGTAGTGTGATTGGAGATCGCGCATTTCATTCATTGCCAGAAGTAGTATTTTCTCTAGCAAAAAGTCTGAATGAAGGCTTGCGATTAGGCGATATGGCAAATTGTGGAAAACATTTTCCAGGGCATGGGTGGGCCAAGGCCGATTCCCACGTTGAGATCCCTATTGATGATCGCTCCTTGAAGCGGATTGCTCGTGATGATATGAAGCCCTATGAGTGGTTAGACCTTAGTCTTGCCTCTGTAATGCCTGCCCACGTTATTTATCCAAAGGTTGATCAGCTACCGGCAGGATTCTCTAAGATCTGGCTGCAAGATATCTTACGCAAAAAGCTTAAATTTGAGGGAGTCATTTTTAGTGATGACCTTTCGATGGAGGGAGCAAGTGTTGCAGGGGATGTTGTGCAGGGTGCTCACTTAGCACTTGAGGCAGGCTGTGATGCAGTACTCATTTGTAATCGGCCAGATCTAGCAGATCTATTACTCAGTAAGCTCAAGGTATCAAAGTCAAAACTAGCAGAATCTGCTAGGCGCCTTAATAGACTCTTTCCGAAGGCGACAGCTCAGTCTTGGGAATCTCTTCAGACAGAGTATGAGTATATTCATGCTAAAACTTTATTAAAAAGCCTTAAGCTGATTACAAATTAATTAGCACGACTCCGATATTCACCAGTACGGGTATCAATTTCAATCTTGTCGCCAGTGCTACAGAATAATGGCACTTGGATTTCAAAGCCAGTTGAAATCTTTGCATTCTTGAGTACTTTTCCGGAGCTGGTATCACCTTTTACTGCTGGCTCTGTATAGCTAATTTCACGGACTACAGAGGTCGGTAATTCAACAGAGATAGCTCTACCATCATAGAACACCACTTCGACTGCCATACCTTCTTCAAGGTAATTGAGTGAGTCACCCATATTATCTTTTTCAACCTCATACTGGTTGTACTCAGTATCCATGAATGTAAACATCGGATCAGCAAAATAAGAATAAGTGCACTCTTTCTTGTCTAAGATTACGATATCGAACTTATCATCTGCCTTGTAGATACCCTCGTTCGGTGCGGCAGTTAGTAAATTTTTGTATTTCATTTTGACCACAGCTGAGTTACGACCAGAGCGACTGTATTCGTGTTTTTGGACGACCATGGGTTCACCGTTGATCATGACAACGTTGCCGACGCGAATTTCTTGAGCGATTTTCATAACAGTTCCTAATATCTTCTATATTGGCTTGGCTCATGAAGCCAAATTAATCAAACCTAAGATTTTAACCTTTTGTGGCTTTAACTGACAAACCGGAGGAGGCGGGCCGCCAGACCGCCATCAGTCTGGCTTTCAAGTAGCTGCGAGCGCCATACTCTGGCAAGCTGATTCCAGTGCGGGAGGGCCGTCCACCATTGATTAATATCAGCCCATGCCATCGCTTTAGTGATAGTTGCTCGTAATTCAGGGGTTGCTTCTTTTAAATAAAGATCTAAGAATGCCTGCAATTTAATCAAATGAGCCCCATCGTCCTGAGGATAGATGTTCCAAATAAAAGGCCTGCCCACTAGTTGGGCTCTTACAAAAGAGTCTTCCCCGCGGACAATATTGAAGTCGCATTGGGCTAGGAGATAGTCAAAATCATCCTGTGGGATGAAGGGTAGCGAGATTAGTTTTAAGTTTGACCATGCTTGCTTTTGCAGGTTTAGTAATTCAGCATTACCAAAAGCCATGAATATATCAACGGGAATATCGAATTGATTAAGTTGTGTGAGCCATTGCTTGATGGGTGCCCCTGGATAAGAAAAGATACTGATCTTCTTAGCCCCTTTGCGAGATTGGTCCCAAATCGATGAAAGACTTTTTGGACATATATCTTGTCTGCTTGGGGGGATGGGATCTAGTAACAGCCCACCCGTATTCTGTTGAAACCCAGGAAAAAAGAAGTATTTTTGGAGCCCATTGTTTTGAGGAGATGGTCTCCCATGAAAATCGACAACCCAGGGTTCGGCACTTAAGTATTCCAAATGAATGAAGATAGGTTTGTGTGGGGCAAGGATTAAATGATTGAGGTAGCGCTCTGGCAAGTCGCAGGAAAATGCCTGAATCACAACATCAGGAGTATCTGGCCCATGTCTTACATTCGTATGGCTAGCCTCCCAAGGTAAAACCTCAATGCCTTGGATATCGCCACTGCCCATCATGAATAGTTTGAGGGTATGAAGATCATCGCAAAATAGGCGTATATTTTGATGGTGTTGAACAGCCAAAGACCGGGCTAGACGCCAGCAAATACCAGCATCCCCATAGTTATCAACGATTTGGCAGAAAATATCCCAACGCATGACAAATTTGTCCCCTGAAACCCTTCAAAAAGATCTAAAACGCATTCCTGGTCTCCCAGGTGTTTATCGCTTCTTTGATGAGGCTGGACACATCTTGTATGTCGGCAAGGCCAAAGATCTTAAGAAACGCGTATCAAGCTACTTTCAGCGCACCCAGTTATCGCCCCGTATTGAGCGGATGGTTAAACGGATTATCCGTTTTGAAATCACGGTGACGCGCACAGAAACAGAGGCTTTAATTCTGGAGAATAACTTAATTAAAGAACATAGCCCACCATTCAATATTTTGTTTCGGGACGATAAGTCTTATCCCTATCTAATGTTAAGTGGCCATGATTATCCTCGCCTCGCTTCTTATCGGGGTAAGGTTGACCGGCGTAATCGGTATTTTGGACCATTTCCTAACTCGTGGGCTGTGCGCAATAGTGTACAAATATTACAAAAAGTATTTCGTTTGCGCACCTGTGAGGACTCTGTTTTTAAGAACCGTAGTCGGCCATGTTTGTTACATCAAATACATCGCTGTAGTGCACCTTGTGTTGGTATGTTGAGCAAAGACCAGTACTCGCAAGATGTGCAACAGGCATTGCGGTTTCTGGAAGGTGATCATCGAGCCGTGTTGGCTGATCTTGAAGAAGAAATGGAAGAGCATAGTGTTGCCATGGAGTTTGAGATGGCAGCCATTATTCGGGACCGGATTGCCGATCTATCGAGCGTATTGCAACAGCAATCAATGGATGTCGTTGCCGAGGGTGAAGGTGATGTGGATATTTTGGCTGCCGAGATCATGGACGGAAATATCTGTGTAAACCTAGCCATGGTTCGGGGTGGGCGACATTTAGGAGATCGCGCTTATTTCCCAAAAGTGATCAAGGCTAGCCCAGACACTACCTATCATCCCAGTGAAATTTTGGAAACCTTTATTCAGCAGCATTATCTCGATATAGATATCAATGCAGAGCCCAGCACATTGCTCCCCTCTGTGCTCATTACAAATGTAGCCTTAAAGGGTGACTCAGTCGATGTTTTATTGCAAAGTTTGACCGAGCACTCATCGCGAAAGGTGCAGTTATTACATCAACCCCAGGGACAAGGTAAGTACTGGCTTTCAATGGCTGAAGGAAATGCCAAGATTGCTTTATTAAGGCGCATCTCAGAAACTGGTGGTCAATTAGCTAAGGTAAGAGCCCTTGCTGATGTGTTAAATCTTGATCTTGAACATTTAGACCAACTTCGTATTGAATGTTTTGATATCAGCCACACCTCCGGCGAGGCAACTCAAGCGTCATGCGTGGTCTTTGCAAAAAATGAGATGCAAGCAAGCGAATATCGACGCTTTAACATCACCGGAATTACTGGTGGAGATGACTATGCCGCTATGCGACAAGTATTAACAAGACGCTATTCGAATTACCAAGAAATCCCTCCAGAAAAGGTGCCCCATCTCGTCTTAATTGATGGTGGTAAGGGTCAGGTTGAGATATCAAGACAAGTCTTTAGTGAACTTGGTATCGATATTGGATTAATTGTGGGGGTTGCTAAGGGGGAAGATCGAAAGGTCGGTTTAGAAACCCTTATTTTTGCGGATGGCAGAGAGTCCTTGATCTTGGGCCAGGATAGTCAGGCATTAATGCTCATTGCACATATTCGGGATGAGGCCCACCGTTTTGCAATTACCGGAATGCGCGCCAAGAGAGCGAAGACCCGAACAGTTTCACGCCTGGAGGAAATTGAAGGAATTGGTGCCAAGCGAAGGCAGAAATTACTGGCTCGCTTTGGAGGGATTAAAGGAGTGGCAAATGCCAGCATAGAAGAGTTATCAAGCGTTGAGGGGATCTCAAGCACCTTGGCCGAACAAATCTATCGCCAACTTCATTAAAAAGCATTACGAATCGTTTATTCTCCAAATATGCCATTTAATTTACCAATCGCATTAACCTGGCTGCGTGTTGCCGCCATTCCATTATTGGTAGGTATTTTTTACTTGCCCGGTAGTTGGTTGAGTATTGAGGAAAAAAATTTATTTGCAACAGCGTTATTCGTATTTGCGGCGATTACTGATTGGCTGGATGGATTTTTAGCAAGGCGAATGAAACAAGAATCTGCCTTCGGAGAGTTTCTAGATCCAGTTGCTGATAAATTAATTGTGGCGGCTGCTTTATTAGTTCTTCTTAACATGGATCGTGTTCAAGTTTGGGTTGCTTTGGTAATTATTGGACGAGAGATCACCATTTCTGCGCTAAGGGAGTGGATGGCCCAAGTCGGCGCCTCACGAAGTGTGGCTGTGCATATGGTGGGAAAGTTAAAGACCACCGCACAGTTAATTGCGATCCCATTCCTACTATTTAATGGGCAGCTATTTGGTATACATAGTGCCCAACTTGGAACCTGGCTTATTTGGGTTGCAGCCTTCTTAACCTTGTGGTCCATGTTTTACTACCTCCAGAAGGCTTTACCTCAGCTTACAAATAGACCTTAGCCCCACCCATATTTTGGTTATTAAAGCCCTAAAGCTGAATCTTTGCTAAACTGTCGAACCTGTAATGCGGGAATAGCTCAGTTGGTAGAGCGCAACCTTGCCAAGGTTGAGGTCGCGAGTTCGAGCCTCGTTTCCCGCTCCATTAATGAATGGGAAGCCCCAAAAGCTTCCCATTTTGTTTGGGATGACGTTTGGTTTGCATAAAACCAGCCAGGGCGCGTTGGCCGAGTGGTTAGGCAGGAGCCTGCAAAGCTTCGTACGGGGGTTCGATTCCCTCACGCGCCTCCAAAATCAGCCTTGACGAATTAGTTTGCTTCCCTAAAATCAGTCCTATTGGCATTTAGTACACTAGAGCTCTGGAGCCTAACCATGAACCACTTTTATCTTGACAAAACGAAATGCGTAGCATTGCTAGCCGCTTTGCTCTTAGGGGCTTGCGCGATGGGTGATAGCCCCACTGGTTCGCAAGACGAAGTCAATCAGATTCAGTCACAGTTGCTTGGCGATATGCCTTTGCCAACAGGTGCCAAAATCATGGGCTCTGATTCTTTAATTATTGGTCGGGGCGATGGCTGGGTTGGTCGCGTCAATATCAGTGCATTACAGGGCGCTACCGATGTTTATGCATTCTTCCAATCGGAGTATCCCAAAGCGGGCTGGACAACCGTGACTGCTACGAAAGCCAAAACAAGCTTTCTAGTATTTACCAAAGGCGATCGTACCTGTGCTGTAGAAATTAATGAAGGCCCATTAACCGGCCCGAAATCGATCATTACGATCACATCTTCACCGAAGAATGCCAACGTGATTGCACCAACGCGTAAGCCCTAGTTAAGAAAAGGATTTAAATACCGTTGGCACGGATCAAGCCAACGGCTTGTCCCTCAAGGGTAAAGTCAGCCTCAGCAGTAACAATAATGTTTTTGAACTCAGGGTTTTCTGCTTGTAGTTCAATATAACTTCCGCTTGAATCTTTCTTGCGTTGTAGCCGTTTAACAGTTACTTCATCATCAATACGGGCAACGACGATATCGCCGTTACGGGCTTCAGATGTTTTCTTTACGGCAAGATAGTCACCATCCAAAATACCGGCATCACGCATGCTCATTCCCTTGACGCGTAATAAGTAGTCTGCACCTTTACTAAAGAGGCTAGGATCAACCGGCACTTGTCTTTCAACATGTTCGATAGCAGTAATGGGTGAGCCTGCAGCCACGCGACCAATTAAAGGAAGTGTTAACTGTTGCAAACCACCAGAGGGCAAATTGAGCTGTCTAAAGTTGCCTGAGTGCGAATGATTATTGGAGCGCGTGAGACGAATACCGCGCGATGTGCCCGGGCTTAATTCGATATAGCCCTTTTTAGCAAGGGCGCGGAGATGCTCCTCGGCTGCATTGGCAGAGGCAAAACCTAAACGGTTTGCAATCTCAGCTCGAGTAGGGGGTAGGCCACTCTCCTCGATTGCAACTGTAATAAGACCCAAAATTTCCTCTTGCCTAGCAGTTAGCTTAGGTAAGGAAGCGTCCAGTAGATCAGTAACTGTGTTTATATTCATACTGGGATTGTATACAGTAAAAATTAGCATTTCAAGAACTTTTGTCAGGCTTGATAATGTTGATATGACTGATTTATCAAATAAACCCATGATTTTGCTCATTGGCATGGGCGGCACAATCGCGGGCCTCCAGGTGAATGGGGGTGGGCAAGGCTATCTAGCCGGCCAAGTACCTATCGAGACCCTTTCTGAGCAAATTAAATGCAAATTACCTATAAAAAACATACAGTTATCAAATATTGATAGCTGTGATATGACTGAGGCTTTGTTAAGTCAATTAGGTCAGAAAATCGTTGAGGCACTCCAAGATCCTCATATTGTTGGGATAGTGATGACTCACGGCACGGACACCATGGAAGAAACAGCCTTATTCCTCGAGCTTGTTTGTGGTTATTTAGCCAAGGCAGTGGGTAAAAAGGTGATTATTACGGGCGCTATGTTGCCGGCTGACCACCCCGAAGCAGATGGCCCTGACAATCTAAATAAGGCAGTTGCTTTAGTCGAGGATAAAGGGGCCCCAAGCGGGGTCTTTGGGGTGATGGGTGGCAAGGTCTTTCCCGCCAGAAATATGTCTAAGCGCCATACCTCGTCCATAGACACTTTTGTTAATAGCGAAGCACTTCATTTAGATCAAGGCAGACAGCCCAAAGATAGTACAAAAGTTAGCGAAGACTTACCTATACCATCAATAGATAATTGGCCTAGAGTTGAAATTGTGACCAATCACATTGGTGCTAAGGGCGACCAGATTGAGGTCTATAAAAAGCTGGGTGTGCAGGGCATCGTTCTCGCAGGAACAGGCGGGGGAACGGTGCATCATGACCTTAACGCTGGACTGGAAGCTTTCATGAAGGATGGGGGTGCGCTGGTCCGTTCTTCCCGAGTCGGTTTGGGAAAAATTCCGAGTCAACTCAGCAATGGGCGCCTTAGCGCATCTCTGGGGGCGGGTGATTTGAACCCGCCGAAGGCACGTATTGCTCTGCAGTTGGCCCTATTTGCCAGTCTGGACGCAAAAGCTAATGCATTGAGTTGGCAAGATATTTTTGCTAGAATAGTGGGCTAACCTAATTTTAGGTAAGGTTTTTACAACTTGTTCCACCCTTGCTGCACTGGTGCTAGTTTCTTGACAGCGGAAATTAGCAAGACGCCTAGGCAGTTTTATCCATAAGGAGTGATTAATGCGTCATTATGAAATCGTTTTTATTGTCCATCCGGACCAAAGCGAGCAAGTACCTGCGATGATCGATCGCTATAAATCGATTCTTACTACTCATGGTGGTAAGGTACATCGCATCGAAGATTGGGGCCGTCGTCAAATGGCTTACATGATCGACAAACTTGCTAAAGCCCATTATGTTTGCATGAACATTGAGTGCGACCAGAAAACTCTGGAAGAACTCGAGCATGCATTTAAGTTTAATGATGCCGTTTTGCGCCACTTGATTGTGAAAGTGAAGAAAGCTGAAGTTGAGCCTTCCATCATGATGAAGGAAGTTCAGCGCGAAGAGGCTCGTAAGGTTGCTCAGGCAGATGCGCCTGCAGCAGCATACTAACTGGTATAGGGGCTTAAATCGGTAAGCAGTGGTCTTGATTGTGAAGCGTAGTTCAAACCTTCTCATCCTGACAGCTTCCTTAATTACCAAAGATACCATTCGATATACGCCAGCTGGTTTGCCAGTGATTCATTGTCAGTTACAGCATGACGGTGAAGCATACGAAGCAAATCAAATACGCCAAATTCAGATGAGTGTCGAAGCAATTGCAATAGGTGAGATCTCTAAAGACCTAGAGCAAATGGAATTAGGAACAAGTGCAGTGTTTGAAGGGTTCTTGACTCAGAAGACCTTACGAAATGAGCGCCTTGTCTTACATATAACAAAGATTGAATGAATTGCTAAATAGGAAATATTATGGCTTTTGGAAAACCAAATAAAAAAACAGACTTCAAAAAGAAGCCTGCACAAAACCCGCTATTTAAACGTAAGCGTTATTGCCGTTTTACGGTTGGCGGTGTAGAACAAATTGATTACAAAGATGTCGAGACCTTAAAGGATTTTGTTGGTGAAAATGCCAAGATTACCCCAGCCCGTTTAACTGGCACTAAGGCCTTATATCAACGCCAGCTTGATACAGCAATTAAGCGCGCCCGCTACTTAGCGTTGCTGCCATTCTCTGACCAACATAAGAAGTAATTAGGAGCCCACTATGCAAGTTATTCTGCTTGAAAAATTAACCAATTTGGGCAATCTAGGCGATGTTGTGCGCGTCAAGGATGGTTTTGCTCGTAACTTTTTGATCCCTCAGCGTAAGGCTCGTCGTGCAACAGAAGCTGCGATTGCTGATTTTGCTGCTCGTCGTGCTGAGCTTGAGAAATTGGCTGCAGAGAAGTTAGCAGCCGCTCAAGCAGTTGGTGATAAGTTAAAAGGTCTTGTTCTTGAGATCAACCAAAAGGCTGGAGTTGATGGCCGCTTGTTTGGTTCTGTCACCAACCATGATATTGCTGAAAGTTTGGCAGCTAAAGGTTTCCAAATTGAGAAAGCATCTGTACGGATGCCAACGGGCCCTCTGAAGTTAGTAGGCGATCATCCTGTTGCGATTGCTGTGCATACTGATGTAGTTGTCGATATTAATATTCGTGTGATTGGTGAGCAGGCCTAGTTGACTTCGGTAAACTAGTCGCATGGCCGAATCCCGCAACCGTACTGTTTCAATGACCCCAGGAATGTCTGGGGCTGGGGATGCGGTTGTACAGGCACTAAAGGTACCACCTCATTCCGTCGAGGCTGAGCAATCAGTTCTCGGCGGTTTGCTTTTGGACAACACCGCTTGGGATCGATTGGGGGGCATTCTCTCAGAAAATGATTTCTATCGAGCAGAGCATGCTCTGATCTATCGCGTAGTTCAACGCCTGATTAGCGATAATCGGCCGGCCGATGTCATCACCGTTTACGAGTCCATTAAAACGGAGCCTGAGGCTGATCTAATCGGTATCGATTACCTCAATTCATTGGCTCAGAACACGCCTAGCGCAGCCAATATTAAAGGCTATGCAGAGATCATTCGAGATCGTAGTATTTTGCGACGCTTAATTCAGGTATCGGATGGGATTGTGAACTCTGCATTTATGACAGAGGGTCGTTCGGTTCAAACCTTATTGGATGAAGCTGAGTCGCGCATTCTACAAATTGGTGAAGAGGGTAATCGTAAGGCAGATTACTTAGAGATTGAACCCCTTCTAAAGCAGGTAGTTGCCAGAATTGATGAACTCTATAACCGCGAAGGCGGTAGCGATATCACCGGTATTGCAACTGGATTTATTGATCTCGATAAGCAAACCAGCGGCTTGCAAAAAGGGGATTTAGTGATCGTGGCAGGAAGACCTTCAATGGGAAAGACCGCCATGGCACTCAATATTGCAGAGAATGTTGCCCTCAACGAAGGTCTACCGGTTGTGGTGTTCTCCATGGAGATGTCCGGGGCACAGTTGGCTACGCGCCTTCTTGGTTCTGTTGGCCGTGTTGACCAAAGCCGGATGCGGACTGGTAAATTAAGTGACGATGAGTGGCCAAGGGTTACTGATGCGATTGCCCGTTTGAGTAATACCCAAATTCTGATTGATGAAACCGGCTCACTCACCTGCTTAGAACTGCGGGCACGGGCACGCCGGATTGCTCGTAACTACGGTGGTACTTTGGGTATGGTCGTAGTCGATTATCTGCAATTAATGAGCGGCAGCACGGGCGGTAGTAGCGAAAATAGAGCCACCGAGATCTCCGAGATCTCCCGCTCTTTAAAGTCTCTTGCTAAAGAATTGCAATGTCCCGTTGTGGCGCTTTCTCAGCTAAATCGTGGCCTAGAGCAAAGACCAAATAAACGTCCTGTGATGTCAGATTTGCGTGAGTCGGGCGCGATTGAGCAAGATGCTGATTTAATTCTGTTTATCTATCGTGATGAGGTCTACCATCCCGATACCACGACTGATAAAGGTGTCGCTGAAGTCATTATTGGTAAGCAGCGTAATGGTCCGATTGGAACCGTTCGCCTAAGTTGGCAAGGTCAATTTACGAAGTTTGATAATCTTGCTGCCAATACTGGCACCTCCTATGGCGGTGGTTTTACACCCTTTTAATTGGCTCAGTTATTTCTTAGTTACTAGTAGCAGCGCTAGCCACACGTCTCGCTTCGGTATACCGTGATGCCCAATATGGAGTATCAATTCGGTCTAAGCGCACTGTCCCTCCTGCGCTAGGCGCATGAACAAAGCGTCCCTTGCCCACGTAGATACCTGCATGGGAGTAGCGCTCACCCGTTGTATTAAAGAAGACTAAATCACCTGGAGCTGGATCTTGCTGACCAATCCCTTTGCCCACATTGCTCATTTGCTGAATTGTGCGCGGTAACTTAATCCCAGAACTTTTATTAAAGACATAGACGATTAAACCGCTGCAATCAAAGCCACCAGCGGGGGTATTGCCACCATAGCGATAGGGCACACCCACAAGCCCAATGGCTGCAATGGAGATATCTTCGCTACCAACACTTATATCATTTTTGAAGTGCGCTATCTTTGGGCTTGATGAAGCTCCACTGGTCGTGCGTGGGCTAAAGGTACTACAGGCGCTAAGTGTTAACGTACTTAGCGTCAGGAACGCAAGGAGTCGTGCAGAACTCTTATAAAGCTTCAGCAGCATGGTCGGCAAGTCGCGAACGTTCGCCACGAGCCAATGTGATATGACCGCTATGGCGCCATCCCTTGAAACGATCAACCACATAGGTCAGGCCAGATGAGCCCTCTGTGAGATAGGGGGTATCGATCTGTGCAATATTACCCAAGCAAATAATCTTAGTTCCAGGGCCAGCTCGCGTAACTAAGGTCTTCATTTGTTTAGGAGTTAGATTTTGTGCTTCATCAATAATAAGGAACTTGCTGACAAATGTACGACCGCGCATAAAGTTCATGCTCTTTACTTTGATGCGTGAGCGGATTAATTCCTGAGTAGCAGCGCGACCCCATTCTCCTGCGCTGTCATCGTTGCGATGTAAGACCTCAAGGTTATCGTCAAACGCCCCCATCCAAGGCTGCATTTTCTCCTCCTCCGTACCAGGTAAAAATCCAATGTCTTCACCTACAGGAACGGTCGCTCGGGTAATAATGATCTCGTTATAGCGCTTGCTGTCAAGAACCTGCTCTAAGCCAGCGGCAAGGGCCAATAGGGTTTTGCCAGTACCCGCTTGACCTAAGAGGGTCACAAAATCAATATCAGGGTTCATAAGCAAGTTCATCGCAAAGTTTTGCTCACGATTGCGCGCCGTAATACTCCACACATTATTTTTCTGGTGCGAGAAATCTTTTAGGGTTTGCAGTAAGGCAGTCTTACCGTTAATCTCCCGAACCAAGGCATAAAAAGGTGAGGAGCCATCCGGATTTTCTTGATAGACAAATTGATTAACCAACATGCTGGGTACCAATGGGCCAGTAACACGATAAAACATGGTGCCACTTTTGCCATCCGCCCAGCTTTCCATCGCCTTACCATGTTTTGGCCAAAAATCAGTAGGCAAGGTCATCACCCCGGAGTACATCAGATCACGATCTTCTAAGACCTGATCATTAAAATAATCTTCCGCAGGCAATCCAAGAGCGCGTGCCTTGATGCGCATATTAATGTCTTTAGATACCAGCACAACCTCTTGATGGGGTTTTGCCTTTTGCAGATCGCTCACTACACCTAGAATGAGGTTGTCACCCTTACCTTCTGGAAGACCTTCAGGAAGAGGCGAGCTTGAGAAATGTGTTTGGAAAAATAAGCGCCCCGTAGCATCTTGATTGCCTAATTTATTGAGTGGTATTCCTTCATCCAGTTGACCACTAGTGCCAGCAATCAGCTGATCTAAGGAGCGGCTGACCATACGTGCGTTGCGCGCAACCTCACTCATCCCTTTTTTATGATTATCTAATTCCTCGAGGGTGGTCATGGGCAAATACAAATCATGCTCCTCAAAACGGAACAGCGATGAGGGATCATGCATTAAGACGTTGGTATCTAGTACGAACAGGCTTGGAGGGCCAGTACGAATGGTGCGCTTAGACCGCTCATTCTTTGCCTCTAATTTCTTTTCTAAGTATTGTGCTGGCGCATCGGTTTTGATTCGCTCAAGCGCCTCTTCGGCAGCGGATAAATCGTGATCTAATTCCTCTACACCACATTCATTTTCTACCCAGACAGAGCTGGTAGCTAGCTTCTTGACCTTCTTAGGAGGGTTTTTGAGGTCAGGTTGCTTCTCGCGACTCACATTCACGTGGTCGGCGATTTGGCTAGGAAGGGGGGGTAATGGCATGCAGCTTCTCCTAAATGAAAAAACCGCCTAGCTGATGCTGTGGGCGGTTTAGAGGGGTGCGAGGACTTCGGTGGTATGCACAGATTTTGAGGGGGCTGGGACTTAGGCCCCGTCTATGGAGACCTATCAGCTGATTCATCCAATCCCATCGCTTACCGTGCATATAGAGATACTGTACCCCAATTTTGTGTCTTTGCAAGTACAGTAAAAATACCTAGTTCAGCCTCTTGGCGGCAGCCAAAACCTCAGCGACATGGCCAGTAACTTTGATACCTCGCCACTCTTCTTGTAAAACCCCTTTGCTATCAAATAAGAAGGTGCTTCGGTCAAGCCCTCGAACCTGTTTACCATACATATTTTTCATTTTCATGACCCCAAATATAGTACACAGTTTTTCTTCAGTATCAGCAACTAGCTCAAAGGGTAGATCGAGTTTCTGACGAAAGTTTTCATGGGAACGAAGGTTATCGCGTGACACCCCAACAACTAATGCATTGGCTTGATTGAAAGAATCAATATGATCCCTAAATTCTCCAGCCTCGACAGTACATCCAGGAGTGGAGTCTTTGGGATAAAAGTACAAGACCAATTTCTTACCTTGATAAGCCTTGGGCGAGAAGGTGAGCTGCGATGTTGCTGGGATCTCACAATAGGGCATGGTTTCCCCAATTTTAATAGTCATAGTAAATTCCCTCATTAATAAGTATTAAAAATTTGTCGCTGTGCTGGCCTGTATCATCAACTCACCACTTCGATTAGCAATTGTGCCGTACTTGAACTGCTCAGTCGCTATTTTATCGAGTTGCCCTGTAGCTGCCCAAGAACGGTGTAATTCTCCCATGGTGACCAAATCATGCCCTTGCTGAAGCCATCCCACCATCAACTCCCGAAATGCGGGCAGTAGTTTTTGACCTTCAAGTTCTGCGTGTAGAGTAAATACTTGATCGTTGGGATTGCTCTGCGTGATTGTCAGAATATGCTGTGCGGCTCCAAATGCATCAGCACCATCAATGCCAATTAGCTCATCAAAGGTGGGTAGTGTGGTGGGGTATTGCACATGTTTACTTTTCGTATTACCGAAAGTAATTCGATAAGGGACTAAATTTGGAGTAGAGCGGCCATCAGAAGCGTATTGCATACCCCAGGCATCGATTTGCTCTAAAGCAGAGAGATTCATTTGCCATCCCGCGGCACCATGAGTGACCGGAGGGTGACCCATAATCTCCACAAAACGATCGTAGGCCTTTTGCATCTGTATATGAGTCCATGTAGCATCGCGCTGATAAACATGATCCTGCCAATACACATGGTCCCACGTATGGATTCCAGTTTCATGGCCTGCATGATCCACAGCACGCATTTCATTGGCAGCTCGTTTGCCAATATCCGGGGCGGGTAATAGAACACCATACAAGAGTGTCTTGATTCCGTAGTGCTCAATTACGGAGGTACGCGATACCTTCTTTAAGAACCCAGGTCTAAAGACACGTTTTAAGGCCCAACCCGTATGGTCTGGACCTAAACTAAATAAAAAGCTTGCATGGACACCGAGTTCGGCAAGGAGTTTAGCAAGATTGGGGGTGCCAACTTGAGTGCCCAACAGGGTATCCACATCAACTTTTAGGGCAATCTTAGCCATCAGAAATGCGATCTAGTCAACGAGATGACGGGCTTTATCGACATCATTACGATAGGCCTCAAATATTTTGGCAAGAGCGTCTTCCATTGCGGTGCTTGGTTTCCAGTTAAGCTCTTGCATCGTGTTAGCAATAGCGGGAACACGATTTTGAACATCCTGGTAACCAACTCCGTAATATGCTTTTGAGGTGGTCTCAATCAGCTTTACCTTATCGGCAGTGACTGCATATTCCGGAATTTTCTTTGCAAGCGCCAGCATCATATTGGCCAAATCTTTGACCGAGTGATTATTTTTAGGATTACCGATGTTATAGATTTTTCCATTCGCAATATCACCCTCGTTGGCGATGATGCGCATTAAGGCATCAATCCCGTCATCAATATAGGTAAAAGCACGCTTTTGTGAGCCACCGTCGACGAGATTGATCGGTTCACCACGCACAATATGCCCCAAGAACTGAGTTACTACCCGAGAGGAACCCTCTTTAGGCGTATAGATACTATCGAGGCCTGGCCCAATCCAATTGAAAGGTCTAAATAGAGTGAAGCGTAAGCCTTCCATACCGTAGCCCCAAATCACACGATCCATCAATTGTTTTGCACAAGCATAGATCCAGCGTGGCTTATTGATAGGACCATAGACTAAATGTGATTGGGCTGGATCAAACTCGGCATCCTCGCACATGCCATAAACCTCAGAGGTCGATGGGAAGACCAAATGCTTCCCATATTTAACCGCGGAGCGCACGATGGGGAGATTGGCTTCAAAGTCGAGCTCAAAAACGCGCAAGGGCTCCTGCACATATGTAGCGGGAGTAGCAATTGCAACCAAGGGCAGAATGACATCGCACTTACGAACATGGTATTCAACCCACTCGCGATTGATGGTGATATCACCTTCAAAAAAATGCATACGTGGATTGCTGAGCAAATCAACGATTCGGTCATTTTGCATATCCATGCCGTAGACCTCCCATGAGGTGGTCTCTAAAATACGCTTGGATAAATGATGGCCAATAAAACCATTCACACCCAAAATTAGGACTTTCTTCATAAAACCAATTCCCTCTGATTGAACAGGGCTAAGCAGTATTTAAAGTGCTTGAACGGATAAAAGCTCAAGTACCTTGCCATCTCCACAAAGGCCAAAGTAGCAATTATCGACCAGATGAAGTCCTGGGGTCGATTTTTCAAGTAAATGCACTAATTGAGGCGAGAGATCGATCTTGGGATCTAGGGGTAAAGAGCTTTTGGCAAGCAGCCATGTTTTCCCTTGAAACTCCGTAAATGCACCAGGATAGGGTGGCGCAACCGCCCGAATTAAGTTGTAAATAGAGATGGCAGGTTGGGTCCAATCGACGCGGCCGTCTGCGGGCTTACGGCCACCAAAATAAGCACCCCGATGAAGATCATTTAGTCGTCTGGGAACACCGCCTTGCATTAGTGCGGGAAGAACGCTTTCCATAACCTTCTTTGCTGCCAAACTTACCTTATTGAATACCTCATGGGCAGTTTCATGGATCTCAATGGGCACCGCAATTTGCCCAACGATATCACCCGCATCTGGTTTAGCTTCCATGATGTGCAAGGTCGCTCCAGTTTCTACTTCCCCATGTAAGACGGCCCAATTGACTGGGGCGCGTCCGCGATACTTTGGCAATAAAGAGCCATGCATGTTCAGTGCCGCAATCTTCGCAGTTTTCAATAACTCAATCGGAATCATGAAGCGGTAATAAAACGAGAAAATGTAGTCTGGCGACTGCTGTTGAAATCGAGGTAGAAGTTGTAATAATTGATCGCGTTGCAGAATTTCATAGGGAAGGCGATTGCGTTTGCATAATTCCCGAACACTTCCGAACCAAATCGTTTCTTTAGGATCGTCATCATGGGTAATCACCAAATCAATGACAACACCTGCATCCAGCAAGGCTTGCAAACAATGAACACCTACATCATGGTAGGCAAAAACAATCGCATGTTTATTAGCTTGATTCAAGAGCCTAGGATTTAGGTCGTTCGAGCACGGCGCTGACCATGTATCGTGGCCGATGTCGAACCTGTTGATAGATGCGACCAATGTACTCGCCAAGTAGCCCAAGACCAAAGAGCATTACACCAATGAGGAAGAAGGTGAGCGCAAATAGGGTAAAGACTCCTTCTACCTCAGCGCCCAAGACGAAGCGACGGACCAAAATGAGCAAGAACAATGCTCCCGATGCGCCAGCAAGGAGCATGCCCATGATCGAAAATATTTGCAGCGGCATCACCGAAAAGCCCGTGACCAAATCAAAATTAAGGCGGATTAATTGATACAAACTATATTTGGATTCACCAGCAAAACGCTCCTCGTGCTTGACCGTGATCTCAATCGGATTATTAGCAAAGGTATAGGCAAGCGCAGGAATAAAGGTATTTGCTTCCTGGCACTGTGAAACTAAATTAATAATACGACGATGGTAGCCGCGCATCATACAACCTTGATCGGTCATCGTTATGCGGGTCATTTTGTCACGAAGATGATTCATGGCGCGTGAGGCGTTCTTTCTAAACCAGGAGTCTTGGCGATTCTCACGAATGGTGCCAACGTAATCGTGACCCCCTTCTAATTGACGCACTATTTTGCCAATCTCTTCCGGGGGATTTTGTAAATCCGCATCAAGAGTAATGATATATTCACCATGGGCGTATTCAAAGCCGGCCATGATCGCCATATGCTGACCAAAATTATTGGCAAATAAAACTACGCGAGTTACATCAGGGCGCTTTTCATATTGCATTGCCAAAATGGCTGCAGATCGATCTTTACTGCCGTCATTTATAAATATGATTTCATACGACAGCGTAAATTGACTGGCTACTTGATCAAGAGCTGGATATAGTCGATCAAATAAAGCGTTTAAGCCCTCTTCCTCGTTGTAGACCGGGATGATCACGCTCAGGCGAGGGGTAGTGTTATTGAACGGGATTGGCGAGCTATTCATTACTCCATTTTGCCTGATCAGAGGCGGGGGGTATTAGTTCAGGACTTGGGTGAGCGCTTGGACCACGCGATCAATATCATGAGAGCTCATAGTGGGAAATAAGGGGAGCGTCAAAATAGAAGCCCCAATCTGGCTAGCAATGGGGGTGGACTCAGGGCTATAGCCCAATTTGCGATACAGATCAAAACCCGTAATGATGGGGTAATGCACCCCAGTACCAATGCCTCGCTCTTTGAGAGTAAGCATAAGGTCACCACGGGATTTTTGTAAGCGAGCTAAGGGCAAGATCACCTGGAACATATGCCAGTTACTCTGTTCAAAATCCGCCACGGGCAAACCTAAGCCTTTATGAACCAGACCAGCTTGGTCAATTTTTAGGAAATAGGCTTTGGCAAGCTCAATACGTCTTTGCTGAAATTGATTTAATTGCTTGAGTTGATGAAGCCCAATCACGGCATTCACATCCGTTAGATTATCTTTGCCACCCAAGACATCTACTTCCATCCCGTCGGGGCCACTGCGTACCAAACCTTGTAGACGCAATTTTTCTGCCAGCTGCACTTGGTCTGCGCCAAATCGCCCTGTGTTAAAGACCAAACAGCCGCCTTCAATGGTGGTGAGATTCTTATTCGCTTGGAAACTAAAGCTTACCAAATCATGTTTACCCCTCTGACCAATTCGAGTGCCATTCCAAGAAGATCCCAAAGCTTGCGCAGCATCTTCAATAACGCGTAAACCATGTTGCGTTGCTAGAGCATATAAAGCATCAATATCGATTGGTAGGCCAGCCAAATAAACGGGCATGATGGCCTTCGTATGTTGATTAATTGCCTGAGCCACTTTTTTTAGATCTATATTGCGTGTTTGAGGATCAATATCAACAAATATTGGCTTTGCGCCAACAGCCAGAATGACATTGGACGTAGCTACCCAAGAAATTGGTGACGTAATGACCTCATCACCCGGACCAATCCCAGCAACTTGTAAAGCGATTTTCATCGTCGCTGTTCCGTTAGCAAAACAACGCACGGTTGCGCCACCGAAATACTCCCCTAAAGCACTCTCAAATTCTAATACTTTAGGACCCGAAGTAATCCAGCCCGAGCGCAGAACATCAGCAACGGCAGAAATCGTTGCCTCATCAATGGTGGGCTTTGTAAAAGGAATGAATGGTTGGGTCATCCGTCTATTGTCGCAAAGCTGGTGACGGGTGTCGAACAATAACGCGTCTCGAATCTCTGCCAAGTTCTTCCATGGGCAGGTTCATTTGCTTTAGTTCCTCAAATTGAGTGGGAACCATCACCGCAATAGCAGTGGGATCTTGCTTCCAAATAACAAGAAACTCATTGAGAGTGGGAACCCATTTTTGGGGCTCTTGCTTCGATCCAAAGGTCAACTCATCGGTGAACTCCACCATGATGGTATTGCGCTCTAGATAAAACGGCAGGGTATGGTCAAGCAGGCGCACTGAGTAAATCTTGGCATCGCTGGGTATTTGACCTTTTACCTTTTGCGCTAGGTCGAAGCCAGATGCTGCTCGCCCCAAGGTTTCATGGCCAGTACCTGCAATTGTTGCGGTTAGGAAAAATCCAAATGCAAATAGTCCAACACTGAGTAAGGAATTTCGTTTGGCAAGTATGGTGGCAATGAAGCTAAAACACAGTAAACATGTAAGCGCAACCACAATCCAAATCGTATAGTTTTGGAAAGCTTCAACCTCATCGGCTTGGCCACCGCGTCCGATTTCAGGAAGGAAGAAAAAGCCCACAGCGGCCAGAATTACAAAGAAGCAAGTCTGAGCTCTCCAGCCATTCGCTAGGTTGGGATGAGTATTTAAGTAGTCCACGATGGTCTTGGCTGCCAAGACAGCAAGCGCTGGAAATACCGGCATGATGTAGCCTGGTAATTTAGAGCGCGACACACTAAAGAACAGCAAGATGATCACAAACCATGCCCAGAGCATCCAACTCGCCGAGAACTGTCCAAGACGATATTGTTTGAGGGTTTGCCAAGCAGATTGAAAGAACTGCGGCATCCATGGTAGAAAGCCCACTACTACCAGTGGTAGAAAGAAGTAAAACGGTGCAGTACGTCGGTGTGCGTCAGCCGTGAAGCGTTCAAAGTGCTCGTGAATAAAAAAGAAATGCGCAAACTCTGGATTTTGCATCGAGACCGCAATAAACCATGGCGCAGTCACTCCTAGGAAAATGATTAAGCCGCTAACGATGTGAAGCCTGGTCAAAATACGCCAATCCCAGCGAGTAATCATGTATGCAAATAAAACCATCCCCGGAATCACAATTCCAATCAAACCTTTGGAAAGAGTTGCAAGCCCCATGGCTAACCAACAAATCCACATCCAATAGCGCAGTGCACGCAGACGATTCTCATTAAAACTGTGCTGAGCCAGAAGCAATGAACATAGCGCCAGATTTAAAAAGGCAGATAGTCCCATATCGAGAGCATTAAAGTGCCCACCCAATACCCACATTGGACTGGCCAATAAGATGAGTGCAGCAAGATAGCCGGCGAGTGAGCCATACAATCGAAATGCAGTAAAGCCCACCAGCAGAATAGTGAAGTAACTGGTGATACCGCTCCAAAAGCGCGCTTGCCACTCTCCCAAACCAAATACCTGAAACACGATCGCAGTGACCCAAATGTGTAAGGGCGGCTTTTCAAAATACTTATAGTCGTTATAGCGAGGGGTAATGAAGTCACCATTCACCATCATTTCACGAGCCATCTGCGCGTAGCGACCCTCATCGCTTGGAATGAGGTGACGGTAATCAAGCGTGCCAAACCATAGCAGAGTCGCTACAAGAAATAGCAACAATAGAGCCAGAGAGTTTATGGGCGATATTTGGCGATTGGCATTCATTAAATGTCTTTTAAAGCGAATTGCTTGTGTCTAATAGGATAGCGGCCAATACTTGACGACCTTCGTTCATCAAAATATTGTAGGTGCGGCAGGCTGCTTGAGAGTCCATCATTTCAAAGCCGATTTTGGCGAAGATAAGGGGTTTGATGAGCTCTGGCTTTAAAAACTGCTGCTTCTTACCTGTGCCAATAATGATGAGCTCTGGCTTAAAGACGCATAAGCTGGCCAAATTTTCTGACGAGAGATCCCCAAATGTATTGACTGGCCAGGGCGTAATTTCACCCTCTGGTTGAATAATAATGGCATGTGAGTATGCTTTTGAGTTCACCTCGATATAGCCAATTCCATAGCCCGTAATTGTATTTAGGCTGGATTGGGGGTCAGAATGTAACTTCACGCCGAGGCTCTGTCATAATTAAGGGATTATAGCCAGCAATTTATCCCTAGATTTCAAGAGCTTAACCATTTAGAAGACCCCATTGTGAAACCGATCCAAAAGTCCGACAAACTAAACAATGTCTGTTATGACATTCGCGGCCCCGTTCTCGAGCTTGCCCAACGCATGGAAGAAGAGGGGCAGAAAATTATTAAGCTCAATATTGGTAATGTGGGTGTCTTTGGCTTTGATCCTCCTGAAGAGATTCAGTTGGACATGATTCGTAATTTGAGTAATGCGTCCGCTTACTCGGATTCGAAAGGTATTTTTGCAGCTCGCAAAGCCATCATGCAGTATTGCCAAGAAAAAGGGATTCAAGGTGTTACCTTGGACGATATTTATACTGGCAATGGCGCCTCTGAATTGATTGTGCTGGCCATGAACGCATTACTCAATAATGGCGATGAGGTTCTTGTGCCTGCACCCGACTATCCACTATGGACGGCCGCAGTTTCTCTATCGGGAGGCACCCCACATCATTATTTATGTGATGAGACTAAAGATTGGGCGCCTGATATGAATAATTTACGCTCAAAGATTACGTCGCGTACTAAGGCAATTGTGGTGATCAATCCCAATAATCCAACGGGTGCTTTGTATTCAAAAGACATTTTGTTAGAAATGATTGCAGTTGCACGTCAGCATAATTTAATTCTATTTGTTGATGAGATTTATGACAAGATGTTGTTTGATGGCGAGAAACATATTTCTCTGGCATCGCTCTCGACCGATGTCGTTACCATTACCTTTAATGGACTCTCTAAGAACTATCGTTCCTGTGGGTATCGCTCTGGCTGGATGGTGGTCTCGGGTGATAAGGCGATGGTCACTGACTATATTGAAGGACTCAATATGTTGTCCTCCATGCGCCTATGTGCAAACGTCCCTGGGCAATATGCGATTCAAACTGCGTTAGGCGGTTATCAAAGCATTAATGATTTGGTCGCTAAGGACGGACGTCTTGCCAGACAACGTGATTTGGCATACAAATTAATGAGCGAAATACCAGGCGTTACCGTAGCTAAGCCAAAGGCTGCCCTATATCTGTTTCCAAAATTGGATCCAGAAATGTACCCCATCAAAGACGATCAGCAATTTATTGCTGATTTATTAAAAGAGGAGAAGGTACTTTTAGTTCAAGGCACCGGCTTTAACTGGCCGCACCCAGATCACTTCCGGATTACCTTCTTGCCGCATGAGGATACCCTGCGGGAAGCAATTAAGCGGATTGCTCATTTCTTAGAGCGTTATCGTAATAAACATGCGCTCAAAAAGGGTGCTGCTGCGACGGTAAAGGCATGATGAAACCCATTCAAGTAGGGCTACTCGGAATCGGCACCGTTGGGAGCGGAGTATTTACTGTTCTAGCTCGCAATCAAGAGGAAATTAAACGGCGCGCAGGCCGTGGTATTCGCATCCATACAGTCGCTGACCTTAATACCCAACGTGCTCAAGAACTAGTCAAGGGTCAGGCTGAGGTGGTGGATGACGCTCGTAAGGTTATTCAAAATCCTGAAATTGATATTGTGGTGGAGTTAATTGGTGGATATGGGATTGCTAAGGATCTAGTGCTTGAAGCTATTGCTGCCGGCAAGCATGTCGTCACTGCTAACAAAGCCTTAATTGCTGTTCATGGTAATGAGATCTTTAAGGCGGCCCACGCCAAAGGGGTGATGGTTGCATTTGAGGCAGCGGTTGCTGGCGGCATCCCAATTATTAAAGCTTTGCGAGAGGGTTTGAGCGCCAATCGAATTGAGTGGATTGCAGGAATCATTAACGGCACTACCAATTTTATTTTGTCTGAGATGCGCGACAAAGGCTTGGACTTTAATACAGTCTTAAAAGAGGCTCAACGCTTGGGGTATGCGGAAGCGGATCCCACCTTTGATATTGAGGGTATTGATGCCGCTCATAAAGCAACGATTATGAGTGCGATCGCATTTGGTGTGCCAATGCAATTTGCCCAGGCTCATGTTGAGGGCATTACCCAGCTTTCTGCTGTCGACATTAAGTATGCAGAGCAGTTGGGCTATCGCATCAAATTATTGGGCATTACTAAGAAAAATCCCAATGGCATTGAGTTGCGAGTGCACCCAACTTTGGTTCCGACAAAGCGCTTATTAGCCAATGTGGAGGGCGCGATGAATGCTGTTCAGGTTCATGGTGATGCGGTTGGAACTACCCTGTATTACGGTAAAGGTGCCGGCTCTGAACCAACTGCATCCGCAGTGATCGCTGATTTAGTGGATGTGACGCGTTTACAAACTGCTGATCCAGAGAATCGAGTTCCACACCTTGCTTTCCAACCGGATGCCGTACAAAACATACCGATTTTGCCAATGGCAGAGGTCACCACTAGTTATTACCTGCGTTTGGCGGTAGCAGATCAGGCGGGCGTGCTAGCAGAGATTACTCGTATTCTTGCCGCGCATGGCGTTTCGATTGATGCTCTTCTGCAGAAAGAGGCTGCAGAGGGTGAGAGCCAAACGGATCTGGTGATTTTGACTCACGAGACCAAAGAAAAAAATATGATGGCAGCAATCACAGAGATGCAAGCTCTCAAGACTGTGCTCGGCGAGATTATCAAGATTCGTCTTGAGAACCTTTCCTAATTCGAGAGCCTTAGATGCGTTATCAGTCGACTCGTGGTGACAGTCCTTCGCAATCGTTTCAGGGAATACTGTTGGGGGGCTTAGCCCCAGATGGCGGCTTATATTTACCTACTCAGTATCCTCAGATAACAACACAGCAGCTTGATGCATGGCGGGGCCTATCGTATGCCGATCTTGCCTATGAGATCCTGAGTTTGTATTGCGATGACATACCAGCCGATGATTTAAAAGTCTTATTACATAAAACCTATACGCCTCAGGTGTACTGCAATGGCAGACCGAATGATCCTGCCAGCGAGATCACCCCCATCCATTGGTTAGGCGAAGAAAAGGGTGCAAAGCTTGGACTACTTTGTTTATCCAATGGGCCAACCCTGGCATTTAAAGATATGGCGATGCAATTGCTGGGTAATTTATTTGAGTACGCTCTAAAGCGCGCCAATCAAGACCTGAATATTTTGGGGGCCACTTCGGGTGACACAGGCAGTGCCGCTGAGTATGCAATGCGCGGCAAGCATGGCATAAAAGTATTTATGCTCTCCCCGCGCGGCAAGATGAGCCCATTTCAGTCTGCACAAATGTATTCCTTGCAAGATCCCAATATATTTAATGTAGCAGTTGAGGGTGTATTTGACGATTGCCAAGATATTGTGAAAGCAGTGAGTAACGATTTGGCGTTTAAAACCAAATATCGTATTGGTACAGTGAACTCGATTAATTGGGGTCGTGTACTGGCTCAAGTGATTTATTATTTTCAGGGATATCTCCTGGCTACCCAATCAAGTACTGAAAAAGTTTCTTTTGCCGTGCCCTCGGGTAACTTCGGGAATGTTTGTGCTGGTCATATTGCGCGCATGATGGGCTTGCCGATCGAGCGATTAGTGCTAGCCACCAATGAGAACGATGTACTTGATGAGTTCTTTAAGACTGGTATTTATCGTGCTCGCAAATCTGCAGAAACTTTACATACTTCTAGCCCATCAATGGACATCTCTAAGGCAAGTAATTTTGAGCGATTTATATTTGATCTTCTTGGGCAAAATGGTGCAAGAACGGCCAAACTTTTTAAGCAGGTTGAGATTGAAGGCGGGTTTGATCTTTCCAAAGACCCAGCGTTTCAAACAATTAGGCAGTTTGGTTTTGTCTCGGGCCGGAGTACGCACCAAAACCGTTTAGAAACGATTCGCAATATTGATGAGCAGTATGGAATCATGATTGATACGCATACAGCAGATGGTGTTCAGGTTGCCAGACATTATTTGCAAAAGGATGTACCGATGCTAGTTTTAGAAACGGCCTTGCCGATTAAATTTGAAGAGACCATTCAGGAAGCCTTGGGGCGTCCTGCTGAGTGCCCTAGTGCTTTCAAAGACATTAAGACAAAGCCACAACGGCTTATGAACATGCCAGCCGATACGATGCAGATAAAGCAGTTTATTGAACAACACGTCATTTAATAAATTTAAGTACCATGCAATCCACTCCAAGTAAGCCACCAATGCTCAGTGCGGTAGAGGCTCTTGCCCATTTATTAAAAAATGCAAGTCCGGTCAACGAGGAAGAAACGGTTTCAACGCAGGCAGCCTTAGGGCGTGTGCTCGCGAAGGATATCGCCAGTCAGGTTGATGTGCCTCCATTGGATAACACCTCTATGGATGGCTATGCGGTGCGTTGCTCTGACATTACGCAGGCTGGAACTATATTGCGGATGGCACAACGTATTCCAGCTGGTTCTGTGGGGCGGACCTTGGAATCAGGAACCATCGCCCGTATTTTTACTGGCGCTCCTATTCCCCAGGGGGCAGACGCTGTAGTGATGCAAGAGGATTGCATTGTTCTGGAACAAAGCGATATGGTGCAAATTAACAGCGTTCCAAATCCCGGTCAGTGGATCCGTCGACGCGGTGAGGATTTAACTACCGACAAGATTTCATTAAAAGCAGGTAGTTTTTTGAGACCTCAACAATTGGGCGTAGCGGCATCTGCTGGTTATGCACAATTACCAGTAAAACGGAAAGTACGAGTCGCTGCTTTTTTTACTGGAGATGAACTCTCTTTGCCCGGTGAGCCATTAAAACCAGGCGGTATTTATAACTCCAATCGGGATACCTTATTAGGAGTAATTCGTAGTTTGGGGTGTGAGGCTACGGATTACGGAATTGTTCCTGATCGACTTGAGGCAACTCGGGACGCCTTGCGGACTGCGAGTGCTGACCATGATTTGATTATTACTTCAGGAGGGGTCTCGGTAGGCGAAGAGGATCATATTAAGCCCGCAGTGAATGCAGAAGGTCGTTTAGATCTCTGGCAGATTGGTATCAAGCCTGGTAAACCTCTGGCCTTTGGAGCAGTGCGTAAACAGCAAAAGAGCGATCAGGAGACTTGGTTTATTGGCTTGCCCGGTAATCCCGTATCGAGTTTTGTAACTTTCTTGTTATTTGTTCGCCCCTTTATCTTGAAGTTGCAAGGAAGGTCTGATATTTCAGCGCCATCCTATTTACTAAGAGCTGATTTTGATTGGTTAAAACCGGATCGACGCAATGAGTTCTTGCGGGTGAAAATCAATTCACAAGGTAGCTTAGATTTGTTCCCCAACCAAAGCTCCGGGGTCCTAACCAGCGCTGCCTGGGGCGATGGTTTGCTGGATTGCCCTGCTGGTCAGGGGTTTAAAAAAGGTGATATGGTTCGCTATATTCCCTTTAGTGGGCTTTTGAGCTAACCAATCAAAATGAAATTACACCTACGTTTTTTTGCCTCCATTCGAGAGTCTCTTGGCCTTGCGCACGAGGATATTGACCTCCCAGAAAATATTAAAACCATTGATGACTTGCGCTCTCATCTGATTACCCGCGGCCATCCTTGGACAGAGACCTTGGCTAAGGATAAGGTCTTACGTTGCGCGCTTAACCAACAGATGGTCAGCGTTGAGACCGCGTTGATCGATGGTGCTGAAGTCGCTTTCTTCCCGCCAGTAACCGGGGGCTAATATGCCAGTTCGGATTCAAGAACATAACTTTGACCTCACGCAAGAGATTGCTCTTCTGCGCAAGGATGATGCGGCAATTGGCGCAATTGCCATTTTCATTGGAACCGTTCGCGATCTCAATGAGGGAGCTACAGTCAAAGCCATGACCCTCGAGCACTATCCAGGAATGACCGAAAAATCCCTGCACGATATTGTTGATCAAGCAAAAGACCGCTGGGATTTAAAGGATGCTTTGGTGATTCATCGGGTAGGCCCTTTGATGCCCCAGGATCAAATTGTGTTGGTGGCGGTTACGAGCGCGCATCGGGGCGAGGCTTTTGCGGCCTGCGAGTTCATTATGGATTACCTTAAAACATTGGCCCCGTTCTGGAAAAAAGAAGATACCCCTGAGGGAGCGCGTTGGGTGGATGCCAGAGTCTCAGATGATCAGGCTATGGCGCGCTGGGCTAAAAAGTAATACGGCTCAATACTGATTACGATTAAGCAAAGAAACCTAATTTTTTATGACGCGGTAGTCGCTTAATGAGAGCCTCTGCCTTGGAGGCATTTGAGCGATCGATGTATTCTTTACTAGCCAAGAGTTTGACCGGACCTCTGCCGCGGGTATAGCGTGCTCCTGTGCCATTGTTATGGGCACTAATGCGCTCTGGCAGGTGATTGGTAATGCCAGCGTAAAAGCTGCCATCTTTGCATTCAACAAGATACAGAAACCAAGTCATCATTTGTTTTAAATCAAATAACTACTTGAATAAAAGGGATTCATACCCATATTCTATGTAGATTAGTACATTTGCAAATAAATTGAGATAAATCATGCGAATAGATAAATTAACAACCAAATTTCAAGAGGCGTTGGGAGATGCCCAAAGCTTAGCCTTATCGAAGGATAACCAGTTCATTGAGCCGGAACATCTTTTGTTAGCAATGCTTCGTCAACAAGATGGCGGTGCACGTAGCCTTTTAACTCGAGCAGGGGTCAATATCAATGGCTTGGAGAAGTCCTCTGAGATGATGATCGACAAATTACCCCAAGTGCAGGGAACAAACGGCGAGGTGCAAATAGGGCGAACACTGCTTAATTGGCTTAATCAGACCGAGAAAGAGGCCAGTAAGCGCGGTGATCAATATATTGCTGGCGAACTCTTTTTATTAGTCTTAGCCGATGATAAGGGTGAACTGGGTAAGGCTGCGCGCGAGAATGGCTTCAGTCGCAAATCGCTTGAATCTGCAATTAATTTGGTTCGAGGTGGCGAGTCCGTAGGCTCAGCCGATGCCGAAGGTCAACGCGAGGCTCTTAAAAAATACACACTAGACTTAACTGAGCGTGCTCGCTTGGGCAAGCTTGACCCTGTCATTGGACGCGACGATGAGATACGTCGCACGATACAAATTCTGCAACGCCGAACTAAAAATAATCCTGTTTTAATTGGTGAGCCAGGAGTTGGTAAAACAGCGATTGTGGAAGGCCTTGCACAGCGTATTGTGAACGGTGAGGTTCCGGAAACACTTAAAGATAAACGAGTTTTAGTACTCGACATGGCCTTGTTGCTCGCTGGCGCTAAATATCGTGGTGAGTTTGAGGAACGCCTGAAGGCGGTCTTAAATGATGTTGCCAAAGATGAAGGTCGCACGATTATGTTCATCGATGAGATTCATACAATGGTGGGTGCTGGTAAAGCCGATGGTGCCATGGATGCAGGAAATATGCTCAAGCCAGCCTTGGCTCGTGGCGAGCTCCACTGTATTGGAGCAACCACCTTAGATGAGTATCGTAAATACATTGAGAAAGATGCTGCGCTAGAACGTCGCTTTCAAAAAGTGATGGTTGATGAGCCAAGCGTTGAAGCAACAATCGCCATCTTACGCGGCCTACAAGAAAAATATGAGTTGCACCATGGAATTGAAATTACGGATCCAGCGATTGTAGCTGCGGCAGAGTTGTCACACCGCTATATTACTGATCGTTTCTTACCCGATAAAGCGATTGATTTAATTGATGAAGCTGGATCACGCATCAAGATGGAAATTGACTCTAAGCCCGAGGTAATGGATAAATTAGACCGACGCCTGATTCAGCTCAAGATTGAGCGTGAGGCCGTCAAGAAAGAAAAAGATGATGCCTCTAAAAAACGCCTTGAGTTAATTGAGGAAGAAATTAAACGCTTGGGTGCGGAATATGCCGATCTTGAAGAGATCTGGAAAGCAGAAAAGGGAGCTGCCTTAGGCGCTGCATCGGTTAAGGAGGAAATCGATCGAGTCAAAGCTGATATCACCAAATTACAGCGCGAAGGTAAGCTCGAGAAGGTAGCAGAACTTCAGTATGGCAAGCTCCCTGAACTAGAGGCTAAGCTAAAGTCCGCAGCTGCAGCCGAAGCGGCGCAGAGTAAAGATAATCATCGTCCTAAGCTTCTGCGAACCCAAGTGGGTGCGGAGGAGATTGCGGAGGTGGTTTCTCGGGCAACCGGTATTCCAGTATCAAAGATGATGCAAGGGGAACGCGATAAATTACTCAAGATGGAAGATCATTTACACGAACGTGTCATTGGTCAGGATGAAGCAATCCGTGCCGTATCGGATGCAATCCGTCGCTCACGCGCGGGCCTCTCAGAGGAAAATAAACCCTATGGCTCCTTTATGTTCTTGGGACCAACGGGTGTGGGTAAAACAGAGCTCTGTAAGGCGCTCGCAGAATTTCTATTTGATAGCGATGATCGCTTGATCCGGATTGACATGAGCGAGTTTATGGAAAAGCATAGTGTGGCACGCCTGATAGGCGCCCCTCCTGGTTATGTCGGCTACGAGGAGGGTGGCTATCTGACAGAGCAGGTGCGACGTAAGCCTTACAGCGTTATTTTGTTTGATGAGATTGAGAAAGCGCATCCTGATGTATTCAATGTTCTTTTGCAGGTACTCGATGATGGCAGGTTGACCGACGGTCAGGGGCGCACGGTTGATTTCAAGAACACTGTCATCGTCATGACTAGCAATATCGGCTCTCATTTAATTCAGTCGATGACCGGTAAGCAATCTGAGGTTAAAGATGCTGTCTTTGGAGAGCTAAAGAATCATTTCCGCCCGGAGTTTTTAAACCGTGTCGATGAAATCGTGGTCTTCCATGGTTTGGATCAAAAGAACATTGCGGCCATCGCAAAGATCTTGTTACAAAACTTGTCTGAGCGATTGGCGCGTATTGATATGCAACTTGATGTCAGTGATGCAGCGTTGAGTAAGATCGCTGAGGTAGGCTTTGATCCGGTCTATGGGGCAAGACCCTTAAAGCGGGCAATTCAGCAGCATATTGAAAACCCAGTCTCTAAGATGATTTTGGAAGGTAAGTTTGGACCGCAGGACGTGATACCAGTTGATGTGGACAAAAAAGGTGACTTTAGCTTCTCGCGCTTAGTCCACTAGTCCTTTTCTGGAGTAATTCCCGACTGGCGCTACACTAGTGCCATGTCGGTAGCTCAAGGTAGCTTGTACCCTAGTGATAATCGGACGATAGGCCTTATCAGCCTAGCGCATGGCACCTCTCATTTCTACCATCTTGTTTTACCCCCTTTATTCCCTTGGTTAAAAACCGAGTTCGCACTTTCCTACGCAGAGCTTGGTTTATTAATGACCATTTTCTTTGTGGTCTCATGCGCTGTACAGGCCTCCTCAGGATTTTTGGTTGATCACAAAGGTGCTCGCCCCGTTTTATTTGCTGGCGTTGGCTTATTGGCCTTGTCCGCATTGACCTATGCAGTGAGTTCAAGTTATGTTGGTTTGGTGATTGGGGCGGTCTTGATGGGTTGCGGTAACGGTGTTTTCCATCCCGTGGATTACACCCTCATGAACCATAAGATCTCGCCTAAGCGTTTGCCCTATGCATATTCCTTTCATGGTGTAACAGGTTATCTTGGCTGGGCCTTTGCCCCAGTCTTTATGGTGGTGATTGCAGAGCTAGCAAACTGGCGTACGGCCATGATGGCCGCTGCCATTTTGGCATTGGTCGTTTTATTCTTCCTCTGGATGAATCGTGAGCTATTGACCGATGATGCTAAGGCTCGCCACGAATCCAATCTTGCTGCCGCCCGTAAGACCAACCCCAATCACACTCCCTTAGGTACTTTTGATTTCCTCAAATTACCAGCCGTCTGGTTTTGTTGGATTTTTTTCTTCTTAAGCATGGTTGCTATGGCTGGCATCCAGTCCTTTGCTCCCAGCGCACTTTTAAAAATCTACGACATTTCGGTGGCATCGGGTAACTTCTTCCTTACTTTGCTAGCGCTGGGTAGTGCAGGCGGCATGATTTTAGGCGGATACATTGCCAGCAAGCTAGCCTCACCTGAGAGGACCGTCGTCATTTGTTTAATGATTGGCGCATTGATGTCGATTGTGATTGGGACAGAGATTGCATCAGCAGTATTGATCCCGAGTCTATTTGTCATTATTGGTATTGGTCTTGGTGTCGCTGCACCTTCGCGTGATTTAATGATCCGCTCTGCCACACCGCAGGGCGCCTCTGGACGTGTATATGGCATTGTCTATTCTGGTATTGATCTCGGCGCATCAGTTGGACCGCTTGCCTTCGGAATCTTGCTTGATGCAGGCCAACCCAACTGGCTATTCTTAGGCGTAGCATTCATTCAATGCCTGATTATCTTTACTGCCTTTAAGGTGGCCAGCAATATCCCAAACAAGACTCCTGCTTAAGTACGTCCTTTTCAGGGGGTAATAGTGAAGATGTGGCTACAGCATCTCTTACCGCATTGTGAAATATCGATTCCACAAGATAAAACTAATCAAAATCCTACTTCATGAATATTTTTCATTCTCTAATTATTGTTTTCATATTGCGATAATATTATTACAAATTATTGATTTTAATGAATAATATTTATTTGTTTGACATCTAATAAATAGACTTAACCCTTATATTTCTCTCTAAACTCTTCTATAAGACATAAGAGTTGATACGAACAAACGTTCAATTCTTAAGATTTTTTATCTTGATAGAAGGAGAGCAATATGGTGACGCGTAAGGCAGAGGCAGCAACAATTCAAAAGGATTGGGATATCAATCCCCGTTGGCAGGGAATTAAGCGAGGTTACACCGCTGAGGATGTGGTGCGCTTGCGTGGCTCAGTGCGACCTGAGTACACCCTTGCACGACAAGGTGCTGATAAGTTATGGAACCTTGTGAACAATGAGGCGTATGTCAATTGCCTTGGAGCATTAACGGGTGGACAGGCAATGCAACAAGTTAAGGCGGGTGTAAAAGCCATTTATTTATCCGGTTGGCAAGTAGCTGCTGATAACAATAGTTATGCTGCTATGTATCCAGACCAGTCTTTGTATCCAGTTGATTCTGTTCCTAAAGTTGTGGAGCGGATCAACAATACCTTTGAGCGCGCCGATCAGATTCAGTGGTCTAAAGGCATTAACCCAGGCGATCCTGGATACATTGATTACTTTGCGCCGATTGTGGCTGATGCAGAAGCTGGATTCGGTGGTGTATTAAATGCGTATGAACTGAGTAAGGCCTTAATTAAAAATGGTGCTGCAGGCGTCCACTTTGAAGATCAGTTGTCTTCTGTAAAAAAGTGTGGCCACCTAGGTGGCAAGGTCTTATTACCAACCCAAGAGTCTGTACAGAAGTTGATTGCAGCCCGCCTAGCAGCGGACGTTATGGGCGTGCCAACGATCATCTTGGCAAGAACCGATGCAGAAGCGGCTGACCTAATTACCTCTGATTATGATGAAAACGACAAGCCATTCTTAACCGGTGAGCGCACCCCAGAGGGTTTCTATAAGACCCGCAAAGGTTTAGGACAAGCGATCTCGCGCGGACTGGCATATGCGGCATATGCCGATATGGTGTGGTGTGAAACGGGTACACCTGACCTTGAGTTCGCCAAGAAATTTGCGGAGGCAATTCGGGAGAAGTTCCCCGGCAAGATGTTGGCATATAACTGTTCGCCCTCGTTTAACTGGAAGAAAAATTTAGATGACACCACAATTGCCAAGTTCCAACGTGAGCTTGGCGCAATGGGTTACAAGTACCAGTTCATTACCTTGGCGGGTATCCACTCGATGTGGTACAACATGTTTGATCTCTCGCAGGACTATGTCAAGCGGGGCATGACCGCTTATGTTGAGAAGGTGCAGGAGCCCGAGTTCGCGGCGCGTGATCGTGGTTATAGTTTTGTGTCGCATCAGCAAGAAGTTGGCACAGGATACTTTGACGATGTGACCACTGTGATCCAAGGGGGTAAGTCTTCGGTAACGGCACTAACTGGATCGACCGAGGAAGAACAGTTTCATTAATGCAATCATCCGCCAATCCAGCGGATTGCTAAGGAGTGCGGTTGGGCGCTTAAATCATTCCAAAAGGATGACTTAAGCGCCTTTCTGTTTTACATTACACCTATGAGTGAGTGCATCCTTTGCAAAGAAGACGGTGGCCAGCTAGTTTGGCGCGGTGATGATGCGCGCGTTGTTTTAATTGATGACCCTGATCTTCCAGGATATTGCCGGGTTATCTGGAATCGGCATGTTGCAGAAATGAGCGATCTATCACGGGTGGAGCGAGAGATTCTTATGGCCTTGGTTGATGTCACTGAGTTTGCAGTTCGTCGTGTGATGCATCCCCAAAAGATCAACATTGCATCATTGGGTAATCAGGTACCGCATTTGCATTGGCACGTGATTCCTCGGTTTATCGATGACCCATTTTTCTCAGGATCTATTTGGTCAAGCAAACAACGAGAGCTGTCTGAGAGCATCAGAAAAACAAGACGAGAATCTTCTAGGAGTTTGCCAGATGCGATCCGCTCTGGTATTGCTGATTTAGCCTAAAGTAATTTTCGTAAAGACTCTAAATAGGTATTTGTATCAAGCGCACTCGCGTCACGCTGAGCCTGCCATAAGACTTGTCCTAAACATTCCATGATTTGGTGTTGCGCTTCATGCTCAGAGTCTAATTTTTTACTCAATGCATTGGCGATCTGTCGAATGCCGGGGGGCTGATCAATCGAAATCTGTTCGCTAATCGATAGATGCATAGACAGATGCAAAAAAGGATTAGTTATTCCTTTCTCAGGGGTAAATTCTTGCTCAAGGGCGCCGGATGGATCGCTCAGGATCGCCTGAAACTCTGGGTGCAGTTCCATCCATTGACTCGCAAGCATTTCTAGGGGCGTTAAAAGACTCCCATCAGTGTGCTTTTGCCAGGTTGTGCAAAAAAACTGACGGACCTCCTCACGGGATGGATTAAATAGGGCCACGTACTTTTCCACTATCAGTTTTGTGTTTATAGGAACAAAGGGGCTCAACAACGCAATGAGCACAATCAGGATTACGTGCTTTGCAGACATAGCGACCATGCAAGATTAGCCAATGGTGCGCATCGTGGATAAATTCTTGTGGAACACGTTTCATTAGCTTCTTTTCAACCTCGATCACATTCTTGCCTGGGGCTAAACCAGTACGGTTAGATACCCTAAAAATATGAGTATCTACGGCGATAGTAGGCTCACCAAATGCAGTGTTCAGAATGACATTAGCGGTTTTACGCCCAACTCCTGGGAGAGCCTCGAGATCCTCTCGTTTCTTGGGGACCTCAGCACCATGTCGATTGATTAATATGCTGCATGTCTCTTGAAGGTGTTTCCCTTTGGTTTTATATAAACCAATGTGCTGAATGTAGGGGCGAACCCCCGCATCCCCCAGAGTAAGGATTGCTTCTGGTGTGTTGGCAACTGCGAAGAGTCGGCGTGTACCTTTATTTACAGAGATGTCGGTGGCTTGTGCCGATAAGAGAACCGCTGTTAATAGCTCAAATGGGGAGCTGTATTCTAGTTCGGTACTTGGTTTTGGATTGTTAGCTTTTAGTTCCTGAAAAAAGACAATCCGTTGCTCAGCATTCATACACAGACTATGGGTTTGATTGTTTGACCCGTGCTATCGCTGCAGCAATGATGGCACGCTTACGTTCAATTTCAGTTACATCCGCCGGAGAGCTTGCTTGGGTTTCGTCCAGTGCAACTAGTTTTGCCTTCGCCTTCTTAGCTAAACGGCTCTGATTGTCACGCTCTTCGCGATCAAGTCGCTCTTGATGGGTTTGATAACGGGCCCTTGCGAGATCAGCCTGAGAGCTTGACCATGCATTCCATCCCGTTTGCTTACCGGTGATGTTAATCATGGTGATACAGTCGACCGGGCAGGGCGCTACACAGAGATCACAACCAGTGCACCACTGCGGTAAGACGGTATGCATTTGCTTGGAGGCACCCACAATAGCATCCACTGGACAAGCTTGAATACACAGTGTGCAACCAATACAAGCCTTGGGATCGATGAATGCGACTGGTCTGGGCCGTTCAATGCCGCATTCAGGATCAATTTGATTTATTTCTTCATTGAGCTTGAAATCCAGAATCCTACTGAGTCGAATAATGCCTTCTTGACCACCAGGAGGACAGCGATTTGGGCGTTCACCATCAGCCATTGCCTCTGCATAGCCTCGGCAATCCGGGTAGCCGCACTTTGTGCATTGTGTTTGAGGTAAGGCGTCCTCTAATAAGTCAGCTAGCTTGGGAGAGCGCATTGACTTCGATAGAAACGGACTTAATTAGCGTCTTGATTATTTGGATTGGTAGCGTGGTGCGCACGAATGAAGCTTTGTATTCGCGGATACACCTTATTACGCCAGCGTCTTCCAGAAAAGATGCCATAGTGCCCAGCACCACTGACCTCGTAATGCTCTTTCATAGACTCATCAATTCCTTTACAGAGTTTGTGAGCAGCGCGCGTTTGCCCGCTTCCAGAGATATCGTCCATTTCCCCCTCAATGGTGAGCATGGCTGATTGTTGAATATCTTCTGGTTTCACGAGTTCGCCATTTACCTTCCAAGTACCATTAGGTAATGCGCACTCTTGGAACACGGTTCTGATGGTGTCTAAATAGTAGTGTGCGTCCATGTCAAGCACAGCGTTGTATTCATCATAGAAGCGAATATGCGCTTTAGCATCTTGCTCGTCACCCCGTACTAAGTTTTGGAAGAAATCCCAATGAGACTGCATATGATTACTGGGGTTCATAGCAATAAAACCAAGGTGCTGTAAGAAACCAGGATAAACACGGCGACCCACGCCAGGATGGGGTGGCGGTACGTTATGAATCGTATTGGCTTCGAACCACTGAATCGATTTATTTGTGGCCAAGGAGTTGACGGCTGTGGGATGTTTGCGGGCATCAATCGGGCCGCCCATCATGATGAGTGATTTAGGAGTTGCTTCACCTCGGGAGGCCATTAATGAAACTGCTCCAAGGACAGGTACGGTCGGTTGGCATACAGAAATCACATGAAGATTGTTGGCACCAATTAAGCGAATGAAATCTTCAATGTAGTTCACGTAGTCGCTTAATCCAAAAACCCCTTGGTCATTTGGAACCATTCGCGCATCCACCCAGTCAGTAATGTAGACCTTATGGTCTTGCAACATCGTGCGCACAGTATCGCGTAATAAAGTGGAATGATGACCCGAGAGAGGGGCAACAATTAACACAATCGGGTCTTGCTTCATCTTCGTGATGACATCGATGTCATCGGAGAAGCGCTTAAAGCGAACTAAGTTACAAAATGGTCTTGCAAGGGTTGTGATTTCTTGAACTACTACCTCTTTGCCGTGGGCTTTGATGCTGCGAATGCCAAATTCAGGTTTTTTATAGTCTTTACCAAGACGGTGTAAGAGTTCATAGCTTGCAGCAAAGCGTTCCGCACCCGGAAGAAGGGATAGGGGGTTGGCCGGATTGATGAACGTCTCAGAGGTCGTTTTGGCCCAAGATGTTAAGGGTTGTAACAACGCTTTCTGAAAATCGTATATTTGATAAAGCATTGATTACCCTCCAAATACAGCAAAAACCCTATTTTGACACGAGAACCCGAGCGATAGCCTGAGCAACCCGATCTAAATTTTTGGTGTTCAAGGCTGCCACACAGATGCGCCCAGTCGAAAGTGCGTAGATACCATCTTGCTCTTGCAGATTGGCAACTTGGCCAGCAGTGAGGCCGGAATAGGAAAACATGCCACGCTGAGTCTCAATAAAGGAAAAATCCTGTTGCGCACCAGCAGCAGCCAGTTTTTTGTTAAGACCATGGCGCATTGCTTTAATTCGTTCCCGCATCTCGGCGAGTTCGTCTTCCCACATCTGGCGTAATTTAGGGGAGTTCAACACCATTGCCACAATCGCAGCACCATGCGTAGGTGGATTGGAATAATTGGTGCGTATGACCCGTTTTAATTGCGATAAAACCCGAGCGGATTCTTCCTTACTTTGAGTAACAATCGAAAGTGCGCCCACACGTTCACCATAGAGTGAAAATGATTTTGAAAAAGAGCTCGATACGAAGAAAGACATTCCAGAGTCGGCAAACAGTTGCACTGCCGCACCATCTTCTTCAATGCCGGTAGCAAATCCCTGATAGGCAATATCAAGAAAAGGAATTAACTGGCGTGTTTGGCAAATAGAAATAATTTTTTTCCACTGATCCGGAGTGAGATCTGCACCCGTTGGGTTGTGACAGCAGGCATGCAGAATCACTAACGTTTTTGCTGGAAAGGATTCTAGCGATTTAACCATGCCCTCAAAATCCACGCCACGGGTCTTGGGGTCAAAGTAGGTGTACTCCAAGACCTGATAGCCGGCAGATTCAAAAATACCACGATGGTTTTCCCAACTTGGCGCGCTAATTGCAGCGGGCGCATTAGTATCTAAACGCTTCACAAAATCACCGCCGACGCGCAAGGCTCCAGTTCCACCAAGACATTCAGCGGTTACCACGCGACCCTCTTTAATAAGGGGGGAGTCTGCGCCAAAGAGCAAGTTTTGCACTGCTGAGTTGTAAGGGTTTGGACCTTCGATTGGGACGTAGGCACGAGGCGATTGTTTAGCAACAACCTCTTTTTCAGCCTCAAGAACCGCCCTGAGTAAAGGCACCTTGCCTTCGTCGGTGTAGTAGACGCCAACGCCTAAATTCACTTTGCCGGCGCGTTGATCGGCAGTGTAGGCTTCAGTAAGGCCAAAAATGGGATCTTTGGGGGCTAATTGGACGGAGGAAAACAGGTTCATTTTGATTGAATGTGGTTTATGTGTTGTAAATCAGGTTCTTAGGAATGTTTGGTGCAATTGGAATAAAAACGGCAAAATTGACGATTGTTGAAAATTTGCTGCGCAAGTAAGTTCACAGTTATAAATGATAGCCGAGATGAGTAAGCCCACCCCAAAACCAGCCAACATAAGTCCTAAAACCAAAGCACGTGAGGACTCCTCTAAAAAATTAGTTAAAGAAGAGGGCGCAACTCTCAATCGGGGCATGCAAGATCCTCCGTTAGTTGAGTCTCAATTCATCCGTTTTACAGATTCTCCGTATCAGTTGTATCAACCCTTTCCCCCTGCTGGCGATCAGCCTGCGGCGATTGATCAGTTGTGTGCTGGTATTGAGGACGGCCTATCGTTTCAGACCCTCTTGGGCGTAACCGGTTCAGGGAAGACCTTCACCATGGCCAATGTGATTGCACGAATGGGTCGACCCGCGATTGTCTTTGCTCCCAACAAAACTCTTGCTGCTCAGTTGTACTCAGAATTCAGGGAGTTCTTTCCTCGCAATGCAGTGGAGTACTTTGTAAGTTATTACGACTACTACCAGCCTGAAGCTTACGTCCCGACGCGCGACCTCTTTATTGAAAAAGACTCCTCAATCAATGAGCACATCGAGCAAATGCGTCTATCGGCAACTAAGAGCTTATTAGAGCGCCGTGATGTGGTGATTGTGGCGACGGTTTCTGCGATCTACGGCATTGGTAATCCCGGTGATTATCACAGCATGGTCTTAACGCTGAGGCCTGGTGATAAATTGACGCAGCGTGATATTGTCACGCGTTTAATTTCAATGCAGTACGAGCGCAATGAGCTCGATTTTCAGCGGGGTATCTTTCGGGTTCGGGGTGACACGATTGATATCTTCCCAGCCGAGCACAATGAGTTAGCCATCCGCGTTGAGTTGTTTGATGATCAAGTCGAGTCTTTGCATTTTTTTGATCCCCTGACCGGAAAGATTAAACAAAAGTTACCGCGCTTTACGGTGTACCCCAGCTCCCACTATGTAACCCCCCGCGAAACGATCTTGCGGGCAATTGAGACTATTAAGGTTGAGTTACGTGAGCGTTTAGATGAGTTCGTGAAAGATACTAAATTAGTGGAAGCGCAACGCTTAGAACAACGAACTCGCTTTGATCTTGAGATGCTCTCAGAGCTGGGATTTTGTAAGGGAATTGAAAACTACTCACGGCATTTATCGGGCGCAAAACCGGGCGATGCACCGCCCACCTTGGTGGATTATTTGCCACCCGATGCCTTGATGTTTTTGGATGAAAGTCATGTGTTGATTGGTCAGCTTAACGGGATGTATAACGGCGATCGGGCACGTAAACATACTTTGGTGGAGTATGGATTTCGTTTGCCCTCCGCGATGGATAATCGACCCTTAAAGTTCCCTGAATTTGAGACCAAGATGCGTCAAGCGGTTTTTGTATCAGCAACCCCAGCAGATTATGAGAACCAAAAGACAGGGCAAGTGGTTGAGCAGCTAGTTCGACCTACCGGACTTGTCGATCCAGCAATTGAAGTTTTGCCAGCAAGTACGCAGGTCGATGATTTACTCAATCAAATTCACGAACGGGTGAAGGTGCGCGAGCGTGTCTTAGTCACTGTTTTAACCAAGCGCATGGCCGAGCAGTTAACCGAATATTTATCGGATAACGGCGTGAAGGTGCGTTATGTCCACTCGGATATTGATACGGTTGAACGTGTTGAGATTATTCGGGATCTACGTCTGGGAGTATTTGATGTCTTAGTCGGAATTAATTTATTACGTGAAGGTCTCGATATACCTGAGGTATCGTTGGTCGCAATTTTGGATGCTGATAAGGAAGGTTTCTTACGAGCAGAACGAAGTTTGATTCAAACGATCGGGCGAGCTGCGCGCAATGTGAACGGTAAGGCGATTTTGTATGCAGATCGTATGACCAATTCCATGCAGCGTGCGATGGGTGAGACCGATCGACGAAGAACGAAGCAAATTGCCTTTAATCTCGAGCATGGCATTGAGCCCAAAGGGGTAACCAAGCGGATTAAAGACATTATTGATGGTGTTTACGATGTTCAAGAGAAGCGAAGTGAGCTACAAGTTGCCCAGAATCGGGCCCATTACGAGAGCATGAGCGAAAAAGAGCTTGCAAAAGAAATTGGTCGACTAGAGAAACAAATGATGGCGGAGGCCAAAAACCTCGAGTTTGAGAGGGCTGCGGCTACCCGTGATCAGATTGCTAAAATTAAGGAACTTGCTTTTGGTGCTTTAGCCAAAGATTCTCTCTAGAGCCCACTAGGCTTGTGTTTGTTTTGGCTTCACAGATTCTTTCCCCTTATTAACCCTATGGTTTATTCCCGATCAAAATACTCGGGAATCTGCTATACTTGACCAGAATTGTCAGGTATTACCCTTCTGGCATTTGCTGTCCATAACAACCCACAACAAAGGTGATCTATGAGACTTACTACTAAAGGTCGATTTGCAGTAACCGCGATGATTGATTTGGCTCTGCGTGAAACGCATGGCCCCGTAACGCTTGCCGGTATTAGCCAGCGCCAAAAGATTTCGCTTTCCTATTTAGAGCAACTCTTTGGCAAGCTACGCCGCTTTAATATTGTTGAGAGTACACGCGGCCCTGGCGGCGGATACACCCTCGCGCGTAAGGCTGAGGAAATCAGTGTTGCCGACATCATTGTGGCGGTAGATGAACCCCTAGATGCGACCCAGTGCGGTGGTAAGGGTAATTGTCATAGCGAAGAAGATGCTCACAGCCGTTGCATGACCCATGACTTATGGACCAACTTAAACGCCAAGATGGTTGAGTATCTTGATTCAGTCAGTTTGCGCGATTTAGCTAAGCAGCAAGAGGGCCGTGGTGTGGTGATTCAGGATCTTCGCGAAAAGAAAGTTCGTATTGATTCGATTAAAACCAAAAAGCCAGCCACCGTTGCCGCAACTAAAAAGGATGAAGCTCCTAAGCGGCCTCTTATTAACTCTGTATTTAATCTTGCCAGACAAGGCTAAGCATGAACGCTCCACAAAAAGCTCCCCTTCAACCCGTTTCGCTCTATAGCCCGAAACATTTTCCGGTCTACATGGATTATTCGGCAACCACGCCGATTGATCAGCGTGTGGTCGATAAGATGCTTCCCTATTTGAGGGAACAATTTGGTAATCCAGCCTCGCGCAGTCATGCGTTTGGCTGGGCTGCTGAAGAGGCTGTTGAAGAAGCGCGCGTGGAAGTTGCCAAACTAGTCAATGCTGATCCCCGTGAAATCGTGTGGACCAGCGGCGCAACTGAGAGCATTAATCTCGCGATCAAAGGCGCTGCTCATTTCTATAAAGAAAAGGGTAAGCACATTATTACGGTGAAGACCGAGCACAAAGCAACGCTTGATACCTGCCGTGAACTGGAGCGTGAGGGCTATGACGTCACGTATCTGGATGTAATGGATAACGGTCTGATTGACTTTGCACAGCTTGAAGCGGCTATTCGTCTAGACACCATTTTGGTGTCGGTGATATTTGTAAATAATGAAATTGGTGTTATTCAGGATATTCCCAAAATTGGTGAGCTTTGCCGCTCACGCGGAATCATCTTTCACGTCGACTCTGCCCAAGCAACTGGCAAAGTAGAGATTGATCTTGAGAAGCAAAAAGTTGATTTGATGAGCTTCTCAGCACATAAAACTTATGGACCCAAGGGAATTGGTGCTCTATATGTGCGCCGCAAACCGCGCGTACGCATCGAAGCGCAAATCCATGGCGGTGGGCATGAACGTGGCATGCGTTCAGGCACTCTACCGGTTCACCAAATTGTGGGTATGGGCGAGGCATTTCGGATAGCTCGGATAGAAATGGCCGAAGAGCGTGCACGCATTCGCACATTACGCGATCGTTTGTTGGCCGGCCTAAAAGATATTGAAGAGGTTTATGTCAATGGCGACATGGATCAGCGCGTCGCCCACAACCTCAATATCAGCTTTAATTACGTTGAAGGCGAATCTATGTTGATGGCCTTGAAAGACATTGCAATTTCTTCGGGTTCAGCGTGCACCTCTGCATCTTTAGAGCCCTCCTATGTATTGCGTGCACTTGGACGTAATGATGAGTTAGCCCATAGCTCGATTCGTTTTACGATCGGCCGTTTTACAACCGAGGAAGAGGTGGACTTCACGATTAACTTAGTAAAAGAGAAAATTGCCAAATTACGAGAGCTTTCTCCTCTTTGGGAAATGTATAAAGATGGGATTGATCTAAGTACGATTCAGTGGGCAGCTCACTAATCATTGAAGAATTAAGTTTAAAAAGGAATTGATATGGCATATAGCGATAAAGTAATTGATCATTATGAGAACCCCCGTAATGTGGGTTCATTTGCCAAAGGCGATGAGCAGATTGGCACTGGAATGGTAGGCGCCCCCGCATGCGGGGATGTCATGAAGTTGCAAATTCGGGTCAATGATCAGGGTGTGATTGAAGATGCTAAGTTCAAAACCTATGGCTGCGGATCCGCAATCGCCTCATCTTCCTTAGTGACCGAGTGGGTGAAGGGTAAAACCTTGGATCAGGCGCTTGAGATTAAGAACTCCCAAATTGCCCAAGAACTCTCTCTACCTCCTGTGAAGATACATTGCTCCATATTGGCTGAGGATGCCATTAAGGCCGCCGTCAAAGATTATCAAGAAAAGCACCTCGCTAAATAAGAAAGTATTGTTATGTCGATCACCCTGACCGAAAAAGCAGCAACCCATGTCAATCGCAGTTTGCAAAAACGTGGCAAGGGTTGTGGCTTGCGCTTGGGCGTGCGCACAACTGGTTGTTCTGGCCTTGCCTATCAATTAGAGTATGTGGATGAGGCTGTTGCGGAGGATCAGGTATTTGAGTCCCATGGCATTAAGATTTTTGTTGATCCAAAGAGCCTCGCTTATATTGATGGGACCGAGCTGGATTTTGTGCGCGAAGGCTTAAATGAAGGGTTTAAGTTTCAGAACCCGAATGTGAAAGATGAGTGTGGTTGTGGCGAATCTTTCCGCGTCTGACAACTACTTCACATTTTTTGGACTATTACCCCGTTTCAAACTTGATACGTCGGTTTTGGATCAAGCCTATCTAGCCATTCAAAAAGAAGTTCATCCTGATCGCCATACTAATGGCACAGAGGCAGAACAACGGGTAGCTATGCAGTTAGCAACCTATGCCAATACTGCCTATCGCACCTTAAAAGATCCTATCCAAAGAGGCTTATATCTTTGCCAGTTAAATGGCGTAGAGGCTCATTTAGAAACCAATACGGCCATGCCCGTTCAATTTCTAATGAAGCAAATGGAATGGCGTGAGACTCTCGATGAGTCTGCAGAGGATTTAAGCACCCTCGAGACTTTGGCGGCCGAAGTGGGTCAAGCCCACCAAAATGCAGTTCTTCTTTTAGAAGAAGAGTGCGAGAAGGGACATTATCAAAAGGCAATCGAGACCGTTCGCGGTCTTCTCTTTATTGATAAATTTGCTACCGAGCTAGATGATGCGATTGCAGAGCTGGCCTAAATGCATCTAGAAAAATAATATGGCTTTACTACAAATTGCTGAACCTGGAATGGCACTTGCTCCCCACGAGCGCAAAATTTCTATTGGTATTGATCTGGGTACTACGAACTCCCTTGTTGCTATTGTCAAAGATGCGCTACCGACAGTTTTAGCTGATATCAACGGTAAGGAGCTGTTTCCATCCGTGATTCGCTATTTGCCGGGCGGACAAACTCAGGGCGGTTACGAGGCTTTAGAGCATGTGATCGATGATCCTAAAAATACGATTGTGTCTGTTAAGCGTTTTATGGGACGAGGTCTTAGCGATGTATCGCATATGGAGAGCTCACCATATGAGTTTATCGACGAACCAGGCATGGTGAAGTTGCGCACTGTTGCCGGCGATAAAACTCCAGTAGAGGTTAGTGCAGAGATCTTGGCTCGCTTACGCCAGCTCGCTGAAGACTCTGTCCAAGATGAGATTGTGGGGGCGGTGATAACGGTCCCCGCATACTTTGATGATGCCCAGCGCCAAGCAACCAAAGATGCTGCTCAACTTGCAGGCCTCAAGGTCTTGCGACTATTAAATGAACCTACTGCGGCAGCGATTGCCTATGGTTTAGATAATGCCTCCGAAGGAATCTATGCTGTTTATGATTTGGGCGGCGGCACCTTTGATATCTCTATTTTACGAATGAGTAAGGGAGTTTTTGAGGTTTTATCCACTGGCGGTGATTCTGCTCTGGGTGGCGATGATTTTGATCAATGCCTTTACTCTTGGGCGCTTGAACAAGTAAAGCTCTCGCCTCTTGCACCCCAAGACCAACGTGCATTATTACTAGCAGCTAAACAAACTAAAGAACAATTAAGCCTTGCTCCCCTTGCTAACGTGCATCTCACCCTGAGTACGGGGGCCGTTGTTCATCTAGAAGTAAGTCAAACCCAATTTTTTGAGATCACCCAGAGCTTGGTTAGTAAGACCATGACCTCAGTACGCAAAGCATTGCGTGATGCCCATCTGCAGACCCAAGATGTAAAGGGTGTGGTTATGGTTGGAGGCGCTACGCGTATGCCCCATGTTCAAGCAGCAGTTGCTGAGCTCTTTGCAAAACAACCCTTAAATAATTTAGACCCCGACCAAGTAGTTGCTTTGGGCGCTGCGATGCAGGCTGATTTATTAGCCGGTAATCAAAGTAAAAATAATGAATGGCTATTGCTCGATGTGATTCCGCTATCTTTAGGGCTTGAGACCATGGGCGGTCTGGTTGAAAAAATTATTCCACGCAACACCCCGATTCCAGTGGCCCAGGCACAAGAGTTCACGACCTTTAAAGATGGTCAGACTGGTTTATCACTTCATGTTGTCCAGGGTGAACGCGAGCTAGTGGATGCATGTCGATCATTAGCTCGTTTTGAACTAAAAGGCATACCACCGATGGTGGCTGGCGCAGCTCGTATTCGAGTGACCTTTCAGGTTGATGCGGACGGACTTTTATCAGTGCATGCCATCGAAGAAAGCTCTAGCGTACAAACCTCGATTGAGATTAAGCCTTCATATGGTTTAAGTGACTCAGACATTACCCGAATGTTGCAAGACGGCTTTGCCTCTGCCAAAGAGGATATGCAAGCCCGCTCTTTGCGTGAAGAGCAAGTGGAGGCAGAGCGCTTGATCGAAGCGGTCGGAGCTGCTTTAGAGCAAGATGGATATCTATTAACCGATATTGAGCGTGCCTTGATTCGAAAAGAGATGGCTCAACTGCATAATCTCGTGCAAACAGAGCAAGATAGCTCAATTGTGCGTAAAGCGGTTGAGAAAGCAGCGAAGACCACGGATCACTTTGCTGAAAAGCGAATGAATGCCAGTATCCAAAAAGCATTAACAGGTAAAAATGTTGCTGAGATCTAATTATTGAGACTGACCCATGACCCAAATTGTTGTTTTACCCCATGCTGAGTATTGTCCTGATGGAGCCGTCATCGATGCTGATCCTGGAACCAGTATTTGTGAGACCTTGCTAGCGAATGATATTGAGATTGAGCATGCCTGCGATATGGTGTGTGCCTGTACAACCTGTCATGTGATTGTGCGAGAAGGGGGTAATAGTTTAAATGAACCTGACGAGAACGAGGAAGATATGCTTGATCGAGCTTGGGGCTTATGCCCCCAATCACGGCTTTCATGTCAGGCTATTGTGGCAAATATTGATCTTGTGATTGAAATTCCAAAGTATTCGATCAATCATGCCAAAGAAAATCACTAACTCACTGAATCTAACTTAGTGCCATGGTCGGTAGGATACGTCAAAAGCAACTGCTTGAGCTGCAAGCTAGTGAAGAATTGAATGCAGTTGAGATTGTTATTTGCCCAATTTGTCTGCGTGAGATACCTCCAGAGCAACAAGAAGCCCATCATTTGATTCCAAAATCAAAGGGCGGTAGAGCCACTGAATATTTGCACAAAATTTGTCATCGACAGATTCATGCTCTATTTACAGATACTCAATTAGCAGCTAAGTTCAATACTGCTGAAGCCATTTTGCAGGATCCTGCTATGCAAAAATTCATCCGTTGGGTGGAGACCAAGCCGAATGCATTTTATGAGCGGGTCACAAAAAGCGAACGCGTACGTAATCGCTAGACGTTTAGTCTTCCTCACGACGTAGATGTGGGAATAAAATTACATCCCGAATATTAGGCATATCGGTGAGAAGCATCACCAGGCGGTCAATACCAATCCCACAACCCCCAGTTGGCGGCATGCCGTACTCCAAAGCGCGGATGAAATCATGGTCAAAGTACATCGCCTCTTCATCGCCCGCCTCTTTTTGTGCGACCTGCTTACGAAAACGTTCAGCCTGATCTTCTGCATCATTGAGCTCTGAGAAGCCATTGGCGATTTCGCGCCCTGTGATGAAGAGCTCAAAGCGCTCGGTAATGCCCTTGCGCGTATCCGATTCACGCGCTAGAGGACTAACTTCAATCGGATAATCAATAATATAAGTAGGATCCCAAAGATGCTCTTCGGCAACAAGCTCAAATAAAGCCAATTGCAGAGCGCCTAGCCCCGCATTTTTGAGAGCTGGGGAGTTGATATTTGCTCCGCCTTTTTTTAGCTCGGCACGAATAAAGTCAAGGTCTTCTAATTGGGCCGCAGCATAGGTCTTTTGTGAGAGTGGGGCGTATTTTAGGATTGCTTCGGTAATGGTGAGACGATCAAAGGGTTTGGCTAAATCAAGACCTCGCCCTTGGTGAGTGAGTGTTGCTGTCCCTTGCGCATCGATGGCGGCGTTGCGGATTAAATTTTCAGTAAAGTCCATCAGCCAGTGATAGTTGGTATAGGCTGCATAGAACTCCATCATGGTGAACTCTGGATTGTGACGCGGACTAAGCCCCTCATTTCTGAAGTTGCGATTAATTTCAAAGACACGCTCAAAGCCACCAACCACTAGGCGCTTTAGATAAAGCTCTGGAGCAATCCGCATATACATTTGCATATCGAGCGCATTGTGGTGGGTAATGAATGGCTTAGCTGCTGCTCCCCCAGGAATAGGGTGCAACATAGGGGTTTCAACTTCCATGAACTGCGCTTCGATCATATGTCGACGCAGCGAGGCAATGGCTTTGCTGCGTGCCAAGAAAGTATTACGACTTTCTGGGTTCACAATCAAATCGACATAGCGTTGCCGGTATTTAAGTTCTTGATCGGCAAGACCATGAAATTTATCTGGCAGTGGTCGTAAGGATTTACTTAAGAGGCGCAGTGTTGAGCACTCGACTGAGAGCTCGCCTTTATTGGTCTTAAAGAGATGGCCTTCAGCGGCAATGATGTCGCCCAGATCCCAATGCTTAAAAGCTGCATGAACGTCGACCCCGGTAATATCATCGCTGATATAGAACTGAATCTGACCGCTACGATCTTGAATCGTGGCAAAACTAGCTTTACCCATCACCCGTTTCAATACCATACGACCGGCGACCTTAACGCCAATCTTCTTGCTCGCTAACTCCTCTTTATTGAAGCCATCGTAATGATCATGTAAATCGGCTGCTAAATGGGTTGGAATAAAGTCATTGGGGAAGGGCACACCAGCTTGGCGCAGTTTAGTTAATTTATCACGACGCTCAGCAATGATATGGTTTTCATCAGGCGCTGGTTGTTGCTCATCGACAGTGGGTGGAGTGGTATTCATAAAGATGGCTCTCTGGAGATTACAGACCTTGTTTTAGACTGGCTGCGATAAAGGCATCGAGATCGCCATCTAAAACTTTTTGGGTGTTGGATATTTCAACATTGGTTCTTAAATCTTTAATGCGACTTTGATCTAAAACATAGGACCGAATTTGATGGCCCCAACCGACATCGGTTTTACTAGCCTCTAACTTATCTTGCTCAGCACGACGTTTACGCATCTCGTGTTCATATAAACGGGATTTAAGCATACTCATGGCCTCAGCACGATTACGGTGTTGACTGCGGTCATTTTGACACTGCACCACAATCCCCGTAGGAATATGTGTAAGACGCACCGCTGAATCTGTCTTATTAATATGCTGACCCCCCGCTCCTGAGGCGCGGTAGGTATCGGTGCGAATATCAGCCGGATTTACTTCAATTTCAATCGAGTCATCAATTTCAGGGTATACGTAAATACTGGCAAAAGAGGTATGCCGTCCACCTGAGGAATCAAAGGGGGATTTGCGTACCAGGCGGTGGACACCGGTTTCAGAGCGCAGGTGCCCGTAGGCATATTCACCATCTACCTTAATGGTGGCACTTTTAATACCAGCGACGTCCCCATCCGACTCTTCTAAGATTTCAGTCTTATAACCCTTGCGCTCACAGTATTTGAGGTATTGCCGATAGAGCATGCTGGCCCAATCGCAGGCCTCGGTGCCGCCCGCTCCTGCTTGGATATCAATAAAACAATTACAGGGATCCATTTCATTATGAAACATACGCCGAAATTCCAAGTCCGCAATGACCTTTTCATAAGACTCAGAATCAGTTTGCAGGGACAATAAGATGCCTTGATCGTTCTCGGCCTTAGCCAATTCCATCAGCTCCATACTGCTCGAGATATTTTGATTGAGTTCGGTAAGGATGTGTACAACGCCCTCTAAGAGCTTTTTTTCTTTGCCCAGTGCTTGGGCTTGCTTGGGATCATCCCAAATTTTGGGATCTTCCAGGATTTGATTAACTTCAACAAGACGATTTGACTTCGCATCGAAGTCAAAGATACCCCCGTAGTGCTTGCTCACGGGAGAGGAGATCTTTTAAAGAATTGGTAATGTGATTGAGTTGTTCGGCTTCCATGCTCAAATTATACGGGTAAGCGCTCGCTAGGATTGATCGTCCAATGCCTCGATCATTAATTGCACGCGAGCCTCTGCACGGAACCGATCGCTCACCAAACGATAGGCCAAGCGGGCTTGCTGCGGGAGGATTTGGGTCCGATTAAACCAGACGCCTTGCACTAAAGGGATGGGCTGCGAAGCAGTCTCATCAGATACCCTTGGTTTGAGTTGTAGGCGTAGATGCTTATCTTTCATGAGAGATTGTTGTAGCACATCAAACTCTCCATAAAAAAGAGGCTCGGGAAAGCCATGACCCCAGATTTCGTTCATAAGGATGTCACTTGTTTTGACATTAAAGTCTCCAGGCCTTAGTTCCCCATCATGGATGCAACGTCGTTTTAGCAGGTCTTCCGTTAAGAGTTCACTGCTGACCTGTAAAAACGATTCTTCAAAAACCTCAAAATCAGCCTGACGAATCGTGAGTCCTGCTGCCATGGCATGCCCCCCAAACTTTTGAATGAGAGAGGGCTTGCGTTTTGAGACGAGATCGAGTGCATCGCGTAAATGAAATCCAGTAATCGAGCGCCCAGATCCGCGCAAAAGAGCTTCTCCATTAGACCCCTCCGCGGGTGCAAAAATAATTGCAGGACGATTAAAACGTTCTTTTAAACGAGACGCCACAATTCCAACCACCCCTTGATGCCAGTTGGCATTCCATAAACAGAGTGCAGGTCGATCGTCTGGATCACGATCGGTGAGATGCGCTAGGGCGGACTCTTGCATACCGGACTCAATCACTCGGCGCTCACGATTAATGCGGTCTAACTCTTGTGAAATCTCAAGGGCTGACTTAGAGTCATCGCACAGGAGTAACTTAATACCAAGACTCATATCTGCAAGACGCCCTGCAGCATTGAGTCTGGGACCAATCGCAAAGCCAAGATCAAACGGGTTAGCTATTTCTGGATTTCGACCGGCAACCTCAAACAATGCGAGAAGTCCAGGTGGCGCAATTCCTTGACGGATTCTCTTTAAACCTTGTGACACTAAGATCCGATTATTGCGATCGAGTTGTGCAACATCGGCAACGGTACCAAGTGCAACGAGACCTAATAATTGTTCGAGCTTGGGTTGGGTCTCACTCGTAAAAATACCGCGTTGACGCAGTTCTGCACGAAGCGCAATTAAGACATAGAACATCACCCCAACACCTGCAAGAGCTTTACTCTGAAAACGACACTGGGCTTGATTGGGGTTCACAATCGCTAGGGCATTGGGTAATTGCTCGGTTGGTAAGTGATGGTCGGTTACCAGAACATCCATGCCATACTCTTTGGCATAGTTAATACCTACATGGCTGGCAATTCCGTTATCGACGGTAATCAACAAAGAGGGTTTTGGGCTCAGCACTTTTGCTAAATCGATAACTTCAGGCGTTAAGCCGTATCCCATCGTAAAGCGGTTGGGTACTAAAAAATCAATTTGCTTGGATGATGCACCAAGCATCTTCAAACCACGAATACCAACAGCGCAGGCTGTGGCACCGTCGCAATCATAGTCGGCGACGATGAGCATCTGACGTTGATCACGAATCGCATCCGCCAAGATCTTGGCGGCATTCTCACAATGCAGAAGGGTATTGGGTGGTAAGAGATGATTGAAATCCAATTGAAGTTCATCCACGCTATTAACACCTCGTGCAGCATACAGTCTCGCTAATACAGGATGCAGTTCGCCTGACTCTAGGATCTTAGCGATTTCTAACGAATACGGCCTTTGGCTAAAAATACTCATGCCAGAAGTTCTTCCCAAGAAGGGATTTTTGCTTTGCGCCAAAATGCAAGTGAACGAGTCCGAAAGTCTTTTGCCACAAAGTGACGCTTACGTTCAGTTTTCGGAAAATCAATCACCGTAAGTTCAAGATCATGTTCAATGAGCATTTGTCTAATGGAGGACCACAACTCTTTTGCCTGGGTATGGAAAACAAAGGTTTTTTGAGTGAGCGTTTCCCAATTCAGTTGAGGTTCGCAGCTTAAAGGAATGCCTAATCGTTTTGCCAATGGCGCCATCCATGTTGTATCGGTCACAATCGTTTCTGCAGTTTCTAGCTCGAGTGCTAATCGCACATCAGCATTTCTGCCAATTCCACTAAGCCAAATGGAATTAATTGTTGGTAACCCTTGTTCATCCCGCGCTTGATTGATGGGATGAATATGCCAACGCATTTGTACTTCGTTTTGAACTCTGCGCCAGCGTTTGGCTAAACCCAATTCAGTAGTATCGCGCGGTAGCCACCAATCAATATTGCGACCTTGAGCTTGCGCAGGGCTATGTGTATGCAGTGTTTTAAATAGCTCTGACTTACCAAACCACTGATAGGGTACCACTTGGGTAAGAGACCCCAAGCCTTCTTCACTAAACAATAGGCTAGCTTCTTGCATCAATTGCTCAATTTCCTTGTCAGAGACATGAAAGGCATTTAACTGCAGCAGGACCAGGTGATCACGGGTTGCATGAAGATGAACCGGTTCAATACAGAAAAGTGTTTCATTTTCCCCAGAATGCTCTCCAAATAGTGCTGCAGCAAGCGGAAAGGTCTTGCCAATCAGATATTGCTCATGTGCCAAACCATTTCCCAGCATATGTGCGGGATCATCCTCGAGTTGGTCATCGCTATGAAGTAGAAGGGTGAGATGTTTAGGCATACCCTCAATTTTAGGTGGCATTTACAAGAGTTGCCCAGTAGGGGCTTGTGATTCACTAAACTGTGGGTATGTGGAAGATTCCGATTGAACTGGAGATAGGCCTAAAGTACACGCGCTCGAGACGGCGTAAGGCTGTGGGCCAACGCGACGGCTTTTTATCCTTTATATCGGGAATCTCGATGGCGGGTATTGCCTTAGGGGTTGCTGCGCTGATTGTGGTTCTCTCGGTCATGAACGGCTTTCAGAAAGAGGTTCGCGATCGCATGCTCTCCGTACTTTCTCATATTGAAATCACTGCCCCCAATGGTTTAGCAAACTGGGAGCCTGTTGCCGAGAAGTTATCCAGCCAAGCCCACGTTCTTGGCGTAGCACCCATGGTCAGCTCACAAGGGCTGCTATCGCGTGGTGAGGCAATGCGAGGTGTAGCACTGCGTGGTGTAGCTCCAGAACTAGAGGGAAAAGTATCTGATCTTCCTAAGCAATTTGTGGCGGGATCGATCGATGATTTAAAGCCAGGACAATTTGGCGTTGTGCTCGGTGCTCAGTTGGCAGGCACCCTTGGTGTGCGCATTGGTGATCGGGTCAGCCTATTAGTACCCGAAGGGGATTTAACTCCAGCAGGCATGATGCCGCGCATGCGAGCATTGCAAGTGGTCGGCATTACTGATAGCGGTCATTATGAGTATGACAGCACACTCACTATCATGCATTGGAAGGATGCAGCTGCGCTCTTGCGCATGACCGATCCAACCGGATTGCGAGTGAAGGTCGATGATATGCAAAGAGCACCTGAGATTGCTGTCAAGCTCGCTCAAGTGGTGCCCCAAGCATTGTGGGTGAGTGATTGGTCGCGCTCTAATCGAAATTGGTTTGCCGCGGTTCAGACCGAGAAAAAAATGATGTTCATTATTCTGACCTTAATCATCGCGGTTGCTGCCTTTAATCTTGTTTCGACTCTCGTGATGACTGTAACCGATAAACAAGCTGATATTGCAATCTTACGAACCATGGGGGCGAGTGCCGGATTGGTGCAGCGTATCTTCTTAGTACAAGGATTAGCAATTGGACTATTAGGCAGCATCTCTGGCGTCGTGTTTGGTTTATTGATAGCCCTCAATATTGATGTGATCGTTCCCTTTATCGAGACTCTCTTTCGGGTTCAGTTTCTACCACGTGATATTTACTTTATTAGTCAGTTGCCATCGGATGTGCGCTTTGATGATGTGCTAACAGTCGGGGTGATGGCATTCATTCTCTCCATTCTGGCAACCATTTATCCTAGCAGGAGAGCGGCTCACGTTAAACCAGCTGAGGCCTTGCGCTATGAATAAAGCCAATACTCCTGTATTGCGTGCTACAGGACTTGCTAAAACCTATGGTGATGGAGCTACAGCGGTTGAGGTTTTAAAGTCTGTTGATCTGGAGTTAGATCGCGCTGAGAAAGTAGCGATTGTTGGTACCTCAGGATCGGGGAAGAGTACTTTGCTGCATTTGCTCGGGGGTTTAGATACAGCCAGCGCTGGTGAGGTGCAATTGGGTGGACAGATCATTAATCGTTTAAGCGCTACGGATCTTGATCAACTTCGCAACCATCACCTTGGCTTTGTGTATCAGTTTCATCATCTGCTAGATGAGTTGACTGCGATCGAGAACGTCGCCCTGCCACTGCGTATACGTGGGCTTGATCAGGAGGCATCCCATTCTCAAGCCAAAACATTGTTAGATGCTGTGGGCTTAGAACAACGTTTAATGCATACCCCTGCTGAGCTCTCTGGGGGAGAGCGGCAACGCGTTGCTGTAGCTAGAGCCTTAGTGGGAAAGCCCGATTGTGTCTTAGCCGATGAGCCTACCGGTAATTTAGATACCGAGACCGCCGACCGTGTCTTTGATTTAATGCTCGAGATTGCTCGTCAACAGGGCACTGCGTTTTTGATTGTGACCCATGATCCCATTCGTGCCAAGCGGTGCGATCGCATCTTGCATCTTGAACGCGGTATTTTAAAACCATTCACGGGTTTATAAATTAATGTGGCTTGATACCCATTGCCACTTAGATGCCCCCGAGTTTTTAGCTGATCTAGGGCAAATCATTGAGAATGCGCAAGTTGTAGGCGTTCAAGGAATCCTGTTGCCAGCAGTGCGGGCACATGATTTTGGAGCAGTTAAAGAATTAGTACATTGCTATAAAGATCGCATTCCGTATTTGGTTTATACCTTAGGGATTCATCCTCTGTATACCGATCGAGCCAAAGAAGAGGATCTGAAGATCCTAGAACAAGCCGTGAAAGAGTCGTTGAATGATCCCCATTTTGTTGGGATTGGTGAGATTGGACTGGATTATTTTGTACCGGATCTTGATCCTCATAAGCAAGCATTCTTTTTTGATGCGCAATTAGATCTTGCCCAGAAAATAAACTTACCCGTGATCTTGCATGTGCGGCGTTCTCAAGACATGATTTTAAAGGCATTACGCCAACGCTCTCTATCTGGCGGGATTGCCCATGCCTTTAATGGTAGCCATCAACAAGCTGAGCAATTTATTGCTTTGGGTTTTGCTCTAGGATTTGGAGGAGCTGCAACCTATGAGCGTGCTTTACAAATCAGACGTCTATTAAAAGATTTACCCATCAGTGCGATTGTGACCGAGACCGATTCTCCGGACATACCACCTGCATGGCTAAAAGATGAGCAGGTGCGACGCAATGAGCCTGCATACCTACCTCGCATTGCTAAGACCCTCGCAGAGCATCGGGGCATGACAGAGCAAGAACTTGCTGATGCTGTCATCAAAAATACCAGTCAAGTATTGCCCCGCTGGGGCCAATTGATAGCTCAATAGCGTGCTGCGTTTCGGTATAACGGCATGGATTGCCGGAGGATCCTCTTTTCTTTTTTTGCCCGAAATGCCAAAGGAGGGTATCGGATTTTGCATTGGTCTCACTCTGGCATTCGCAATTGTCTGGCTCTCTCTCAGAAAAATTTACTCCCGAGTCTCAACGATCTGCTGGGTACTGGCACTCTTTACTTTGGGTTGGACTTATTCATTTCATTATGCCGAGTCAAGACTGGCTAACCCTTTACCAGTAGAACTAGAGAATCAAGAGATTCGGGTAAGTGGGTATATTGATCAACTCCCCAATGGAGATGATCAGGGTCAGCGTTTTAGTTTTCGCGTGATCAGTTGGGATGAGCAAGATCTCAAGGACCTACCAGAGCGTATTTATTTGAGCTGGAGCAATGCTTGGCAGAAGAAAAAAGTTATCCCGAATTTAGTCCCGGGTCAAGAGTGGCAGTTCCTGGTGAAGTTAAAACGGCCTCATTCCTTAATGAACCCTCATCAGTTTGACTTCGAGCGCTGGATGTTTCATCAAGGGTTTGGTGCATACGGATCTGTTCGCGCCGGTGAGCTCTTGGCAGATTCTAGTTGGGTAACTGATTTCAAAACCGCAATCGAGTATCAGCGTTGGCGCATTCGAACCAAAATCAGAAATATCTTAGGTAAAGATGCTCAGTATGCTGGCGTTCTAATTGCATTGGTGATTGGCGATCAGAATGCGATTGCTCAGGAAGATTGGCGTGTATTTAATGCCACAGGAGTAGGGCACCTCATCTCTATTTCGGGTCTGCATGTCACTATGTTATCGGGATTGGGAGCGACCCTTGGAGCTTGGTTGTGGCGAAGAAGGCAGTTACCCCTGAGAGTTCCTGTGCAAAAGATAGCTGCCTGCACAGGATTTTTGATCGCTTTTTTATATGCGTGGTTAGCAGGTTTTCAAATACCAGCTCAACGCACTATGTATATGGTGGGTGTTGTTGCCTTTGCGCTCTGGACTGGGCGTATCGCACGCGCATTCGATATTTGGTGGCTCGCATTACTACTGGTATTAATAATGGATCCAATGGCAGCTTACACACCAGGCTTTTGGTTATCTTTTGGCGCGGTCGCAGTGATCTTGTATGGCATGGGGGCTTCGTCAAGCTTGATAGGCATCCCTAATGGTAAGGAGTACGAAAAAGATCGAACCCAACGCTTGATATTGGCCTTAAAAGAGTCATGCCGATTGCAGTGGATCGTAACGATTGCTTTATTGCCCTGCACACTCTATTGGTTCTATCAAGTATCTATCGCTTCACCCATCGCCAATGCTCTGGCAATACCAATCATTAGCTTTGTGGTGACCCCTTTAGCAATCGCTGGTGCTTTATTACCGGAGTGGATATCACATATCCTTTTGCATTTGGCTCATTCTGCGATGGAACTGACAGCGCGCTACTTACATTATTTGGCTCAATTTGATTGGGTGGTGTTGTGGTCTCATCAGCCCACTTGGTGGTCACTCGCCCTATCTTCTCTTGGGATTTATCTCCACATACGGCCAGGACCCCTTCGTGATCAGTTCCTACTCCGCATTTTTGGTTTGATATTGATCATTCCACTGTTTTGGGAAAATCATCAAGCAATTAGGGAAGGTGAGTTTAGGGCAAGTGTATTTGATATTGGTCAGGGTACTGCTGTGCTGATCGAGACCAAAGCACATCGTCTTCTATATGATGCAGGCCCCCTTTCCGGAAAAAATGATAATGCAGGTGAGCGAACCCTCCTGCCTTATTTTCGGGGGGAGGGTATCAATCAGCTTGATCGTTTGGTGATTAGCCATAAAGATGCTGATCACATTGGTGGGGCAAGTACTTTAATCAAGAACATGCAGATTCAATTTTTTCTGGGAGTGATGCCAAAGAATCACCCATTCATGATCGAGCTTGATAGAAAATTGATACCTTCATTACCTTGCCAATATGGACAGGAGTGGCAGTGGGATCAGGTGCAATTTAAGGTGTGGCATCCAGGACAAGAGATAACATTTGATCCCCAAGATCATCAAGGAAAACCAAATGAAAACAGTTGTGTTTTGGAAGTGAACAATGGGCATACCAGCTTTTGGTTAACTGGAGATATTGAGAAACGTGGAGAGCGAGAGCATATTGAGCGATTAGAAGAAGAGGGCTATCAACATCCTCCAAAAGTGATTGTGATGGCACCACACCATGGCAGTAAAACATCGTCATCGGCAGACTGGTTAGAAGTCTTAAAGCCTACTGCTGCATTCTCACAGCACGGATATCTCAATCGTTACGGCCATCCTCATCCGATCGTGAAGAAGCGCTATGAGAACAGCGAAATTCCCTTACTTGAAACAACCCAAACTGGTGCGCAGGTCTGGTATGCCAGTACAAACGAGTTACTTGTCGAATTAATGAGACCCATGAAGAAGCGATTGTGGCATCACGAGTAGTTTGAGTTCCCTACATAGCCCATACACTGGACAATGAAGAAAAAAAGAGTTTGAGGCAAAAATGCTTCAAACTCTTACAGTATTTGGTTGCGGGGATAGGATTTGAACCTATGACCTTCGGGTTATGAGCCCGACGAGCTGCCAGACTGCTCCACCCCGCGCCTGAACCTCGTATTCTAGCATTTTTAAGTCCCAATGTCGAGTAAACCCTTAGATAACTTGCAATCAGGGGCGTATCATATGGACTTTGGTCACTTATTTGCATCCAAACAATGACAATTAGTAATCCAGAGTTTTCGAGTTCATCGGTTCTTAAGCCCGTTGATATTCACGGCACTGATCACCACACAAAAAAAAGTCTACCTGCAGTCATGTTGGCGGCGATTGGTGTTGTGTTTGGTGATATCGGTACCAGCCCCTTATACGCACTAAAAGAATGTTTTGATCCCAAGCATGGCATTCCATTCTCGGTAGAGGCGCTATACGGCGTCATTTCGATGATGATTTGGGCGCTTTTTATTGTAGTGACCTTTAAATATGTCTTTTTTGTAATGCGCGCTGATAACAAAGGTGAGGGTGGCGTACTTTCTTTAATGGCCCTCGCGCTACGCTCGATAAAGAGTGACAGTCGTCAATATTTTCTGATCATGGTCTTGGGAATGTTAGGCGCTTGCATGTTACTGGGCGAGTCTGTAATTACCCCAGCCATTTCGGTTCTTTCTGCGGTGGAGGGGATCGCCATTGCAACCCCGCAATTGGCTAATGCGGTGATTCCAATATCAGTCATTATTTTGATTGCTTTGTTTGTGATTCAAAAATATGGAACGGCAGCAGTCGGTAAGTGGTTTGGACCCATTACTTTTATTTGGTTCATTACCTTAGCCATTTTGGGCTTAATGAACATCGGTAAAGCCCCAGAAATTATGTATGCATTTAACCCTATGTATGCCATTCATTTTGTTATGGACCACCCATTAACAGCATACATCGTGATGGGTGCTGTAATTCTCGTCGTCACTGGGGTGGAAGCCTTGTATCTGGATATGGGCCATTTTGGCCGTAACCCCGTACGCTATGCATGGCTCTTAATTGTCTTACCGTGTTTACTCATTAATTACTTGGGGCAGGGCGCACTATTGATTGAAAATCCTGCCGCAACAGCAAATCCATTTTATTTAATGGTGCCGGAATGGGCTCTATGGCCTGTTGTCGGGTTGGCTACTGCCGCTACGGTTATTGCTTCACAAGCGGTGATTTCGGGAGCGTTTTCACTCGTTAACCAAGGTATCTTATTGGGCTTTATGCCACGCATGAATATTTTGCACACCTCAGATTCTGAGCGCGGCCAAATTTATATTCCTGCTGTGAATTGGGCGCTATTAATCATGGTGATCGTAACAGTGATTGAATTTGGTGAATCAGTTAACCTAGCAGCTGCATATGGAATCTCAGTGAGTTCAACGATGCTCATCACCACTATTTTGTTAAGTATTGTGATGCGGCGTGAATGGCATATTAATCCCTTGGTCATCGCTTTCCTCATCATTAGTTTCTTTATAATTGACCTAGCTTTCTGGACGGCGACCCTGATTAAAATCAAAGATGGCGGTTGGTATCCGTTGGCACTCGGTTTTCTGATCTTTACCTGCATCATTACCTGGTATCGAGGTAGGCAATTACTCAGAGATAAATTGATTAAAGAGTCAATCCCGCTGGAGATGTTTATTAAAAATCTTCTGCAACATCCACCCCATCGGGTAGAGGGTACTGCAGTGTTCTTAACACCGCACATTGATTTTGTACCGGCAGCGATGCTCCATAACCTTAAGCATAACCATGTGATGCATCAACGGATCTTCTTTTTAAAGCTAAGTACATGGGATGTACCCTTTGTGCGTGATGATCAACGACTTTCCATAAAAGATTTGGGTGGCAATGTGTTTGCGGTGCGCTCAGTACATGGCTTTAAAGAGACCCCTGATATCAATAAAGTAATCGATTTAATTAGCAAACAATTTGACCTGCCTTTTGACCTGATGGACACTACATTCTTTTTAGCGCGTGATGCGATTACCCCTGCGAAGTCCCCAGGTATGGCAGTATGGCGCGAACGCCTTTTTGCCTGGATGATGCAAAATGCTGCCAAGCCATCTGATTTTTATAATATTCCCGCCAATCGTTTAGTCGAACTAGGTGCTAAAGTTGAGATTTAATGAATGAAGTATTTTTTACTTGCATTTCTAGTGCCATGGGTATTTTTATCTACCTTGATCATGGCTGCTACCAACGATGAGCTCGAGCTAGAGCGTCTAAATCAGATTGAATCTGAGCTTACTCTTCAAAGAGAATGGGCTGACTATCGTTGGAAGAAAACCAATTCAGAATGCTATGCCAAGTTTTTTGTGAACTCTTGCTTAGAAGATGCCCGTGCTAAATATCGCCGTGAGATTGATCCAATTCGATCCCAAGAGGTTTTGCTCAATGAGAATCAACGGATTTTTAAAGACCAAATTAAAACCCAGCGGGATGCACAGCGTGCCGCAGAGCGCGCAGATCCAAAGCGGTCCCAAGAGCGTGCGGATAATGAAAAAGCATTCCAGCAGAAACAAAAAGAAGCGGCTGCTCGGGCTGCCGATCTCGAAGAGCGACGTAAAGATGCTCCACGCCGTGCTCAAGAAAATAAATCTGGTGTGAAGTTAGATTAATTATTTTGGCAAAGATTAAAACACTCTATATATGCCAGGCGTGTGGCGGTAGTTCGCCCAAATGGCAGGGGCAGTGTCCTGCTTGTCAGGCTTGGAATACTCTAGAGGAGTCTTTGGCAGAGACTTCATCTAGCAATCGGTTTGAGGGTCTCACAAACCCTATACCACGACAAAAATTAGTGAGTATTGATGCCGAGGATTCTCCCCGCTTGCCAACTGGCATCGATGAGCTTGATCGTGTTTTGGGGGGTGGCTTGGTGCCCGGTGGAGTGGTACTCCTAGGGGGTGATCCTGGTATTGGTAAGTCCACTTTATTACTGCAAGCCTTAGCACAGCTAAGTGCAAATGGCGTAGATGTTCTATACAGTAGTGGAGAAGAATCGGCTGCGCAAATTGCTTTACGGGCGAATCGCATTCATTTAAATGCACCTCAATTAGAAGTACTAGCAGAAATCCAGCTGGAAAAATTATTACTTTCTGTAGAGGCTGCAAAGCCTCAGGTTTTGGTGGTGGACTCCATTCAAACCTTGTATTCAGATGCATTTTCATCAGCCCCTGGATCAGTTTCTCAAGTTAGAGAATGTGCCGCACAATTAACGCGTTTGGCTAAGTCAAGTGGTATTTGTGTCTTGTTAGTGGGGCATGTAACCAAAGACGGGCATTTAGCCGGCCCTCGCGTGTTAGAGCATATCGTCGATACTGTTTTGTATTTTGAGGGAGATACCCACTCCTCATTCCGCTTAGTGCGCGCTATTAAAAACCGTTTTGGTGCCGTGAACGAATTAGGTGTCTTTGCTATGACCGAACGCGGTCTTAAGGGCGTTAATAATCCATCGGCATTATTTTTATCGCAGCATCCAGAGACTGTTCCAGGATCCTGTGTTTTGGTCACTCAAGAGGGTAGTCGACCTTTATTGGTAGAGATTCAGGCTTTAGTAGATACAGCGCATATTCCCAATCCACGGCGCTTAGCAGTAGGCTTAGAGCAAACCCGTTTGGCGATGTTATTGGCGGTCTTACATCGTCACGCAGGTATTGCTTGCTTCGATCAGGATGTCTTTTTAAATGCGGTAGGAGGCGTCAAGATCAGCGAGCCTGCTGCCGACCTTGCTGTTCTTCTAGCTATTGCATCGTCCATTCGTAATCGAGCCTTACCCAAAAGCTTGGTGGTCTTCGGTGAGGTTGGTTTAGCGGGAGAGATTCGTCCATGCCCACGCGGTCAAGAGCGCCTTAAAGAAGCCGCAAAATTAGGCTTTACAGTAGCCATTATTCCAAAAGCAAATCTGCCCAAGACTAAGATTGCAAACTTACGCGTGATCGCTGTCGAGCGTATTGATGAAGCCATCAGTGAAGCTAATACTCTAAGCTAATCCTAGTTAGTTTGTAGATCTTCTGCCTGAATGAGGCAAACCTGCATATCACCGGCTGACACTTCTATCCATATAGTTGGTATGTGCGCAAATGCTTCATGAAAGTGTTCATACTCATTACCAATTTCAATTACTAAAGCACCGCGTTCATTTAAGTAATCAGCGGCGCCTGCAATAATTCGGTGGATGATGTCCATACCATTCTCACCACCTGCTAGCGCTTCTCTGGGCTCGGCACGATATTCTTGGGGGAGGGTGCGCATAGTTGTTTCATTCACATAAGGCGGATTACAAATGATGAGATCAAACCGATGGTCTTCATCGTTATCTGGAAGCGCATCCCACAAATCCCCTTGCAATAGTTCAATATGATTGCTTAGGTGATGACGATCTAAATTGCGAGCTGCTAAAGCAAGTGCGGGCATAGACAGATCGCACGCCTTGATGTGTAAATCAGGGTAATGGAGTGCAGTCAAAATAGCTAATGAGCCATTACCAGTGCACAAATCCAGAACTTTGCCATCCGCCGGTAACCAGGGATTGAGGGCATCATTCACAATGAGTTCAGCAATGAAGGAGCGCGGAATAATACTTTGTGGGGTGCAATCAAACGGCACCCCCATGAGCCAAGCCTCGCCAAGAAGATAGGCTAAGGGCTCACGACTGCTGATTCGTTTATTAGTGATTTGCAAGGCGTCTTGAACCATTTTTGGAGAGAGAATGGTATCGCCAAGATCAAGTACTTCTGTTGGAGAAACATTTAACTGTTTGCTCACAATCCAAAGCGCTTCACTCTGAGCATTGCTCGCACCATGCCCATAATGCAATTGCGATGGCTCTAGTAATTGGGTAATTTGTGTGCAACAGTCAGTGACTGTTAAGGGGGATGGATTCAAGACTTTGGGGGAAGCTTCCATAAAAATCGCATTATGCTAGGAGCAGCATTCTGTGATTAAGCAATGAGTTTTTCAAGAACGCGACGATAGATATTTTTGAGCGGTTCAATCGAATTGAGTGCCACACGCTCATCAATCTTATGACTTGTGGCGTTGACTGGACCAAACTCAACGAGCTCTGAGCAGATTTTGGCAATAAAGCGACCATCGCTTGTACCACCGGTGGTAGACAGTTCGGTGCTCACCTTTGTCTCGGCCATAATGGACTGACGCATTGCGCCTGCAAGAGCACCATCGCCCGTTAAGAAAGGTTCACCTCCTAAGGTCCAAGCAATCTCAAACTCTAGACCTGTTTCACTCAGGATGCGCTCAAGTTCACCTTTGAGTTGGTCTGGCGTACTCTCAGTGGAGAAACGGAAGTTGAAGTCAAGTGCGAGTTCTCCTGGAATCACATTGTTCGCACCCGTACCCGCATGAATATTGGAGATCTGAAAACTAGTTGGCTGAAAATACTGGTTGCCGCGATCCCACTCTTTGGAAACTAATTTGCTAAGTGCTGGGGCAAGCTCATGAATGGGATTACGTCCTAAATGAGGATAGGCAATATGCGCTTGTATGCCCTTAATGGCTAACTTACCGGAGAGAGAACCGCGACGACCATTTTTAATCATGTCACCTAGTTGTGTAACGGAGGTTGGTTCTCCAATAACACAGTAATCGAGTTTTTGACCGCGCTGCTTGAGAAGATCGCAGACGATTACCGTACCATCATTGGCAGGACCTTCTTCATCGCTTGTAATTAAGAATGCAATGGAGCCTTTGTGATTGGGGTATTGCTTCACAAACTCTTCGCTAGCAACTACAAAACCAGCCAGTGAGGTTTTCATATCAGCGGCACCACGACCATAGAGATGTGCGTCACGCTCACTCGGTATAAATGGATCAGTGGTCCATTTTTCTAAGGGGCCAGTGGGCACCACATCGGTATGACCTGCAAAGGCAAGAACCTTACCTTTGGGCTCGGAACCCCGCTTGATTGCCCATAAATTGGTGACCTGAAAATTAGCCGGTCCACTCACAATGGTCTCGGTCTCAAACCCGATTGCCCCAAGTCGTTTTGCAATCAACTCTTGGCAGCCACCATCGGCTGGCGTTACCGAACGACACGAAATTAGTTCTTTGGTGAAATCAAGAGCGTTAGACATAGCTGAGGAATAGCATCCTAATCACGTAGGAGTTCATTGATGGCGGTCTTGGCACGCGTTTGTGCATCCACTTTTTTCACAATCACAGCAGCATATAAACTGTACTTACCGTTACTAGCAGGGATTGAGCCCGGGACCACCACTGAGCCTGATGGCACTCGGCCGTAGTGGACCTCGCCGGTCTCGCGGTCATAGATCTTGGTGCTTTGACCAATATAGACACCCATCGAGAGCACGCTGTTTTCTTCAATCACAACACCTTCGACCACTTCGGAGCGTGCGCCAATAAAGCAGTTATCTTCGATAATGACCGGACCTGCCTGAATGGGTTCTAAGACCCCACCAATGCCAACGCCTCCCGAGAGATGAACGTTCTTGCCGATCTGAGCACATGACCCCACGGTTGCCCAGGTGTCAACCATAGTTCCTTCGTCCACATAGGCACCAATATTGACGTAAGAAGGCATGAGAACCACATTTTTGGCTACATAAGAACCTCGGCGGGCAAATGCGGGCGGAACGACTCGGAAGCCGCCTTTAGCAAAGTCTTCCGGGGTGTAATTTGCAAACTTGCTGGGGACTTTGTCGTAGAACTGCGTAAAACCACCGGCTGACATCGTTTGGTTATCTTCGAGGCGGAACGATAACAAGACCGCTTTTTTAACCCATTGATTGACATTCCACTGCCCTACACTTTGTCTCTGAGCAACTCGGATAGAGCCATTATTAAGACCCTCCAAGACTGCGCCAACAGCCTGTCTGATCTCAGCGGGTGCAGAGCTTGGGGAAAGATTGGCACGGTTTTCCCAGGCCTGATCGATGGTGGTTTGTAGGGCTAGACTCATAGGTTGTCGATAACTATAGGATTGATAAGGATTTTTAGAAAATTCGTGGTTTAAATCACAAGTGTTTCATTATATTGGGGGTTCTCCTAGAGCGTTGACCATGCGCAGGATTGTTATCATCTCTGCTGAGAACTTTTTAATCCTAAAATCCCTGACTTTGTCCCCCAAGAAGAACGTCCGTGCAACTTAAATCTATTAAATTATCTGGCTTTAAATCCTTTGTTGACCCTACTCATTTTGAGTTGCCTGGCCAGTTAATTGGGGTTGTAGGACCCAATGGCTGCGGTAAGTCCAACATCATTGATGCGGTACGGTGGGTGCTTGGCGAATCTCGCGCTAGCGAGTTGCGCGGCGAGTCAATGCAAGACGTGATTTTTAATGGCTCGGGTCTACGTAAACCCTCTGGCCGTGCCAGCGTCGAACTCATTTTTGATAATGCTGATGGGCGTGCACATGGGCAATGGTCAAGCTTCACAGAATTGTCTGTTAAACGGGTCTTAACACGTGATGGCAATTCGAGTTACTACATTAATAATCAGGTAGTCCGTCGCAAAGACGTCCAAGATATCTTTCTAGGAACGGGTCTTGGTCCTCGTGCTTATGCCATTATTGGGCAAGGAACCATTTCCCGAATCTTGGAGTCCAAGCCGGAGGAGTTGCGAGTCTTCTTAGAGGAAGCTGCTGGGGTATCCAAATACAAAGAGCGTCGTAAAGAAACCGCATCACGTTTAGAAGATACTCAGGAGAATCTTGTTCGCGTGCAGGATATTGTGCGTGAGCTTGAGCAACAACTCGCTCGTCTTGAGGCCCAAGCAGAAGTTGCAAGTCGCCACAACGAGCTCTTGGCACACATGAAGTCGCAACAGCATCTCCTTTGGTTTGTGAAACAAACTGAGTCTGGTAAAGAACAAGAGAAGCACGCCAATGCAATTCGTGAGACGCAGGTTAAATTGGAAGCAGAAACATCAAAGCTGCGCCATGCGGAGTCTGAACTAGAGACTATGCGTACCCAGCAATACGCCTTGCAGGATGTTGTCTCTAAAGCTCAGGGTGATCTCTATGAAACCAATTCAGAGGTAAGCCAGGTTGAGGCCGAAATTAAATATGTGCAGGAATCTCGGCAGCGCCTCCAAGAGCAGGTTGCCGATTTACAAGCTCAGCTCGATCGTTGGACCACCCAAGAGAAAGAGGCTGCACAGGCCCAGCGCCAAGCCGAACAGGAGTGTAGAGAGGCTAGTGAGAACGAGACAAGCTTGCAAGCAGAATTTGTGCAACTACAGCAACGAACTCCTACTCAGGATCAGGCTTATCAAGCAGCAAGTATTGCGCTTGAAAAAGCGCGTACCGTGCTAGCTAGTATGGAGCAACGCATTATCAGTTTGCAAGAGCGGGCCAGGGCTGGAGAATCTCAGTCTGAAGAAGTGAATGGTCGAGCGAGTCGTCTAAACGATGAGTTAGTAGGAATGCGTAAGCCCGATCAGCAAGCGCTTCAGATGGCTACTGATCGCCATGTAATGGCGCAACGTAAAGCAGAGGAAGCTAAGCTTAAAGCCAATCAAACCCAAGGGCAGGTTCCTGCAACCGATGCTATTCGTCAAAAAGCTTTAGAGCAGATTCAAAAAGCGAATCAAGATGTTCATCAAAGTGAGGCCAAATTAACGGCCTTAGCTGCTTTGCAGGCTAGCGTTCAGGCACAAGGCAAAATTGGACCTTGGTTGGAGAGCAAGGGTCTCAAAGAAAGTAAACGACTGTGGCAAGAGCTAAAAGTTGAAAAAGGCTGGGAGCCCGCGTTGGAATCAGTATTGCGGGAGCGCTTAGCAGCATTAACCGGTAAGAGTATTAATGAGACACTCAGTCTTGCGCAAGATGCGCCCCCGAGCCGTTTGGCTATTTTATTGACCGATGGTATCGACCAATCCGATTCCAAGCCACCGGCTGGTTTTATAACGCTCTTATCTCGAGTTCAGGCAAGCGGAACAATTGCAGGCGTTCTTCAAGAATGGCTCAGCCATATTTACATTGCAGATAATTTAGAAGACGCGTTGCGTCGACGCTCCCAACTAAGCAAGGGGGCTGCTCTAGTTACTCAGCAGGGACACGTTGTGACCCGAGTGGGGGTGCAGTTGTACGCAGCAGACTCAGAGCAAGCAGGCATGCTAGCCAGAGCCCAAGAGATGGAAAGCCTTGAGAAGCAACTCAAGGCCCAACAGTTGATTCAGAGTGAGGCTCGAAGCGAGCTCGAGCAGGCGAATGCTAACTATCAAGCCGCTCAACAAGCCGCTGATCAGGCTCGGATTGCAGCCGACCAGTCAGTCCAGGAGGCTCATAGCTTCCAGGTGGAGAAGATGCAACTATTGCAAGCAGAAGAGCAGTACAGCACTCGAGCAGCGCAGATTGATAGTGAGCTTCAAGAAATTACACAGCAGTTAGGCCAGATTCAAGAAGCCAATGCGCAAATTAATACACAATTGACCCAATCAGAGTCGGAGAAGGCTGCCCTACAAAATAGCCTCAGTTCTGCGCAACAGCATTTGGAGCAAGCCGAGTCAGCGCGTGAGTTACTACGAGAAGAACTTCGTCAAGCCGAGATGACCGCCCAAGAGGCTGCGTTTACTACACGTTCACTTCAGCAAAAAATCAATGATTTGCAGCGTGATCAAACAACTGCTAGAACCCAGATCATGGAACTACAGGATCGTTTTGATGCAAGCCAAACCGAGCTAAAGGGTTTAAGTGATGAGGCAGCCCAGAATAAATTACAGACATTGTTAATTACGCGCTCTGAGCGTGAGGCAGCCCTTGCTAAAGCACGGACCGAACAAGAGGCTATGCAACATCAGTTACGCGAGGCAGACGAGGCTCGTCTATTTTTGGAGCAAACTCTCCAACCGATGCGCGATCGTGTGGTTGACCTGCAATTACGTGAGCAAGCAGCGCGCTTAAGCTATGAGCAGTTCACCACCTTGCTAATGGATGACGAGGCGGATCTGCAGGACTTAGCGGAGCGCTATAGCCCTGAATTGCGAGCGAGCAGTTTGCAGGGTGAGGTAACCCGCCTGAATAATGAAATCCAGTCGCTCGGACCAGTCAATATGGCGGCACTTGAGGAGTTGACGAGCAGTCGTGAGCGTAAATCATTCTTAGATGCTCAATCCGCTGATTTGAATGAAGCTATTAAAACCCTAACGGACGCAATTGCCAAAATTGATGCGGAGACTAGAGATCTCTTGCAAGGTACCTTCGATCAAGTGAATACCCATTTTGGACGCTTATTCCCCGAACTTTTTGGTGGAGGGCATGCCGAGTTGGTGATGACCGGTGAAGAGATCTTGGATGCCGGTGTGCAAGTGATGGCACAACCTCCCGGTAAGAAGAACAGCACGATTCATTTGCTCTCAGGTGGCGAGAAAGCATTAACAGCGATTGCCCTAGTGTTTTCTCTATTCTTGTTAAATCCAGCCCCATTTTGCTTGTTGGATGAGGTGGATGCCCCACTTGATGATGCAAATACGATGCGCTATTCTGAAATGGTGTCTAGAATGTCAGGTAAGACCCAGTTTGTGTTTATTTCGCATAACAAGATCACCATGGAAATTGCAAGCCAATTGATTGGAGTAACTATGCAGGAACAGGGCGTCTCGCGGATTGTTGCGGTTGACATCACATCGGCAGTATCGATGGTGGAGGCGGCTTAATGCCGCTTGAGCAATTTTCGTCTCAATGGGGCTTGTCGGAGCTACAGCTTGCCCTAGGTTTTATTGGCTTCCTGTTTTTCATTTGGGTAATTGTCTATAACATCCGCAATACCAAGGGTCGCAGAGGTAATGATGCTGTGCGGGTTGAACCAAGCTCCAAGTCGGAAGAGGTAATCGTTAGTGAGCCAATCCCTGCCCCCTTAAGCCCTTATCAAACCTTATCTAAACAAACTATTGATCCACGGATTGATTGTGTGATTGCTTTGCGGTTTTCAGAACCCATTTCCGGAATTGAGATTTTGGATGATCTGAACGATTGGACTGACCTACAAACACCTTGGATGGCGGATGGTTTGTCGGTTACCGGTCCGAGTGAGGGGGTATGGTGCCCGTTGGACACAAATCATTTTTATGCAGAGATTCAATTGGCAGTGCAATTGGCTAGCCGTAAAGGCCCAATCGGAGTTCTTGAGTTATCTGATTTTTGCTCTCGGGTACAAGCTCTTGCAGAAACTTTAGACGCCCAAATCGATATGCCATCTGTCAGCGGGATGCTTGATAGTGCAAAAGAGTTGGATGTGATTGCCGCTCAAAGTGATGTGCTCTTGGGTATCAATATTGTGTTTGATCAACAATCGTGGTCTTGGCCTCATCTTGATTCAGCTCTTACCCAACGTGGATTTAAGCTAAGTAATGATGGTGCATATTTCGAATATTCCATGCAAGGAAAGACTGTATTTCGGACTGGACAATTTGATCATCAGACCCCCGTCTCGCAAATTACCCTTCAACTCGAGGTGCCAGTTGTTCTAGCTAACCTACAGCCATTTGATCGAATGCTGAAAGAGGCGGCGGATATTGCAGAAACTCTACAAGGGCGTTTAGTGGATGATAACGGCATCAATCTCACCGAAAGCTCGGTGAATGTGATTCGACAACAGCTTGACGTCCTATATGCCCAGTTAGAGAAATCTGGTATTGCTGCTGGATCGGGTACCGCCATTCGATTATTTAGTTAGGACAGCAATTGAGTAAAGACGGATCCTTAGAAGCGGATCGTTTCCGCTATTTGCAAACAGAACTTGCGCGTCTAGAGCATGCCTATTACGTACTTGATCAATCTCTAGTACCCGATGCAGAATATGATCGCTTGTATCGAGAGCTCCTCGATCTGGAGCAAAAATATCCCGACTGGATAAGCGCAGATTCTTTATCACAACGTGTTGGCGGAACACCATTAAAAGTATTTAATGAGGTTAAGCACGCTGTACCAATGCTCTCCTTAAATAATGCGTTTGAGGAGTCTGAGTTAATAAACTTTGATCGGCGCTGTCGTGATGGCTTAGGGCTTGAGAGTGTTGATTACGCATGTGAACTAAAGTTTGATGGATTGGCAATCTCCTTACGCTACGAGCGCGGGGTATTGGTACAGGCAGCTACCCGAGGCGATGGGGCGAGTGGCGAAGACGTCACAGTCAATATCCGCACCATCCGCGCTATTCCATTGCGCTTAACTGGGAAGAAGATTCCGGATGTTCTGGAGGTGCGTGGCGAGGTATTCATGCATCGCGACGATTTTGAGAAAATGAATAAATACGCTGCAACTCTTGGAGAAAAAGAATTTGCGAATCCTCGTAATGCTGCTGCGGGGAGTTTGCGACAACTTGACTCCAAGATTACGGCAAAGCGACCTTTAAGTTTCTTTGCCTATGGCCTTGGCGCCTTTGAGCCTATTAATTGGCTTCCCAAGACTCATAGTCAGTTACTTGATCATTACGTAGAGCTTGGGCTTCCTGTTTGTCAGGAGCGGCGGGTGGTAAGTTCTGTAGATGGCCTGAATCAGTTTTATCAAGAAATTGGAAGAAAGCGCAATCAGTTACCTTACGAGATTGATGGCGTTGTCTATAAGGTGAATTCGTTTAGTCAGCAAAATACCTTGGGATTTGTCTCGCGCGCACCACGGTTTGCAATTGCTCATAAATACCCAGCCCAAGAGGAGATCACGACTGTTTTGGGTATAGACGTTCAGGTTGGTCGAACTGGTGCGATTACACCGGTTGCTCGGCTATCTCCAGTGCTTGTTGGCGGTGTTACTGTTACTAATGCCACACTTCATAATGAGGATGAGGTCCGTCGTAAGGACGTACGGGTGGGTGATACGGTTGTTGTGCGTCGAGCAGGAGATGTCATTCCGGAAGTGGTTTCGGTCGTTTTAGATCGAAGACCGCAGCACGCCAAGCCATTTGAAATTCCAAGCCGTTGCCCGATTTGTGATTCCCACATCGAGCGTTTGGTTGATGAAGCAATAGCAAGGTGTAGTGGCGGTCTATTTTGTGCCGCCCAACGCAAGCAAGCCTTACTTCATTTTGCCCATCGTCGCGCCATGGACATTGAGGGGCTCGGTGACAAAATTGTTGATCAGCTCGTTGATCTCAATTTGGTTCGAACCCCTGCTGATCTCTACCGCTTAGGATTTTCTGCATTAGCTAATTTAGAGCGGATGGGTGATAAGTCTGCAGATAATTTGATTCGATCGATTGCACAATCCAAGAGTACAAGCTTGCCACGCTTTATCTTTGGCCTGGGTATTCGCCATGTGGGAGAAAGCACTGCTAAAGATTTGGCTAAGTATTTTGGAACAATGCAGGCCCTCATGGATGCACAGATGGAAGATCTTCTTACGGTTAATGATGTGGGTCCAGTAGTAGCAAACTCCATCATCAGTTTTATGTCGGAGAGCCATAATCGAGAGGTCATCGAACAATTATTAGCATCAGGGATTGAGTTTCAGGTGGAAGAGCAAATTGCTAGTGTTGATCTTAGTGATAAGACCTTTGTTCTTACGGGTACATTGCCAACGATGTCACGCGATCAAGCAAAGACTTTACTTGAAGCAGCAGGCGCAAAAGTGGCAGGCTCAGTGTCTCAGAAAACCTCTTATGTTGTTGCTGGATCTGACGCCGGAAGTAAGTTAGAGAAAGCTAATGAGCTAGGCATCCCCATACTGGATGAGGACGCTTTAATGAAAATCTTAGGCCGCTAAGACCTCTAGCAATTCTGTTTCAAGCTGAATCTGTAACTTAGGATTCTTACTCAGGTTAGTGCCATCAAGCAACATAATGTCTTCCACTCGCTCCCCAAGGGTATTAATGCGGGCAGTATGTAAAGAAACACGGTGTTTTGCTAAGGCCTTGGCAACCGCATATAACAGACCAGAACGGTCTGATGCTGAAAGAGTGAGAGCAAAGTATTCATTGCGTTCATCGGGTTGCAAGCTCACTCTTGCTTGGATTGGAAAACTTTTAGATTGACGCGAGAGACGACCAATATTGGGCTCTGGTAAGGGGGCTGATTTTTGAATGGATTCCGCGAGTTCATACTCAACGAGCTGAATCAGATCACGATAGCTACCTCCGTCCTCGACCAAATGACTTCCTGAGATCTGGAAGGTATCCAAAGCGTAGCCATGCTTTGTCGTATGGATTCTGGCATCCCAAATCGAGAAGTTATGACGCTCAAAATAGGCACAGATCCGAGCAAATAAATCCGCCTGATCTTTTACATATACGGCGATTTGCAGACCCTCACCGGCCGGTGAGAGGCGGCCACGCACAATTGGCTTTTCAGCATCAACGTGGTTAAAAAGATGGCGTGTAAGCCACGCAATATCTCCCGCTTCTTGTCTTAAAAAGAAAGCAACATCGAGTTGTTTCCATAATGTATTGCATGCGCTATCCTCAATACCAAAGAGTCGGAGCTGACGATAGGCCTCCTCTTGGTTCTGGATTAACTCCGATGACGGATCTGGCTTAGCACCGCCGAGGACTCGTAAGGTGGCGCGATAGAGATCCTCCAGTAATTTTCCTTTCCAGGCGTTCCAAACTTTTGGACTGGTCCCCCGAATATCCGCTACAGTCAGTAAATACAGGGCAGTGAGATGACGCTCGTCACACATACGTTTTGCAAAAGCAGTAATTACATCAGGATCAGTAATATCTTGTTTTTGTGCAATCTGACTCATCGTAAGATGCTCTGCGACGAGCCATACTAAGAGCTCAGTCTCATCAGCAGAAAGCCCATGCTCTTTCGCAAAGAGACGCGCATCTTTTTTTCCGAGTTCGGAATGGTCTCCGCCGCGCCCCTTGGCAATATCATGAAAAATGGCTGCTAAGACAATAATCCAATTCTTTTCAAAGCTGGCGATAAGCTTGCTACACACTGGGAACTCGTGGGTATGCTCAATAATCATGAAACGCCGAACATTGCGTAAGACCATCAGAATATGTTGATCAACGGTATAGACATGAAATAGATCATGTTGCATTTGCCCTACGATGCGCCGAAATGATGGTAGATAACGGCCTAGTACGCTGGTTTGATTCATTAAACGAAATGCGGTAGTAACTCCATCAGGTAATTTGAGTAACTCCATAAACCTTGCACGATTTCTGGGATCCTTCCGCCAGGTCGCATCCATTAATTGCCGAGCGTTATACAGCGCTCTAAAAACAGTTGCTGACAAACCAGTGATGGCCGGATTTTGTGCAAAAATCAAGAAGGTTTGTAATATTGCTTCAGGATGTTTTTGATAGAGGTTTTGATCAACAATATCGAGTAGACCTTGCCTCTCAATAAACATCTCATTACCAACGCCAGGAATCGGGTGTGTGGTTCGCGCCTCATTTGGAAACAGTAAGGCCTCGATGTTTTGCATCAGAATAGTATTCAGCTGACTGACTGCCTTTGCGGCCCAATAGTAATGCCGCATAAGTTCTTCGCTAGCCAAGCGCGCGGAGTCTTGTTGGATGCCGGATTGTTTAGCAAGTGCTGCTTGTAAATCAAATACCAAAACATCCTGTCGACGCTTAGCTAAGAGGTGCAGGTTGGCCCGAATCGTTTGCAGGAGTTTTTGATTACGATTCAGCTCTTTTAGTTCACGGGCAGTAATTAGACCTTTTTTATGAAGATCTGTAAAACTATGACCAAGCCTAGCCGCCTTACTTACCCACAGGATAATTTGTAGATCACGTAAACCACCTGGACTTTCTTTGCAGTTTGGTTCGAGAGCATAAGGAGTTTCCTGATATTTATAGTGGCGTTGTTGAAGCTCTAAGAGCTTTGCCTGAAAAAATGCTTTAGGCTCCATTGCTTCTTCTAAGTTGCGTTTAAAGTGCTTGAACAGTCCGCGATTACCACCAATTGGGCGAGCTTCTAGAACAGAGGTGCGGATTGTAATATCTCCCGCAGCTTCTGATAAGCACTCTGATAAAGATCGAACGGCCGAGCCGATTTCTAGACCAGAGTCCCAGCAACGTGCAATAAATTTCTCAATATTGCTTGGTATATGTTGATTGTTGCTATTTGATTCATCATCGAGCAGGATCAAAATATCGATGTCTGAGTAAGGAAATAGCTCGCCGCGTCCATAGCCACCCACAGCCAATAAGGCAGCATCATGATGCAAGCCAGATTCATTCCAAAGTTGCAAGAGCAATGCATCGGTAGCCTGGCTCAGCTTTTGCATGAGTTTAGATACATTCTGATGCTGTAGAAATTCAGAGCAGGTTAACGCTCTTGCATCTTGGGGTAGATTGGCACTTAAATTCATTGGCTACCCATTAGCAGCAAAGATCTAAGCGGCGACGGGATTGGGACGATAGTGCAATTGACCCACACAGGCAGGTGCTTTTGGAGTGCTGTCTGACCAGGTTAATACCTCGACACCGGTGCGCGTCACTAAAATCGTATGCTCCCATTGCGCGGATAGGCTGCGATCTTTCGTTTTGACAGTCCATTGATCAGGCATGGTGCGGATCTCGCGCCGTCCTGCATTGATCATGGGCTCAATCGTAAAGGTCATGCCTTCTTCAACAGCCTCACCTGTTCCAGGCTTACCGTAGTGCAAGATTTGCGGGTCTTGATGAAAGACCTTGCCAATACCATGGCCACAATACTCACGAACCACGGAGTACCCTGCGTTTTCTGCATGCGTTTGAATAGCATAACCAATATCACCCAGACGGGTGCCTGGCTTCACTTGTGCAATACCAAGCCACATACATTCAAAGGTAATTTGATTCAGGCGCGCCGCCATAATTGAAATCTCACCAACACTGAACATCCTGCTGGTATCCCCGTAGTAACCTGCTTGGGTGATTACAGTAATGTCGAGATTAACGACATCACCATTTTTGAGCACCTTATCGCCTGGGATGCCGTGGCAAATGACATCGTTTACCGAGGTGCAAATGGCAGCAGGAAAGGGTGGGTAGCCCGGTGGTTGATAGTTGAGTGGCGCTGGAATAGTCTTTTGCACATCCTTCATATAGGCATGACAAAGTCGGTCTAATTCACCAGTGCTTACCCCCGGCTTAATGAATGGCGTAATGTAATCCAGGACCTCGCTGGCGAGCCGACCAGCCTCACGCATCCCTTGCAGGTCCTTTTCATCAGTAAATATGCTGTGCATAGCTCGTATTATGGCTGAATATCTCTGCTTGGGCTTCCCTTCGAGCTCACTAGATGACTGATATTTAAGGTATAATTCATAAATCGTCCTCATCGTGAGGGCGAAATCCCAGGTCAAGCCATCCAGGGTGGCGCTTTTGAGCGCAGTCAGGACTTGACCTTAGAAC
>Ga0255120_1000029_pt1 | contig 39678 bp, 29 predicted proteins | sample Law_Colum_RepA_8_2_FD_188582 | JGI IMG/M metagenome (GOLD analysis project Ga0255120, IMG submission 188582) | Freshwater microbial communities from St. Lawrence River, New York, United States - Law_Colum_RepA_8h | ecosystem: Environmental > Aquatic > Freshwater > River | place: USA: New York...
CCGCGGGTGCTTCAATGGCTACCGCCTATGAGGCCATCTACCGCCAGAATCGCCTGAACGACGGCAAGAACATCCTCAGCGTGATCGAAGTGGAAATGATCCGCCGGGCCATGGAGGAGACCCGCGGCAACCAGCTGCGGTCGGCCATGATCCTCGGCATCAACCGCTCGACCCTGAAGAAGCGCCTGATCGAGATGCGCGAGGCCGGCATCAAGGTCTTCAGCTAAGTTAAGACTTCCGAACTGGCGGGGAACGGCTTTGCTCAAGGCCGTCATGCTACCCCGTGCCTCCCTCCGGACCCTCGCCGCTTCGGCGTGCGTCCTCCTCACCGCTGCCGCCGGCTTCGCCGCCGACGCCGTCACCCTCTTCGACGGCAAGTCCCTCGCGGGCTGGAAGCCTTCGAAGAACTCCCCGGAAGGCACCTACAAGGTCGCCGATGGCGTGCTGCAGGTTCGCGGCGGCCAAGGCCATCTTTACTACGTCGGCGCCGACGGGAAGGCTTCCTTCAAGAACTTCGAATTCACCGCCAAGGTGAAGACCTACAAGACCGCGAATTCGGGCATCTACTTCCACACCGCCTACCAGGATGCCGGCTGGCCGTCCGCCGGCTACGAATGCCAGGTGAACGCCACGCACAAGGACAACAAGAAGACCGGCGGCCTCTACGCCGTGAAGGACGTCTTGGACGTCGCGCCGGCGCCGGACGACGAGTGGTTCGACTACCGCATCCGCGTCGAAGGCAAGCGCATCCAGATTTGGATCAACGGCAAGCAGACCGTCGACTTCACCGAGCCCGCCGATTGGACCCCGCCGAAGGGCATGGCCGGCCGCAAGCTCGGCACGGGCACGTTCGCCCTGCAGGCCCACGACCCGGGCTGCAAGGTCGACTACAAGGACATCAAGGTCGAGCAGCTGCCCTGATCACTGCACCGAGACGCTGAGCGCATCGTTCAGCGCCGCAACCAGGCGGGCCCGTAAGGGTTCCGCCTTTTTTGTGAGCCGCCGCTGCTCCTGCTCATACTCGCCCCGCCCCTCGAGCGTCTCGATGCGGATGGGCGCGAGGCCGACCGCGGAGAAGTCATAAGGGCTGGCGCGCATGTCGACGGAGCGCGCGTCGCGGGCGAGCTCGAAGCAATCGGCGGCCAATTCGGCGGGCACCCACGGCGCCGACTTCATCGCCCACTTGTAGAGATCCATCGTGACGTGCACGCAGCCGGGCTGTTCGTTCACCAAGCGACCCTCGAGGTCCGGGTTGAGCTTGTTCAACGGCCGCGCGGGCGGCGTGAAGAAACGGAAGGCGTCGTAATGGGTGCAGCGGATCGGCAAGGCGCGCACGACCGCATCGGTGCCTTCGGGCCCGAGCCGCAGCGGCCACCCTTGGTGACGGCGCTCCGCCGCCTGCTGGTAGACCATCGCCCATTCGTGCAGCCCGAAGCACCCGAGGAATGCGGGGCGACCCGCGACGGCGACGCAGAGGTCCCGCGCGAAGGCCAAGCGCCCCCGCTGCAGTGCATCCGGCGCCGCGACGCGCACCAATCCATCGGAGCCCCGCCGAAAGCGCGCATCCGTGAGCAGCTCCGCCGCCTCGGCCAACGCCACGCGCGCGCCGGGCGTCCACCGCGAGAGCGCGCTCAGGCGGAACGGATAATAAGTGAAGAGAAAATCTTCGATGGGTTCGCGCACGCCGGCGAGGGCGCGCTGCCGACGCGCCTCCCCGAGCGCCGCCCCGCGGGCTTGATGCGCATCACGCCGCGGGCGCCAGGCCTCCGGACCCAGGATCGCTTCCGCCGACTGGACGCCGGGACTGGTCACTCGAAACGGCGGTGATGCGCGGCGACCTTCACGTATTTCTCGGCCCAGCCGGGCAAACTCGCCTGCTCGGCCGCCGTCAGCGGACGCACCACCTTGGCGGGCGAACCCAACACCATCGACCCGGACGGAATGATGGTGCCCTTGGTGACCAACGCCCCCGCGCCGATGATGCAACGCGGCCCGATGACGGCGCCGTCGAGGATCGTCGCGTGCATGCCGATGAGGCATTCATCACCGATTGTGCACGCATGGATCATCGCCAGATGTCCGACCGTCACGCGCTGTCCGATCAGCGCAGGCAGCCGATCCGCCACATGGACGACGGCCCCGTCTTGAATATTCGTGCCATCACCGACGCTGATGGGGGCGATATCGCCCCGCAGCACCGCGCAGGGCCAGAGGCTGGCCTTCGCGCCAACCGTGACATTGCCGATGACCACGGCCTTGGGATGCACGAAGGCGCTGGGGTGAATCGTCGGCCCCTTGGCGAGGTTACGGGTCAGTTCACGGGAGAGCTCCTCGTCCTTATCAGGTAAATCCTCAAAAGACTGGGGGGTAGACTGAAACGGATTCATGGGACTGACTGTGGCTGGGGGGAGGGGGCAGGAAAGCCCGAATCAAATGATTTTCCGGAAAAACGACCTTTTCTGGCCTCTAACGGCGTTCCTCAGGGTATTTCTGGGTTTAATCGCCCCCAGACCTAAAATCCCCTTGCCAACCCCCCTCCGCTCCGTTTGCTCCGACCTTCCGACAGCCATGAAGGCCACATTTATCACCTCCGGTCGCCAGTTCACCGTCAAGCAAGGCGACGTTCTCATTGTTAACCAGTACCCTGGTAAGAACAAAGGGGATACCCTCACCTTTGACCAAGTCCTCCTCGTGGGGGAAGGCGCCTCTGCGAAGATTGGCACCCCCACCGTCGCTGGCGCGACCGTGACCGCCAAGATCCTGGAGAACAAGCGCGGCGAGAAGATCGACATCTTCAAGCACCGCCGCCGTAAGGGCTACTACCGTCGTCGCGGCCACCGCCAAGAGCTGTCCGTGATCAAGGTCGAGACCATCTCCGCCTAATTAACCCCTTTTAACCAGATACTACCATGGCAACAAAGAAAGGTGGCGGCACTTCCAGCAACGGCCGCGATTCCCGCTCCAAGCGCCTCGGCGTCAAACTCTACAGCGGCGAATTCGCCTCTGCCGGTTCCATCCTCATCCGCCAGCGCGGTACGCAGATGCGTGCCGGTCGCAACGTGGGTATGGGTCGCGACCACACCCTCTTCGCCAAGGCCGACGGCCTCGTGAAGTGGGACAGCGAACACCGCAAGGTCGAGATCGTCCCGGTCGCTTCCACGGCCTGCTCGCTCTAAGCCGAACGAAAGTTCGCTCCTGAAACCGGCCGCACGGCCGGTTTTTTTGTGCCGTGGCGATGGTGCCCCCGCCGAGGTTTTCCTAGGCTGCTAGCTCCCTTGAAGAGGCTGTCATCCGGCTTACGGCCGGAGTCGGTCGATGGTCGAACGGAAGAGCAAACGGGTGGACGCCGAGTACACGGGGTCTCGCGCCACATAATCACAGACGCGTTCCATCGCTTCGGCCGGCATGGCGTTCCTTCCATCCAGCATGCGCAGCTCGGCGACGAGCAGCTGGATTTTCTCGAGCGACATGCGGGTGACGTCTGCTTCGGCTTCCTCGCGGTAGCCGTATTCCGGATCTTCTTCCATCTCCCAGGAATCGTTGATTTCTTGAGTGAGGTGCATTGGGGTGCACCCGAAGACTACCCGCTCACCGGGGCCTGCAAAGCCGAAGACCTGTTAAGATTTCAACGCGACCCGGTGGCGAACGGGTGACGACTCAACCGGCCACCCCGGAGCGAGCAACCTGTCGGAACTTCCAGGTCATCGCGAGGGCCACGAGCATCAAGCCGGTCGCCAAGGAAATCCAGATGCCCGATGGACCGAGACCGTACCAGCCCACGGGAACGCCGAAGAGCGTGAAGCCACGCGGAAAAGCCAAGGCCAAGGCGAACGGCAGGCAGAAAAGCCAATAGACCACGAAAACGCTCCACGAAGCCCAAGCCGCGCAGTTGACGGAGCGAAGCAGATAAGCCGCCACGACCTGCAACCCGTCGAAGGGAGCCCAGAGCGCCGCGAAGACCAGCAAGGCCGAGGCGACCGTGGCGATCTCGGTCCCGGCCACGCCATAGGCCTGCATCAACCAAGGCCGGGTGAGCACCATCACGAGCCCGTAAAGGGACATGATGAGGCCGCCCAAGATCAAGGCGCCGTGGCCGATGGCCTGGACGCGCCGCGGGTCCTTCGCCCCGTAGGCTTCACCCACCCGAATGCCGGCCGCGATGCCTAAACCCAAGGGCAACATGAAAGCCGCCGAGGCGGTGCTGATGGCGACTTGGTGCGCGGCCTGCGCCGTCGAAGAAAGCCAACCCGCCATGATCGGGACGACCGCGAAGATGCCGACCTCACTCAAGCTATGCAGGCCAGCCGGCCAACCGGTCTGGAGCAGGCGACGGAACACCGCGAGTTGCAGCCCGTCCATCCAACGGACCGCCCCCCGCCCCGGGGTGAACCATAGACCGATGAACATGACGCAACGCGCGACCAAGGTGGCCCACCCGGCCCCGGCCAGACCCATGGCCGGGAAGCCCCAGTGGCCGAACATCCAAAGCCAGTTCAGGAGGATGTTCGCGAGGATACCCACGGACAGCCAGACCAAGGAAATCCAGGGCTGATGCTGCGAATCGCGGTGCCCACGCAAGGCATGGAACAACAAGCCCGGAATCATCGACCAGGACATCAGGATGAAAAAATCATGGGCTTCCGCGGTGACCTCAGGGGTCGAACCGAGGAGCGGCAGATAGCCGACGAGGGCATGGCTCAAGACCGCCGTGACCACGCCGAGCGCCAGCGCCAGCGCCATGCCGTGCCGCAAGATGGCGGGCGCGGACTCTTCCACGCCGGCGCCATTATCCTGCGACTGATAGACCGCGACCGCTCCAACCACCCCGATGCCGAAAACGTACGGAATGTAGCTGAGGTTGGAAGCCAACGCCGAGGCCGCGAGGGCCGTTTCGCCCAAGTGCCCAGCCATGGCGACGTCGACGTAGAACATCAACCCATAGCCCAACATCCCAAGCATGATGGGGACCGCCAGCTTGAGCGTGGGTCCGATCTCCGAACGAATGGTGGGCGCAGGTTCCAAGCCCCCACAGGAGGCAAGCAACCAGGCGGGTTGGCGAGAAAAACCCGCCGCTACCCAGGGTTTAGATTTCGTCGAAACGCAGCCAACGAAAAGACACCAACTTCACGCGGCGACCCAACACGGTGTTCGCCAAGCCGACGGTAGGCTTGGCTGGATCGGGCTTGTTGCCCAGAGGGGCCTCGTAAGCCGGAATCCGGCCATCGACGTATTCCGGGACGCGTTGATAGACCGCCTCGCACCACGCTCGGGCCGTACCCTCGCCATGCGGAGATTCGCCCAAGCAACGAACGATGAAGGTGTCATCGCGGACGGAGATGATCGGCGCCAAGCCGCGAAGCAGGTCCGCCTGCCGCGGCCAGCCGGGCAAGCCATGCGTCGAATTGCCGACGGCGGCGCGGGGGTTGATGTAGTCGCTCGGATAGCCGGCCGGGGACAAGCGCGGATCGGTCGGGAGCGTCGTCGGCTTGCCGAGGGCGGCCGCGGGCGCGGCGGGATGGAGCGCGGGCGACTGCTCCAAGGCCTTCAAGGCCGCCTGCAAGGCGCCGTTGAGCGCCAAATCCTTGTCGGTGCCATCGAACAGACGCAAACGACGGTTGATGAATTCGGAAAGCGACAGGAAAGGGCCGCGCGCTCGGACTTGCTTCACGATTTCGACGGCCAGCCGATCGAGCTGCGCATCCGTCAAGGCGGCGAAACCCGTCAGGGCCGCCGCCGGAGTACCGCTACCGGTGGAAGCTTCCGGGGACGGCACCATGCGCGGAAGCGGGTGACGCGACTTCTCGAGGGCGATATCGCCCGAGGCGTTCCTGGCGACGGGCACCTGCTGATCGCGCAGGTGACCGAGGACCGCGCGCCACGCCGGAACGGAGCAACTGTTCACGTTGAACTGACCCGGGACGGTCAGGTAGGCTCCGAAGCGGAGATAACCATCAGGGAATTTCGTCGCGTCCAAACTATCCGGGGAGAACTGGGCGGCGTCACCGCCCAGCCGATAGCAAGCGTTCGGCAACGGCTTCCCCGCCAGGTGCTTTTGATAGGCCAGCTTGAGTTCAGCGACGACCTGCCGGCCGGCCGCGGTGCCGTTCAGGCGGCCCCACGAGGCCGGAGCGGGCGCGAGCGAAGAGACAAACCAATCATCGAAGAGCACATGGTTCAGGCAGAAGCTATCGTCATGCTGCAGGAAGGTCGCCGAGAGTTCCGTGCGGAGGTGGTAATTGCCGGCGTTGTCGAACCAACGACCGACGACGTCCTCGGCCGGCAGGATCGGGGAAGCGTCCGAATTGCCGATCAAACCATACTGGAACGGCGGCGCTGGATTGAAGCCTCGCGCATCCCAACCCTGCAGATCGGCGAGCGACTGGGGCGGGGCAACCGGCAATTCCGCGACGACCGCCCGGCTCAAGCCGCTGGAGGCGTCCAGACCGGAAACGATGAAGCCACGCTGCGCGGCGTCGACCTGCGGGGCGTAGCTATCCATCCAGCCGCTGAGCGGACGATAGTAGAGGTCGAAGGGCGCGTTCACGGGGTGGAGCGCACCTTGATATTGGATGCCGTCCCCGAGCGCGGTCACCTGATTGGTCACCGGCCGAAGATCCGTCAGCACCTCGCGCGACTTATCGCCGAGCTCGGTGTAGCCCGAGAACGGACTGGACTGGATCGTCCCGCGCGAAACCACGCCCCGATCGAGCTTCACCGTGCCGTCGTTGGCCAAGCGCAGGCCGAAGGAGAATGTCCCGAAAGGACGGGGACTCGAACGCAGATCGGCCAGGATCGCCTGCGGACCAGGCGGATCGTCGGGCCCATAGAGCGTCGTAAAGATGAAAGCCGCCGCGATGGGGTCGCTATTGCGGAAGCTGAGGCGAATCGGCGTCCCGCGCGTCCAACCCGGGATATTGATATCCGCGGCGATCGCATCGCGGCCGGTGTTCAACTTCAACATTCGCGAAGAAATGCGGGTATCGCCCGGCAGATTCTCCAAGTTCAGGAAAAGCCCGACCGGCCGACCGGCGGCGTAGCCTGGCGTCAAAGGCAAGTTGACCGAACCAGGTGTGCCGAGCGAGAGCATGGCGCTTTCGGTCGCCGCGGAAAAGACCCGGGTCTCTCCGGGCATGAGGTCGATCTGACCCGAGGGATCCCGCAAGGACAGGCCGAGCGATCCCCATTTGCCGTCGAACCATGAGCCCATCGGGATCGGTCCACCCGCAGGGGAAACCGGCGCCAACTCGAAAGCCACGGGCAGGCTGCTCCCCTTCATCGTCAGCGAAAAGTTCTTCACCTTCATCCGCACATTGTAGGGATTCCATACGGTGACGACGGGCTGCGCCAAGATGGCTCGACGCTGCGTGCCGTCGAGAGCACCGCTATCGGTCGCCGCTTGCGCAAAGACGAACTGCACCCGGGCGACGACCGGCTGCCGATAAACCGTTTCGTGATAACTGTAGAGCGGGTTGCTGCCCGCTTGCGACGGAGCCATCTCGACCAAACCACCCGCGCTCCGGCTCACGACGGCTTTACGATACTGCAAGGTGTAGTCGACCAAGGTGTTCCAACTACGAATCGGCGGGATGTAGGATAGCGACCCGAAGGTCCCGGCGTTGTAACTCGTCGAACCGCCGCTGGAGCCGTAATCCGACCACCAATACATCAAGGTGTGCCGCCCCCGGTTGCCGGCCGTAGTGGCCTCGACCTCGGCGGACTTGGGGCGGGCGTAATAAAGGTCCGCGGTGGTGGCCGCCGCGGCGGTCAAACGTGGCCGGACCCGAAACAGCGGCAATTTCACCTCGCGGCGCGGATCCGCCTCGTCCATCCAATCCCAGGTTTCAGCCAGCAAGGAGAGGTCCTTCCGGACGCCCCCGTTGGCGGTGTTCGTCAGCAACCCAACGGAGTAGGTCGTATAGTCATGGAAGCCCGCCTTGCCGCCGGTCGCCACAGGCACGAGCGCGGCGGTGCCACGCGTCGGCAAGGAAGTGCCGGGCGGAGTGCCGATCAGGCCCAGGGCGGCCAAGTCGGTATTCCCATAGGTCCGCACCCGTTGCATGGCCTCATCGATGGTGGGAGCGGGCGGCGCCGGATTGTCGGCTGGATGCAGCAAAGCCTTTTGGTTTTCGCCCGAGATCCACCAAGCGAAAGCTCCCGTCCCATCGGGAAAGGGGTTCGGGGTCAGATAGATTCGGCCGGTCGCGACCGAAGTGGTGGCTGGACCCACCAAAGGCGAGATGTAGTTGAAGTGGCGGATCGTCGGAGGGATGGCCGCAAAACGCCACGCCCCGAGTCCCGATGATTCGTAGGCAGGGGTGACCTTCGGCGGAGCGGTTGGCTTCGGGCTGACCGGTGGCGGCGTCGGCTTGTTCGGCGGAGGTACGGGCGGCGGCGGCGGGCCGGGCGGCGGCCTAGGCCCGACGGGCACGGTGGGCGGCTTGGGCGGCGCAACGACGGGAGGCGGCGCCGGCGCAGGCACCGCCGCGGTGGCCACGAAGTATCCCATCGAAGACGAAGTTAACCACCCTACGAAGCGGCCGCCATAAAGCGTCCCATATGGATTGCTGGTCGCCTTGAGATTATAGTCGGGTTTGTAGGGCCGGCCAGCGTAGCGCCCGCCCGTATCGTGATCTCGCCCCTGCCAACTATGCCAAACGCCGAGCACGGGATAGGTGTACTGGCCCGTGGTTGTTGCCGGGTCCTCAAAAAGCGACGAAGGCGCTGTGACCCGGGTGTCGGGGCCGACAAACTGCTGCAAGGCAGCCCCCGCAAGCCGCATCGAGGCCATGGCATTCAGGCGGGCACGCAGCACCGCATGCCGATTATGGGCGAGTTGCGACTCCACGCGGATGAAGCTGGCGAGGACGATAATCGTCAGGACCAGAAATGCGGTCACCATCATGGACAGCACCAACGAGAAGCCGCGGCGACGGGAGGGGGACTGGTGGTCGGGGCGGGCCACACGAGCCAATGAATGCTTTTTACTAGAAAAGGCAACCCCCTCGCCAGCTGGCCCGATCGGCCCGGTTGGCTATTTCACCAAGCCCACCACGTCTTCCGGCTCGGCCCAAGCGTAGACGGTGGCCTTGGAGCCGACCCGCTGGCGTGGGTTGAGTTCCGCGACCTGCAAGACCAGTCCGGCCGGGGTCGTGAATCGGTGGATCGCGAGATCGCCCTGGAACAAGGAATCCGTGACCTTGCCGGCAAAGGCGTTCTCATCCGGCGCCATCGCATCGAGGTGCAGGCATTCGGGTCGGATACAGACGACGAGCGCAGCCCCGACCGCGGGCGGCTGGCCCGGCTGGGAGAGGGCGCCGCGCACTTCACCCACCACGGTGCTCGCGATGAATTCACCGGCGGCCGCATGCACGACCGTGCCCGGAAAAAGATTGGCGGAGCCGAGGAAAGTCGCCGTCCAGCTGTCGACGGGCCGACGGTAGACATCGATGGGCGCCCCGGACTGGATGATCCTGCCCTGCCGCATGACACCGAGCTGATCCGCCATGGCCAACGCGTCCTTCTGGTCGTGGAGCACGCAGACGACCGTCAACCCCTGCGTGCGCACGAGCGCCCGCAAGCGATCGCGGAGCTCGATCCGCGCGGCCGCATCGAGGTTGCTCAAGGGCTCGTCCAGCAGGAGCAACTTCGGTTTCACCGCCAAGGCCCGCGCCAGGGCAACCCGTTGCTGTTGGCCGCCGGAAAGCTCCTGCGGCCGGCGCGAAGCCCAGGCCTCGGCCCCAACGGCCGTCAACGCCTCGAGGGCACGCGTGCGAATCTCTTCCGCGGATAATCCCAGCGCCTCCAAGCCGAAGGCGGCGTTCTCGAGCGCGGTGAGGTGCGGAAACAGCGCGTAGTTCTGGAAGACCATCGCGGTCGCGCGATCCCTGACGTCGAGCGCCTTCAGGTCCTTGCCGCCGAGCAGCACGCGGCCGCCATCCGACTCGGATTGCCCCGCCAAAATCTTCAGCAAGGTGGTCTTCCCGCTCCCCGAGGGTCCCACGAGGCAATAAAGGGTCCCGGCATCGACGGAGAGGTCGACGCCACCCAAGACCTCGGCGGAACCGAGACGCCGACGTAGGCCAGTGACACGGACGGAAAGCACGCCCCCATTAGTCGGAAGTCTTGCCTCGGTGCAAGCGTCCGCGGCCATCCGGCTGGGCAAAGTCGGCTTTCACCCCGTGCGCCAAGCATTGCGCCATGAAATGTGGATAAAAACCTTCCTCGGGACGCTTGCCTCCGCCTCCTTTTGTGCCAAGTTATGGTTTCCCATGGCTCACGACGACGAAGACGAGGACGAGAAGACCCCGGCCGCTCCCAAGGAAGCCTCGCCCAGCGCGATGCTCATCCAGAAGAAGTTCCTGGAACAGCGTAAGCTCTTCCTCTGGGGCGCCGTCGACGACGCCTCCGCCAAGGATATCGTGGAGAAGCTCCTGTATCTGGAGACCTCGGACCCCGGCAAGGACATCACCTTCTACATCAACACCCCCGGCGGGTCGATCACCGCGGGTATGGCCGTCTATGACACCATCCGCCTCATCAGTTCGCCCGTCACGGTCGTCGTGACCGGCATGGCCGCCTCGATGGGCTCCATCCTGCTCCAAGCCCCCAAGGGCAAGGGCAAGCGCCTCGTCTTCCCGCACGCCCGCGTGATGATCCACCAGCCGCTCATCATGGGTCGCATCCAAGCCCCGGCCGTGGATATCCACATCCAGGCCCTGGAGATGGAACGCCTCCGCACCGAACTGAACGAAATCCTCGCGAAGGCCTCGAAGCAGAAGCTCGAGAAAGTCGTGAAGGATACCGACCGCGACTTCTACATGACCGCCGAGGAGGCCATCGAGTATGGCCTCGCCGACGAGATCGTGAAGAAGCTCTAAGCCACCCCAGCCGTGGGCATCGGTGACCGAGCCTACATGCGCGACAGCACGCCGGAACGCCGGCAGCTGACCGCGACGGCTTGGACCCTGGGGGTCTTGCTGTCCTTCGGCATCCTCGGGCTGGTCGACTGGAGCACCGGCTTCAAGGGCTACAGGTTCCTCGAGCCGCTCGAGCTGAACAACGCGGCGCCCCAAGCTTGGCAGTGGCTGACGTACGCGCTGGTCCATGGCGGCGTCTGGCACTTCTTGATGAACGCCTTCGGCCTCTGGTGGCTCGGCAACCTCGTCGAAGAAAGCTACGGCCGCCGGGCATACCTGCAGACGCTCATCGGGGGCGTCCTCCTCGGCGCCATCGCCTGGTGGCTGACCGGCATTGGCGGCCCGCGCGACAACCTCCACCTGGTCGGCATCTCCGGCGGCGTCTACGCGTTGCTGGTCGTCGCCCTGCTCGACCGGCTGGAGAACACCATCTCGTTGCTGATCCTCATCTTCCCGGTGAACCTCAAAGCCCGCTGGGTCCTCATCTTCGGGACCAGCCTCGCCGTGCTCGGCTGGATTTTCCTGGAGCTCCCCGGCCGGCACGCGTGGACCTTCTGGAATCCCGCTTGGCCCATGAATCCCGCGGAGGCCATCGCCCATTCCGCCCACCTCGGTGGTTTGCTTTCGGGCTGGCTCATGTGGCGCTGGCTGGGTCGGACAATTCCCGACGCCGGTGGCGCTTATATCATACAAAGACAGCCCATGTCCGAATCGAAGGAAGCCCGCAGCCCCGAAGCCCCCGCAAAAACCCCCGCGGAAGGGCTTTCTCCCGCCCAGGCGCGGGCGGAACTCGATCGCCTGCTCGACAAGATTTCGGCCAAGGGTTTCGGCTCGCTCACGGAGAGCGAGAAACGCAAACTCGAAGAACTCAGCGCCCGCCTCCGCTGACTACCCCCATTATGCGACTCCTCACCCCGTCCTTGCTGGTCCTGCTGTCTGCTGCCGCCTTCGGACAGGCGAGCCAGAACTACACGACCACGGAGCTCATGCAGAACGAGACCCGGGCGACCATCGCGTTGCTCGAGAAGCTCCACATCAGCAAGAAAGAGATGGCATCGGTCGACACGAACGAAGTCCTCAAGACCTACTTCGAAAGCCTCGACCCGGGGAAGATGTACTTCACGCAGAAGGAGGTCGATGAATTCACCGCCCGCTACGCCAAGAGCTTGGACCTGTACCTGCAGCGCGGTAACCTGACGCCGGCGTTTGAAATCTACAAGGCCTTCAAGGCCAAGGTCAACCTGCGGACGGACGAAGCCCTTGCGGCCCTCAACCAACCGATCGACCTGAACCAGCCGGGCGTCTTCCCGACCGACCGTCGCAAAGGCAACTGGCCGACGAGCGATGCCGAGGCCGACGACCTCTGGTCCCGTCGCCTCCGCCTCGAGATCCTCTCCGAACTGCTCGGCGAAGACAAACAAGGGGCCAAGGATGCGCCCAAGCCGAAACCTTCGCCCGAAACGACCGCCCCGGTCATCACCCCCGAGAAGGTCAAGGAAGCCATCGCCCGCCTCAAGAAGCGTTACGAAAAGGTCCGCGTCTACCTGACCTTTGACCCGCAGGAAGTCGAAGAGCTTTTCCTCAACGCCTACTCCACGCAATACGACCCGCACTCGATCTTCTTCTCCCAGCAATCGCTCGAGGAGTTCGAGATCGCGATGCGCAACTCCCTCTGCGGCATCGGCGCCACGCTCTCGGACGAGGATGGCTATTGCACCATCAAGGAAGTCCTGCCCGGCGGCCCGCTGGACCTCTCCGGCCAAGTGAAGCCAGGCGACCGCATCATCGCCGTCGGCCAAGGTGAAGCGGGCGAGATGGATGACATCGTCGGTCTGCGCCTGCAGAAGGCGATCAGCCGCATCCGCGGCAAGCAAGGCACCACCGTCAAGCTGCTCATCGACACCGCCGGTGCCCGCAAGACCGTCGCCTTGAAGCGCGACCAAATCAAACTGGTCGGCCAGATGGCCTCCGCCCGCTGCTTCGAGGCCCCCAACGGCAACGGCAACGTGACCATCGGCGTCATCGACCTCCCCGCTTTCTACGGCAAGAACCCCGACGGCACCGGCTCCAGCCCGACCAAGGACGTGGAGCAGCTGATCGAGAAGATGAAGAAGCTTGGCATCAAGGCGCTCATCATGGACCTCCGCAAGAACGGCGGAGGCCTGCTCACCGAAGCCGTCGACCTCTCCGGCCTATTCATCCCGAAGGGCTCCATCCTCCAGGTGCGCGACAGCCAAGGCCGCATTGAGGACTACCGCGATGAGAATGAGAAGGTCGTCTGGGACGGCCCCCTCGTCGTGCTCACATCGAAGCTTTCCGCTTCGGCGTCGGAAATCTTCTGCGGCGCCATGAAGGACCATCGCCGCGCGCTCGTCGTCGGCGATACGACGACCCACGGCAAGGGCTCGGTCCAGAACATCATCGAACTCAGCCGCGTCTTCCGCGGGCTGGACGTGAAGTCCGCCGTCAAGGTGACCATCCAGAAATGGTATGCCCCCAGCGGCTCCTCCATCCAGCTCAAGGGCGTCCCGGCCGATATCATCGTGCCGTCCGTCTTCTCCGTGTTGCCCGTCGCGGAGTCCGACCTGGAGCGCCCCTTGGCGTGGGACTCCATCCCGGCTTCCCTCACCAAGCCCGATGAAGGCGATTGGCTGAAGGCCAAGCTCTCCGACGACCTCGTCAAACAGCTCTCCGAAGCCTCCGCCAAGCGTCAGGCCGAAATGCCGGAATTCCTGACGCTCGCGCACTCGATCGAGTGGACCAAGAGCCGGCAGTTGCGGAAGGAAGTCTCCCTGTCGCTCGAACAGCGCCGCCAAGAGCGCAGCGATGACCTCGTCTTCCGCGAGCAGGTCCGGAAGGAACTGACCCAGCTCGCCGCCAAAGGCGCCAAGGTGACCGACGTCAAACTGGACGCCGCCCTCGAACAAGAGAAGAAGGAAGGCGCTGAATGGACCAACAAGTCGAAGCGCATGTCGCGCGTCCGCGATCCGCTGGAAGATGAAGACTGGCCCGAGTACGACATCCAACTCCAGGAAGCGGTCCGGATCGCGGCCGACTGGACCAAGGCCCTCGGCGCCAAGCCAGCCGAGAGCAAAAAATAAGCCCCTGCAGCCCCGCCACCGCGGGGCTTTTTCTTGGCTCAGGCCCGCCGGCCCACCAACTTGTGGGCATGGACTTAGCCTTGTTCGCCGTCGCCGTAGTTGCCCTGACCGGACTCGTCGTTGCCCTCGCCCGCACCCGCGTCTCCGGCCACCGGACGCGCAGCCATGGGACCGTCAACGGTCAGGCCGTCCGACTCCACATCCTGAACAACGGGCGTGGCATGACCGTCGCCATCAGCGAATACGGCGCCACCCTGACTTCCGTCCGGGTGCCTGACCGTTTCGGCAAAGTCGGCGAGGTCACCCTCGGCCACGATCACGTCGATGGCTACGTCCACCATAATGCCTACCTCGGCAGCACGGTCGGGCGCTACGCCAACCGCCTACGTGAAGGCCAGTTCAACATCGACGGCGCCGCCTTCCAAGTCACGCGCAACAACAACGGCCAGCACCTGCATGGCGGCGGCGAAGCGATGCACGCCAAGGTCTGGACGGCCGAGGTCTTGGCGATTGGCGGAGCCGCCGCCGTGCGCTTCACGCACGTCAGCCCAGCGGGCGACGAGGGCTACCCAGGCAACCTCACGGTCGCGGTCACCTACACCTTGCCCAACGATTCCAACGAGCTGCGGATCGACTTCGCCGGGACCACGGATGCCGCCACCCTGTGCAATCTAACGAACCACGCGTTCTTCAACCTCGCCGGTCAGGGCGATATCCTCGACCACACCCTGACGATCCCAGCCGAGCGCTTCATCCCGACCGACGCGGCCTTGATCGCCACGGGCGAACGCGCCCCGGTCGAAGGCACGCCTTTTGATTTCCGCCACGCCCGCCGCATCGGCCAAAGCATCGGCGCCGAGCACCTGCAGTTGCGCTTGGCCGGCGGTTACGACCATTGCTTCGACCTCGGCGTCCCCGCAGGCCTCCGCCTCGCTGCCCGGGCCACGGAAGCCACTTCCGGACGTTCGCTTGATGTCCTCACCGACGCACCCGGGATTCAGTTCTACGCCGGCAACTTCCTCGACGGCTCCATCGTCGGGCGCGGCGGCCGAACGTTCGGCTACCGGCAGGGCTTCTGCCTCGAGCCCGGCCTCTTCCCCGACTCGCCGAATCAAGCGTCCTTCCACCGCGCCGGCTACCCTTCCGGCGTCCTCCGTCCAGGTGAGCGCTACCGCCAGCGGATGATCTACCGCTTCGGCACCTGAAGCCGTCGCCCCAGCCCTGACCATGGTCGGGCGTCTAGGTAATGGGTATTAGAGTCTAGTTATTGTTTTTAATAATGGTCGTTTATGCTGAAGGGGGTGAAAACCACCCTCCTCTGCCTGCTCACCGCCAGCAGCTGCTGGCTCCACGCCGCCGCCCCCTCCACCAGTCCGCTCGAACCCCCAAGCGACCTGGCTCCAGCCTCAACGGGGACCCCTCCTGGGCTCGGCCCAGAAGACCTCGACCAGCGCCTGTCTGATGAAGACGGGGACGGCCTGACGCTCGTCGAAGAATTGCTGGCTGGCACCGACCCCACCAACGCCGATACCGACGACGATGGCTACTCGGATCGCGAAGAGCTCCTGCTCGGCACCGACCCGACCAATCCCAACGACCCACCACGACCTAAACCCGTCCCCGGCCTGCCGCCGCGGACGGTGCAGCTGACCCGCCAAGCGCTCAACCTCCTAAAAAACGGTGATTTCGCCACCCCGCTCAAACTGAACCGTTCGGCGGGTACCGGCAGCGGCTACTTCGGGGGTGCGTTCAAGTGGGACTACTTGGCTGCTGGGTCGGTCACCGGCTGGAGCGCCTACCAAGGAACGCAAATCGAGGCATGGTCCAACCAAGGCAACCAATTCATCGAACTCGATGCCTCGAAGGGGCACTACGGGATCAAGCAGCGGCTTACCACCCTACGCGCCGGCGGCTATCTCCTCCACTGGAACCAGTGCGGGCGCGGCTCACCGAAGGCAGGTAAAAATGCTTATTGGGTGTCCGTGACCGATACGGCTGGCAAAAGCATCGCGCGATCCGACATCTCCACGCAATCGTCGGCCGGCTGGAGCGCCGCGACCCTGGCCTTCAGCCTGACCACGGAACAGGCGGCCACGGGCGTGACGGTCAACTTCGTGCCCGTCGCGAACACGACCTACGGTTGCCTCATCGATAACGTTTCCTTGGTCTCGGCGACCCTCGAGGTCGATGCTAACCGCGATGGCGTCATCTCCGCCGGGGAAGCCCCTGCAGCCGGCAAACCATGGCGCCTATGGATCAACGACGACCGCGATGCGGGCGACTTCCAATCCAACGACGCCGACGTCCCTGGCCGCCCGCCAGTCGTTGAAAACACCTATCCCGTGGGCGAAAACGGCCCGCTCATCACCGATAAGACCTATAACAACTTCACCGAGCCAGCTATCCAAGGCCAGCGGGACTTGACGGACTTCTTCCCACTGAACCTCGCCATCGCGGAAGTCATTCGCCTGCTGCCGACCGCGGACGGCTACCGCTATCGTCTCCGCCAACCGGACTACGCCGTCAACGTCGTGCTGACCGCCCTGACGCCAGTGGAGGCAAGGAAGATCCACACGACGCCGAACCTGATGGCCTTCGGCACGGACCTCACCAGCAGAGTCGATAAGGCTGCCGTCCTGAATCTCGACAAATCTGGCAACCTGGAACTACCCGAGGACTGGGTGACGCGCATCGAGAAGCTCGGACATGGCGTCGTCCTGCTGGAAGGCCGCGGAGGCTCCCCCCGCCCGCTGGAATTACAGGTTACCAAGGGTGGCCAGGTCGTGGCCTCCGTTCCGCTGAAGATTGCCGTGAGCAACGTCACGGACATGTTCCGGCATATCGATCTGACCCGGATTTGCACCGACACTTCGGGGCGTAATCTCTTAACCCCGCCCGGCGACGCCCGAGCGACGAATATCGGCTCGCCCAGCGGGTTGCCCGACGACGAAAGCTCGGACAAGTGGGTCGTCTTCCTCCACGGCTACAACGTCGATTGCGACAAAGCCAAAGGCTGGCAGGCAGAAACCTTCAAGCGTCTCTACGCCATGGGCAGCAAGGCGCGCTTCGTCGGCGTGACTTGGTACGGCGATACCGGACTCGACTACCACAAGGCCGTCTTCCAGGCCTTCCAAACGGGCGATGCCTTGATCGAGTCCCTGGGTTTCCTCGACTTCAGCAACACCTCCATCATGGCCCATAGCCTCGGCAATATGGTGGCTTCGCACGCCCTGCAGGAGAGCAAACTCACCCCGCACCGCTACCTCATGATCAATGCCGCCGTCGCGGCGGAGGCTTTTGGGTATAACAACGGGCAACAGGCCAAGGAAATGACGGAGGATTCATGGCGGCCGTATAACACACGTCTGTTTGCCACGGAATGGCACAACTTACCCTTCCCAGCGGGAGATCGTCGTCGACTCATCACCTGGCGCGAGAGATTCCTTTCGATCACCCAAGGTAGATACGCCATCAACTGCTACTCCAGCGGAGACGAGGTGGCCCAATGCCCCGAGGGCATGACGAACGCAGGCCTCTGGGAGGACATCTACCGCTGGGGCGAGGGCGCCTGGAAGACCCAAGAGTTACTGAAAGGCAACTTCAGCCTGCCGGCTTTGACGGTATCGGAGCGCCAAGGCGGGTGGGGATTCAATAGCGACTGGGATACGGATAATATCTGGGCCTGGCCACCCATCCGCCAGACGATGAGCCCAGAAGACACTACCAAATACGTCACTGATGAGTATTTGATCAACCGGCCGTTCTTCCGTCGTTTTCAAGAAGTCTCGCTACACTACGGCGCAGGCATGCTGCACCATACTGAATGGGCCTTGGACAAAAAGAACACCTGGTACAGCTTGCTGGCGCGAGGCATCCCCGCGAGCACGTATGCCGCAGGCGGGATACCATTGCTGTCAGAAAACACCGCCGATGAACCTATTACGAACTACGACTTAGAGAAAAGGGGTCGTTCTAACGCCTGGCCGGAACAGGGGCATGGAAGCAAAGATACCAAACAACGCTGGCTCCATAGCGACTTCAAGAACGTCGCCCTACCCTACGTCCATCCCTTCTTCACATTCATGATCGAACAAACCCGATGAAAACTTCTTTCCTCATGACAATGGCGCTCGCTAGCGCCTGCGTGCTTTCTGGGCACGCAGAAACTTTTAAGGAGAAACACCAGCGACTGACGGCATCACCGAAGGAGCTCTCCATCCACGTCGTGGATGAAGACGGGAAGCCCCTACCAGGCGCCCGCGGCGACAGCATCAGCTTTAATCCGAAAAACGGCCGGCACGGGGGTGACGATTGGGTTGCTGACCAAAATGGCCTCCTTGTCTGCAAAGATCCGCCTAACTATTTCACCACCGATATGCGCGTCACCTTAAGCAGTAGCGATGCTGCCGCCGGTTGGAAGTCTTACGACGTCACCATGACTCAATTTGACTTCGTTCGTTTCCAAGAGCCTAAACTCGCGCTCAAAGTCACCCTTCCCTACGTACGTAAGCCTATTCCCCTAAAGGCGAAGCAAGAGCGCTTCCGCCACCGCCGCGTCAACGGGCCCAAAGACTCGGAGCCGTCCGACCCAAGATTGCCCGACTTGGCTATCACCGAAGTGGGCTACGATGCCGAGTTGCTGGAGCTGATGCCACCACACGGACAAGGCAAGCACATGGACTTCACGATGAAAGTCACCAGCGTGTTTCGTGGATATGAAGATGCTTACCTTGAGCGTAGGGCAGTCGCAGATTCAGAAAGAGGCTGGTATACACCTAGCGAAGGCAAAGTAAACCACGGCAACTGGACCCACTCCGTGACATATCGTTTCCCGAACAAGGGCGACGGCATCATCTTGAGTCGGCAGTTCTGGCCTTACTGCAAGTTGACGATGCCCCATAAGGCACCCGAGGAGGGATACGCCCAAGAACTCACGCTCACGGAGGAGGTACGAGAAAACGCTTATCGACCTGATCTGGCGCATTGCCGGGAACTCATGAAGAACAACGGGGTGTTCCTGCGTATCCGGACGCAACTGGACAAGGACGGCAATGTGGTGTCCGCCCACTACGCCAAGATTGTTTCCCCGCAAAGGCCGGGAAACCGTTTTAAGATGTTCTACAACCCCACGCCCAACGACCGGAACCTGGAGTACGACCTGCAGACGAATCTCCGCTGGCAGGAGCACAACCCCCATACGAAAGAACCTAAGTTATGGGACGACACATACACCCTGGATTCTAACTGAACTTGGCCAAACAAAAGGGGCCGGCGAATGCCGGCCCCTTTTTCGTGCCTGCGCCTAGCCTTAGCCCTGTTTGAGGCGGTCGTCTTCGCGGGCTTGGGAGGCGGTGCTATCCGCCCAGAGCTGCTGCGTCACCTTGAGGAGCACGTAACCGCTGACGGCAAAGACGGCGGTCAGGATCCAGGCCATCTTCAGGCGGGAAGGGTCGCCGGCGGCGTAGAGGAAGTTGCCGATGGCGAAGAGCGAGGACCAGATGACCGCGCAACCCGCGATCCAGCCGAGGAAGGCGGACCCGATGCGGTTCTCTTGGGCGACTTCGGCGTCCGTCACCCCGGCTGCCGCACGGATATCCGTCCAACCCGGACCCACTGGCTTCACCTTGCGGTAGAAGGAAATCAAGGTTTCGCGGTCCGTCTCTGGACCGACATAGGCCGTGATCAACCAAGCCAAGGTCGTGATCCCAACCTGCACGATGGTGCGGGTGGCAAAATCGGTATCAGGCATCAGCAGCGGCACCGCCAGAGAGGTGAGCAAGGACATCACCATCGCGACGATTTCGCACCAAGCAGAGACGCGCCACCAGAACCAGCGGGCGATGTAGATCAGGCCCGTACCGGCACCGATGGACAGCAGGACCTCGAACGCCTGCTGGGCGGAGGTCATGAAGAGGCTGAGCACCGCGGCGAAGACATAGAGGACGACCGTGGACACGCGGCCCACATTGATGTAATGGCCTTCCGTGGCGTCCTTGTTGATGAAGCGACGGTAGAAGTCGTGCACGAGGTAGGAAGAACCCCAGTTGAGGTGCGTCAAGATCGTGGAAGAGTTCGCCGCAATCAGGCCACCGACCATCAGGCCGACGAAGCCGACGGGGAGGAACTTGAGCATCGCCGGGAAGGCCGAGTCGTGGCCAATCAACGACTGATCCGCCGCCGGGAAGGCCGACTTAATGGACGCCAAGTCAGGATAGATGATGATCGAGCACAGCGCGGTGATGATCCAAGGCCACGGACGCAGCACGTAGTGGGCGATGTTGAAGAAGAGCGTGCCGCCCAAGGAGTCCTTTTCCGACTTGGAGGCCAGCATGCGCTGGGCGATGTAGGAACCACCGCCCGGCTCGGCGCCCGGATACCAGTTGGCCCACCAGCTGATGGCGATCGGCAGGATGAAGATCATCAGCGCCAGCTCGGACATCGTGAAATTCGGAAGCAAGTCGAGGAATGGCTGGCCGGAACCATTGGCGACCGACATGACGGGCACACCATCGGTCGTGACGACCTGTTGGGTCGAAAGCTTCTCGACCAAGGCCTTCAGGCCCGCCCAGGCGCCGGCGTCCTTGCCGACCAGACGCTCGCCGACTTCGACGAGCGAGAACCAAGCGGCGGCGAAGACCGCCGTCATCTTGATGAAGAACTGGACCATGTCGATGATCAGCACACCCCAGAGCCCGGAGTGGGCGGCAAAGACGACGTTGAGCACGCCGCAAATCACGATGGTCTGCCAAGCCGGCATCCCGAAGAGGATGTTGGCGATCTTGCAGGCCGCGAGCGTCACCATGCCCATGATGAAGCAATTGAAGAACAACCCGAGGTAGACCGCGCGGAAGCCGCGGACCAACGAAGCGGCCTTGCCGGAGTAGCGATGCTCGTAGAACTCGAGGTCGGTCATGACGCCCGAACGGCGCCAGAGGCGGGCGAAGAAGAAGACCGTGGCCACACCCGTGAGCACGAAGGCCCACCACTGCCAGTTGCCGGCGACGCCATACTTGCGGACCTGTTCGGTCACCCAGTTCGGGGTGTCGGACGAGAAGGTCGTGGCGACCATCGAGAGGCCGGCAAGCCACCACGGCACCGAACGACCGGAAGCAAAGAATTCATCCGTGCTTTCGCCCGAGCGCTTGGCGTAGAAAAGCGCGGGCACGAAGCAGATCAGAATCGAGGCGATGACGATGGCCCAATCAATCCAGGTGAGTTGCATAAATGGTTAGGGGGTATGTCTCTGATTTCCCAGAAACACACCCCCTTGGCAACAGTCTTCCCCTAAGGGGAAAGACTGATAACGATTATTTAGCAGGGATTTCGTTCAGCGTGTACCAGCCCTCGTTATGCCAGAGCGCATCGCCCGCCTTGTTGCGGACGCCGTCGGCGACGAGGTGATGGACGTGACCGCGCACAAGGCCATCGATCACGAGGCGAACCTTGAGCCCGTCCGCCGAGACGGTGGCAGACTTCACCGTAGGCTTAGCCTGATCGACCTCGGGGCTACCATAGGCAGACTGATAGATATAGGTGAAAGCATCCATGGAGTAGCTCGCCGTATCTGCCGCCGTCACGGGATCGACCGGATGCGTGAAGGTCACTTCGAAACCATCGGCGCGGGCCGAGATGTTGTGCATCTCGAAAGGCACCGTGCCCCGGTAGCGGACGCGCTCGAACGTGAAAGGCTGCGAGCCGCGCGACCCCCAACCGCGGTTGGTACCGCCGATGAAGAGCGTGCCGTCCTCCTGGTCCATGCGCACGGGCACGAGGCCTGCTTCAAAGCCCTGGAGGAAGTGGAAGACCGCCCCCTGATAGAGGCCATTGACGACTTCGAGATTAACGCGCTGGACCTGCGACGCGGTCTGTTCGCCGACGAACATCTGGTTCGCCCAAGGGCCCCACTTGCCCTTGGTCATATCGCACGCCATGCCGGACGGCGAATTACCGACCTTACCGTGAGGGAAGACCACCGCAGGGGGAACGAGTTCAGGGAACTTGAGGCGCTCGGCGAGGACGCGCGAGCCGCTCTTGGGCTCGGGTGGCGCCGGCAAATTCGCCAGCTGCGCGGACTTGTTGCCCGTCGGGTTGCCTTGGAAGGAACCGGGGCGGAGCCACTTCAGCGAAGAGGAACCGTTCCACACGCCTTGGTTATCCGTGTAGAAGACATCGTTCTTCTCATTCATGCCGATGCCGCCGGGCGAACGGATGCCCGAAGTCGTCGGGATCATCTTGCCCTCGGGAGTGATGCGCACGCACCAGCCACGCCACGGGGAATAGGCATGGAACGAGCCCGTCAGGCAAAGCACGACCCAGACGTTGCCGTCCTTGTCGGGATCGGTACCGAAGGCGTATTCGTGGTAGTCGCCATTGATGCCCCACTTGGCGCAGATGGTGTCGAAAGCGTCGGCCTTGCCGTCGCCGTCGGTGTCCGTCAGGCGGGTGTGCTCGGGACGCTGCGTGAGGAAGAGCGAACCATCCTTGTAGAACATGCCCAATGGCTCGTGCAGGTTGGAGGCGAACTTGGTCCACTTGACCTTGGTGACGTCGGCCTCGTAAGCGCCTTCGCAGATCCAGACGTCGCCGCGGCGGCTGGCGATGGCGACCTTCTTCCCCGGCAACAACGCAATCGAGGAGACCTCGAGGACCTCGCCCGGCGGGGTCGGGATCTGGACGCGTTCGTAATACTTGTCCTGCAGCGCCATGGCTTCGGGACCGGCCATGGCCTTCTTGGCCGCCGCCTTGCCGTCCGCGGCCTTCTTCTTTGCCTGGGCTTCCGCCAACGGAGCCAAGGCGAGCAAGGCCAAGAGTGTGAGGGTGAATGTTTTCATGTTAAAGGTGTGGCTTGGGGATTAGCGGAAGGAGTAACCCAGCACGGCCGATTCGCCGGGCTTGAGCGTGAGGATGAGGTCATTGCCGGAGGGAGCCGGAGCGACGCCCGAAAGCGAGCGGACCACCAGGCGCGGACCGACTTCGAAGGCGTCGAGGTTGGCTTTCACCGCGAGCCCGCGGGACAGGGTGATCGTCACCGGCTTATCGCCGGCCGCCACGAGCTTGCGGGCGAGACCGACCGAGCCGCGCGCATCCGCCGGCGTCCAAGCATCCGTCAAGGTGAAGCCTTCGCCGGCGACCTTGAAGGTTGGGTTGCCGTTCTTGTCGAGTTGGTAGCCCTTGAATTCCGCGGGGTCGTTGACGACCTTGAAGCTCGCGCCCTTGCCGCCCTCCTTGTTGACCTGATAGGAGATGATCGCGCCACTCGGGGTGGAGGGGCCCGCGATGACCATGCCATCGGAAACCTTCACGACGCCGTCACCGGCCGGCGGCGCATTGCCTTGGCCGCGGTCGACCCAATGTTGGGCTCCGTCCATGAATTTCCCGGTCCAGAGAAGTTCGACGGCGCAGTTGTCCGCGCTGTAGGTGAGGTTGGTGGCGTTCGGGAAACCGAAACCGATCGCGCGCGAGGTCGTGCCACCGATGAAATTGCGGTAACTGGCGGTATAGCCATCCTTGGCTTCGACCGGGATCGGCGCGCGCTTGGCCTTGGCGACAGCCCCCTTGGTATCCGACAGCCACTTGAAATCCTTATCCTTCGGGCCCTTGTAGCTAAGCTGGATGACCTCATGGCCAGCGACCTCGACGTATTCGAGGCGGAACGGCACGGCGCCCTTCTTGAGCAAGACCGAGACTTCCTTGCGGCGTTCGCCGACCGGGCCGATGCCCTTGATCTCAGCGACGCGCTCGCCGTTGACATAGAGGGCGCCGTAATCATCGCAGTCGAAGACGAAGGTGTACTTGCCGTCTTCAGGAGCCTGGAATTGAGCGGTCCAAACCATCGCGAAACCGTCCTTCAAGCTGGCCTGGGCAGGGCTGATGATGCCCGTGTTCTCGTCTTCGATCTGCGCCGGCTTGAGCTTGGAGAAATCAGGCATCTCCTTCCACTCGCCCTTATACATCGTGCCGACGAGGTTCCGCAGGGCGGTCTTGGCGGGCGGGAACGGGTGGTCCTTCAGGAGTTCGGCGGCCGTCCAAGGGGTGGTGCGCGCGGCGGTGGCGGCGCGGACGGACTTCACGAGCTCCGGCGTGACGGCCCCGGCGTTGCCGGCGAAGTTCTTGCGGACATAGGTCAAGGCGGCGGCGATCTTCTCGTCGCTCAACACGGCGCCCTGCGGCGGCATGTCGATGTTGTAGGACTTGCCCGCCACCTCCACCGGACCGGTCATCCCGTGGAGGACGATCTTGATCGTGCGCTCGGCGGGACCCTTGGGCCAATCGCTCCCGACGAGGGGCGGCAAACCGTTGAGGCCTTTGCCGTCGGGGCCGTGGCAGGCCACGCAAAGCGTGTTGTAGACCTGGGCGCCGTCTTCGGCGCCAAAGGATACGGTCGTGGTGGCCACGAGGGCCAAAAGCGCGGGGAATCGCATGGGGAGGAGGACATTCATATTATTTGATGGTTCCGAGCAAATGAAAAAGGCCACGGAACGGGTCCGTGGCCTTTTAAAACCGCTCAAATACGGGCTTTAGCGGGAGCGATACTGACCACGCGGGTCGTAAATCCACCACGCATCGAAGGGATTGGAGAGCGCGGGAAGTTCGAAGTAGGTATGACCTTTGTCGTCGGTCTTCTGAACCACGCCCGAGGCGTCCGCCTGGGCGGTGCGCGGCATCGGCATGGCCAGGACGGTCGGGGCGGGAGGCAAGAGGTCGAGGATGGCGGTCTCCTCGATCCGCTCAACGATGTTGTCGATCCACTTCAGTTCCTTGGCCTTCTCGCCGAAAGCCTGCCAGTCACCGTTCGAGTCGTTGGCGTACATCTGCTTCACGAACTCGGGCAAGGTGAGGCCCATCTTCTTGGCCACCGGGGTGCCGAGGCGTTCGAACCAGCGGTTGGTGAATTCGATCTGTTCCTTGAGCACGGTCATGTTGCCGCGGGCTGTGTTGGAGACCTGGTGGTGCAGGATGATCGAGTTCGGGTAGCAATAGGAGCGCTCCGCGAGCGTCGCGATGACGGCGGTCATGGAGGCGGCGAAGCCCTTCACGACGACGTAGACCGGAGCCTTCGAGGCCGCCATGGCCTTCTGGATCTGGTAACCCGCGGCGACCGAGCCACCGGGGCTGTTGTCGACGACGATGAAGATCGGGAATTCGGAAGACTGGTTGTTGTAGAAGTTGATGCGCTGGCAGACATAGTCGGCCAGGTTCTCCGTCACGGCGCCGTTGAAGGCGATGCGGCGATCGCTGATGACCAGCGTGCCATCGACCAAGGGCTCCTTGAGGTACTTCGGCTTGGCCTTCGAGGCCACCTTGCGGGCTTCTTCTTCCTTCTGGAAGCGGGAGAGCTCGTTGCTGAGGCGGGCGATCGTGTTGGCCGATTCGAGCTGGAGCTGCTTGGCTTCGGCTTCGAGTTCGCGGATCTTGTTGTTGCGCTCGGAGAGACGGGCGGTCGAGCGGGCGGCCTCGAGGGCGGCTTGGCGCTCGAGCTTGGCGCGCTCGTCCTCCAACGCGGCGGCCTCGGCGGCGGCCTTGGCCAGACGGAGGGCGCGTTCGGCGGAAAGTTTGGCGGTCTCGGCGTTCAGCGGGGCGAGTTCTTCGGTGCGCTTGGCTTCGGCCAAGGCGACTTCGGCGTCGATGCGGGCCTTCTCGGTGCGCATGCGGTCGGCTTCCTTGAGCGCGGCCTTCTGCTCAGGCGAGACTTCTTCGCGGTTGATGCCCGGACCAGGCGCCACGGTCGTGGCACCCGGCTGCGCGGTCGGCAGACCGCCCGTCGCGGGGGCGGCTGGCGTCCCGCCCGTCGCGGGAGCCGCCGGGGCGCCCGCCGGAGCGGCGCCGGCCGGGACGACGATGACGCGGCGTTGGGTCTGCTGCGCGAGCACCGGAGCGGTGACCAAGGCGGCCAGCGCGAGGAGTCGGAAGGTGGAGGGGAGGTTCATGATGAGAGGTGGGTTTTGGTTATTCGTAGAAGGGTTCAGCGGATGACGTATTCGATGGTGGGGTCGTACATCCACCAGAGGTCGCAAGGACCGGGCGGAGCGATCTCCTGGCGGGCGCGACCGGTGGCCGGATTGACGTCGCCAAAGCCGGTGGAGGGCAACGGCGCCGGCGCCGGCGCGGTGCCGGCGGAGGTGAAGCTGTTTTCGTTCATGCGCTCGACGACATCGGTGGCCCACTTGCGCTGGACGGCTTCGTCGCCGTGGATCTTCCAGTCGCCGGTGACGGTGGCCTTATACATGTCGGCGATGAAATCGTCGAGGGGGACGCCGATGCGGACCGCGACCTTCTGGAAGATGCGCTCGCACCAGACCTTGCTCCACTTGAGCTGCTCCTGCATCTGCGTCATGTTGCCGCTGACGCCGGTGGAAGCCTGGTGGTGGAGGACGATGGTCTGCGGGTAGACGAAGGAGCGCTTGGCCAGGGTGGTGACGATGGCGGCCATCGAGGCGCAATAGCCCTTCACGACCACAAACACGGGGGCCTTGGAGGTTTCCATGGCCTGCAGGATCATGTAGCCGGACATCACCGAGCCGCCAGGGGAACGGTCGATGACGATGAAGATGGGGGCCTCCGTGTCCTGGGCGTTGTAGAAGGCGATGCGATCGCAGACCGAACGGGCGAGCGCGTCGTTGACGACGCCGTTGAAGGGGATGCGGCGGTCGCTGATGTGCAGGACGCCATCGATCAGCGGGTCCTTCGGGTAGGTCATCTTCGCCTGGCTGGCGACTTCCGAGGTCTTCTGCTGCAGGCGCGCGATGGCGGCGACCGACGAAACCTTGGCGTAATCCAGCGTGACTTGGGCAAGCGCGAGCTTGGCTTCGGCTTCGAGTTCGGCGCGGGCACGGTCCTTGTCGCCGGCAGCGGCGGAAGCACGCGCGGAAGCGACGGCGGATTCCAAACCTAGGCGGGCGCGTTCGGCTTCCTGGGAGGCCGCGGCGGCTTCGGCCCGGGCGGCCCGCACTTGCGCTTCGGCCTCCAGCTTGCGCATCTCCAAGCTGGCGGGGAGATTAGCCAAGCGACGCTTCGAGGCGGCGAGGTCAAGCCGTGCCCGGATGACTTCGGCTTCGACTTCAGCCTTGATCGTCTCGGGAGACTTACGGGTGGGCGACTGCTGCGCAGGGAGCGCGGCGGTCAGAAAGCAAAGGGCAAGGACCAGGCGAGGCATGGGTGGGGAACGTTCTTTTTGTCAGATAAATGGTTCCCTTGAAGCCCTATTTTAGCAAATCTACTCACATGAAAGCCGACGACCCCATCCACCTGCACAACCGCCACACCGGCGGTGATGAGATCGAGAAGGTCTACGGCGAGGCGTGGTTGAAGCGTATTTACGGCAATCCGCTGGGGCAATTGACGCTCCACGCGGCCGCCAAACGCTCCTTTGTCTCCAAGTTCTACGGCTGGGCCGCCGACCGCCCAGGCAGCGCCAAACGAGTGAAACCCTTCATTCGCGACTTCGGCCTGGATGTGAACGAGTTCGCCGACCCGGATCCCGACTCCTACAAGACGTTCAACGAATTCTTCTACCGGAAGCTCAAGTCGTCCGCACGTCCGGTCGACCCGCGCCCGGAGATGGCGGTCTTGCCCGCCGATGGGCGTCACTTGGGCTTCCAAGATGCGAGCTCGGTCAAGGGTATCTTCGCGAAAGGCCAAACCTTCGACATCCCTGCCCTCGTCGGCGACCGCGCGCTCGGCGAACGCTATCTTAAAGGTACGGTGGTCTGTTCCCGTCTCTGCCCCGTCGACTATCACCGGTTCCACTTCCCCGTCGCGGGAACGCCGGGCGAAGCGGTGCTGACCAATGGCTGGCTTTACTCGGTCAACCCGATCGCCCTCCGCCGCAACGTCGCCTACCTCTGGGAAAACAAACGCCAACGCGTGACGCTCGACGCCGGCCCCTTCGGTCTCGTGACCATCGTCGCGATCGGCGCGACCAACGTCGGCACCATCATCGAAACCTATCGCCCCGGCGTACCCGTCGCGAAGGGTGACGAAAAAGGCTACTTCCGCTTTGGCGGCTCCTTCTTGGCGACGCTCTTCGAGCCGGGCCGCATCCGCCTCGAGGCTGACCTCATCCAAGCCGGCGAATCGGGCGTCGAACTCTACGCCAAGGTCGGGTCTCCGCTGGGTCGACTCGCCTAAGCGCTCGCAAAGCGCTTGCCAGCAGGGCCCAAGGTGCAAACCTTACCGCCCACAGGCTCGCTCGGGTGGTGGAATGGCAGACACACCAGATTTAGGTTCTGGCGCCGCAAGGTGTGCGGGTTCGACCCCCGCCCCGAGCACCCTGTGACCCGCAACGTTACTTCTTCGCCTTGGCCTTCGGCGTACCGGCGCCTTCGGCCTTGAGCTTAGTGACGGTCACGGGCTCCGGCTTCACGCCGGTGAAGGCCGCCTGTTCGGCCTGGATGAGCTCGGTCGACACGATGGCGCCCTGCGAGATGAGGAAGCGGTACTTGAGCGAGAGGGTCTCGCCCTTCTTCAGAGTGGCGCGCGGGTAAGCGCCAAAGCGCGCGTAGTCGCGATAGGCCGACCACTTGGTGCCACGGGGATTCGTCGGGGCGTCCAGCTGCACGACGCCGTAGCTCTTTTCCCCCAAGGTGTAGTTCATGCCGACCCAAGGGTAATCGAGGTCCTTGTGCGGGAGGGGCTTCGCGACGGGAAAGAAGTACTCGGTCTTGGACGCATCGACTTCCTGCGGGGCGCGGTAATGGACGCCGCCATGCTCGGGGTCCGCTTCGAGTTGCAGGTCGCCCGCCTCGGCTTTGACGGTGGTCCGGAAGTCGACGCGCAGGAAACCCGGAGCCGCCGGCTGGCTGAGCTCCATGGTGCGTTCTTCGGAAAGGATGAGCAGGCCTTTCTTATCGTTCCAGTTGATCGATGACACGAGCGTGGCAATTCCTTGCGCAGCGGTCTGCTGCTTGAAGCCGGTATGGACTTGGCGGCCGGAACCCATCGACCAGAGGTCGAGCTTCTGCTGCTCGAAGCCGATGCGCATCCAACCGAAGAAGATGCCGCGGTGATGCGTGTACGTGCCGCCGGGACCCTTGGTGATCGCTTGGCCAGTGGTCGGATCGACGATGCGAAGGTACGGCTTGTAGGTCTCGTTGGCGCGTGCCGGGGTCGAGACGTCGTTCGCGGTCAAGTAAGCGGCGACGGTCTTGCCATCAAACTGCACTTCGACGGCCCCCTCGATGGGCTTGAGCGTCACCACCGGACCGGGCGAAGTCTGGGCAAAGCCAGCGACAGCGAGGAAGAGACCGGCGATTGGGGCGAAGCGCATCAAGGGACCTTGAACGTGTTAGCGATAGAGGGCAAGGCTAGGTCGGCACGCAGCACCGACCCTACCACGATGCCCTTACCCTTCACTCCACAATCAAAACGCCACGCATGATCTGCGCGTGGCCAGGGAAGGTGCAGAGGTACGGGTAGCGGCCAGGGACCTTCGGGGCGTCAAAAAAGACGATGGTCTTCTTGCCCGCATCGAGCAGTCGGGTGTGGCAAAGGATGTCCGTGGTTTCCGGAACGTAATGGCGGAAATAGGCGTCGGGCTCAGCCGCCATCTTGGCGGAAAGAAGCGTCACGGTCTCCAACGCGTCGGGCTTCGTGAGCACCCAGTTGTGCGGCATGCTGTCGGGATTGACCACGGTGAGGGCGACACCCTGCCCTGCCTTCACGCGGAGTTCCTTCTGGGCGAACTGCAACCCGGTCGCGGTCTCCAGGGTGATCTCCTGCGGGGGCTTCCCGCAAACTTCCGTTTCCCAACGGACCGGTCGCATCTGCGTCGAGCCCACCGGCGCAGGGGCGGCGTGCGCATGCGCGGCCTTCGGAATCGCCGTATACCCAGGGAAGTCGGTGAACGGAGCGGCCAAAGCATGGGCGGTCAGGAAGATGTCCGTCGAGCGCTGTGCGACCAGGCGCACACTGAGGTGCACTTGATGGGCGATGGTGAGCTGCGGGATCTCCAGGAAGAGCGAGCGGCCATCGGCCAACACGTGCGCGCTGCGGACCGCCAAGGGGTCGTGTCCAACGACGCCCGGATGGGCGACCGAGAACTCCGGCGAACCGTAGGCCGCGGCATAACGGTAATTCCAGCATTGGGCGAAGTGGCCCGCCGCCTGAGCGGCGATGGACGCCTCGAGTTTTTCGTTGAAGCGCAGTAGCACGCCGTTGTCGCGGACCTCGTGGCCGACGAGGACGGGCGCCCCCCCGACGTGACGGACGCGCTGCAGGCAACCGTCGTCCGTGGTGTAGGTCTGCCAGCCAGCGATGCCGCTGACGTACAGATGCCCGTCCTGCGGATTGAATCGTCCCTGCTGCGAACCCGACAGGAAGTCGGCCGCGATGCGCTGCGCGGCGCCCTGCCACTGTCCGGCGACGTCCTGACGGGTGACGATGAGGGCCGACCCGGCACCGAACGAAAGGTGCACGAGATTCCCCGCGCCGCGCAAGGCCGGCCAAGCGGACTCGGAGAGGAAGACCTGCCCGGCGCTGGAGTTATCTTCGCCGCGGGGAAGGTAGAGCAACGGGGCCTTCGGGGCGGCGCCATTCTTCGGGCCGCCGTAACCGAAGTGCACGCCTTGGTCCTTGCCGACCTCGACCTGCACGATGGCCGAAGCGGGCGTCCAATTGCCTTCCTGCAGGCTCGAGGTGAAGAACCGTCCATCCACCGACAGGCCCGTGCCGTTCGGATTGCGTAAGCCGGTCGCGAGGACCTCGACGCCCTGCCGGCCGCTGAGCCGCAGCATGCCCTGGTTGCCCGAAGAGGTGTAGAAGTTGCCGCGGGCGTCCGCCTCGAGGCCGATGACGTAATCATGGCCGCCGTTGGAGGTCGCATAGCCATTCGTCACGCACTCATAGAAGTCCGCTTCATCGTCGCCATTGAGGTCATGTAGGCGCGTGACTTGGTCGCGTCCGAGGACGTAGAGCCGGCCATCGATGATCCGTACGCCCAAGGGTTGGTGGAGGCCCGTCGCAAAGCGCTTCCAGCGGACGTTCTTGAGGTCGGCGTCGAGTCCACGGACGAGCCAGACTTCGCCGGTCATCGTGCAGACCGCCGCGGTGCCGTCGGCGAAAAAGTCCAAGCCGCTCAAGAACATGAGCGCACCGTAAGGATTCTGGAACGGCACGGTGATGGTGTCGGTCGCGAACGGCTTCCCCTGGCCGACCGTGCCCTTGGTCTCGATCCACTGCGGCCACTGCGCGGGTCCGCCCTTCGTTAAGTCCGTCAGCTTGGTCGCGTCCTGCGGTCCGCTCCAAGCCGTGGTGAGCACCGCCTGACCGCCGCGCGTATAACTGAAGATGGTCTGCGTGCCGTGACGGTAAAAGCCGTGATAGACGGCATCCTTGGCTGGTTCACCGAGGGCTTGCTTGCGCACGACCGTTCCTTGGACGCGCCCGCCGTCATTGAAGCCGTGGCGCATCTCGCCCAACTGCACGAAGCCACCCTGCCACTCGAGCGGGAACGACAAGGTCACCGGATCGAAGCACGCGCTGCGATCGCCTTCATGCACCGCCACCGCTTTCGGGATGGTGAGTCCTTCCCCACGGATGACCCCGCTAAACAGCGACCCCTTGTCCGCCAACTCCCAGCGCTTGTCGCGCCACGTGACCTGGTCGTTCTGGTTTCCTTGGTGGCCATAGCGCCCGGCGTCGAGCCCGGGGTATTCCGGCAACAAGGCCGGCATCGGTTTACCACCGAAGGCCAAGGCCTGCTTGGCATAGAAGTCGTAGATCCGATCGCGGTTGACGTACGCCTTCCAGAGACGCGTCTCGTCGGGATGCAGCGGGGGCAGCGCGTAGCGGAACTCCGCTGGCGTGGGCGCGGCGGCCGCGGCCGCCGCGGACAACGGGCCGTCGAAGTTCCAATTGCCCAAGGTGTCTTGGTCGCGCTTCAGGCGCGGCATCGGCTGGGCGGACTTTTCCGGCGGTAGCTCACCCCGTGAGAGGCGCACGTCGTCCACGAGGCCATCGCAACCGATGGAGCCATCCACGAGTCGCCCGAAGGCCAACTTCTCTTCCGCGGCGGCGGGGCGGATTTTCTCGGCGGCGATGGGCTTATCCAAGACGAGTTCGCCGTCGATCCACACGCGTACGCGTTCCTTGCCGATGGCGGCCACGTAATCGTGCCACTGGCCGTCGGTCATGACGCGGCCCGTGGGGAATTCGCCGCCACGGCCCGGGATGTATAAACCAAAGGCGCCCGTCCCGCGATCGGTCTTCAGCTCCCAATGGCCGAGGTCGGGCTTATTGTTGCAGGCGACGATGACGTTGTAGTTTTCCTTGCCGTCCAAGCGGGCGCGCACTTCGACGGTGATGGGCCATTCATGGAACGACGGCTTCCCCTTGGTCACGTATCCGCCCGACAGCGCATACCCGAACTCGGGCGCGAACGAAGGCACCGGCTCGGCGGGCGGACGCTTCTGCTTCGGGGTGGGCGCGATCAAGGTCCGATACTTAGGCGCGGCCGGGGCCACGGGGCTATCGAGCTGCGCGACCAACCAAGCGAGCCCATCGAGGTTATCTTGGAGGCGACCTTCGGCGTCGAGGTTGGTGTGGTTAAGGATGCCAAGCGGACCGCGGTAGCCGCTCGCCTGGATCTGCCTAAGGATGGCGAGGTCGAGGTGACCGGACCCCAGCGGCTTGATCTGTTGGCCCTTGGCCACGCCATCGGCATCCATGCCGTTCAGGTTCAGGCACAAGAGATAAGGCCGCAGGTTCGGCAGGAACTTGTCGAATTGCTCAACCTTCCCATGGCCGTGGTGCAGGTTATAGACGATGCCGACGTTCTTCACGCCCTGAGCCTGCAAGGCTTGCACCACCGCGAGCAGGTTCTCGGGTTCACCGAACCAATTCCCGTGGTTATACAAACCTACTTGGCAACCTTGCGCGGCGCCGGCCTCGCAGATGGGCTTGAGCCGTGCCACTTCCGCGGCGATGCGAGCCTGTTGATCCGCGGCGTTCTTCACCGGCAGGGAACCGCCATTCCCCATCACCCAAAGTTGTGGGCGCACTCCGTGCTTACGGAAAAGCGCCAAGGCCTGCTTGGCCTCATCGTTCAGGGTCGTCGGAAACCACCAACCCGTGAGTTGGATGCCATGCTTCTTCAAGGCGACAAGCTCGGCGTCCCACTGCGGAATATGCTCCGCCCGGTAATCATAGACGAATTGCCTGAAGCCGAGCTTCGCCAGCATCTCCGCCCGCGCCTCCGGACCGCGCTGCTTCGCATCGAACGGGACGATGCACCAAGCGGCCAAGTTATCCCGAGCGAACAACGGGTCCTCGGCCGCCCTGGTAGGAATCAGCCCGACAACCAGCAAAACTGCCGCGAGGATGGATTTCAGGAATGAATACATAGGGCAGCCGGGGGTAGGGGCTAAGATGCAGACCTGTGTTCGCTTGGCGAGTTCCACCTCCCTGCCTTGCCAAGCGCGATGGGCACCGCCAACTTGGCGGCATGTCCACACCGCGCCCAGTCGCCGTCGTTGGCGGTGGGGCCGCCGGCTTCTTCGCCGCGATCGCCTGCGCGGAGAAGCTGGGCCGGCGCGGGGTGGTGACGCTCTTTGAGGCCACGCCGCACCTCCTCGCCAAGGTGAGGGTCTCCGGCGGGGGGCGTTGCAACGTGACCCATAACTGCTTCGAGCCGACCGAGTTGGTAAAGAAATACCCGCGCGGGGGCCGGGAGCTCCTCGGCGCGTTCCACCGTTTCCAACCGCGCGACACCATCGCCTGGTTCGCCGAACGGGGGGTCGGCACGAAGACCGAAGAGGATGGCCGCATGTTCCCGGTGACCGATGACTCCGGCACGATCGTCGACTGCCTGCAAGCGGCGGCCAACCGTTCCTTCGTGCGCATCCGCGTCCAGACCGCGGTCAAGAAAGTCGAGCGCACCGACGCCGGTTTCACGCTCCACCTCGGCGACGGCACCACCCACCTTGCGGAGAAGCTGATCATCGCGACCGGCGGCAACAAGGCTTCCGGCGGCTTGGCCATCGCCGAAGCCTTTGGCCACTCGATCGTCGCGCCAGTCCCTTCCCTCTTCACGTTCCACATCAAGGACCCCCGCCTCACGGACCTCTCCGGTGTCTCGGTGGAGCACGTCGCCGTCACCGCACCCGGCACGAAACTCAAGACCGACGGCCCAATTCTCGTCACCCACTGGGGACTCAGCGGACCCGCGATCCTCAAGCTCTCGGCTTGGGGGGCGCGCGGCTTCGCCGAAGCCGGCTACAAATTCCCCATTCAAGTCAACTGGGTCCCTCCGCACACGCGCGAGACGCTGCTCAAGGAACTCGGGCACGTCCGTGAACAAAACGCCCGTAAGCAGCTCACCACCTTCAGCCCCGTCGCGATGCCGCAACGCCTCTGGGAACGTTTTGTCGCGGCCGCGGGCATCGCCGCCACCACGCCGTGGGCGCACGTCAGTAATCCCGCCCTGCAGACGCTGGCCACGCAATTGACCGCGGCCACCTTCGAGGTCGACGGCAAGAGCCTCTTCAAGGACGAGTTCGTCACCTGTGGCGGGGTAAAGCTGTCCGAGGTCGATTTCAAGACCATGGAAAGCCGCCTCTGCCCCGGACTCCATTTCGCCGGCGAGGTGCTCGACGTGGACGGCGTGACGGGCGGCTTCAACTTCCAGAATGCTTGGACGACGGGCTGGTTGGCCGGTCACGCGGCCGCGGAGTAAGCGGTTCTTCGGTATCGCCTTTCGGGCCGAGCCCCGCACGCTTCCCGACATGAGCGCAGACGCCAATGCTGAAGGCCCCCAGTTGGGCGATATCCTCGAAGGTCAGCAGCTCGTGGCTGTCGGCTTAGATTTCACGTTCACCGAGATCCACGCTTCGCACGAAAAACTCTTCAAGGAGCTCGACATGTGGCTGACCGGCATCCGCACCTACAGTTTGGAAGACGACTTCGAGACCGACGCCGGGCTCTGGGACGAACTGGAAGACTGCGGCTACGCCATCGGGGAAGGCGAGGTCGACGGCGAACAACCCGGCACCACGCTCAAACTCTACGACGTCTGGGTCGACGCCGACCAGGTCGCGGCCACGCTCAAGGAAGTCGAAGAGCTCGTCGCCGACTTCCAGCAGCAAGCCATCGCCTTGCTCCCGCCCGGACTGCACGGCGCCGCCTCCACGCACGAGACCCCGCTCGAGACCCTCAAACTCATCGCGCAGCTGAAGGAGTAAGCGAGGAAGGGGTTGGGGGGTGAGCCCCTGTGCAAAGGTGCAAAGGTGGAAAAGTGCAAAATAGATAAAGGGACAGCACTGCGTGCTAACTTCCCGCTCCCCGGTCCCCCTTTGCCTTCGCCTGCATCTAGGTAGGGTTGGCACTGCGTGCCAACCTAGCCACCCGCGGTCGCCTGCCTAGAGGTAGGGGCGCGACTGCGTCGCGTCCGTTCGCAGAGTAACGGAGGATTACCGCCAACACCTACCCACGGAGGACGCGGCAAAGCCACGCCCCTGCCTAAAAAGGACAGCACGTGGTGCTGTCCCTACCTCGCCACCGCATCCACCAACAACCACGCCCAGGTGGCGACGACGGCATCGCCCTTGCGATAGAGGCGGTCGTAATCACGGATGAGGTTGCGGAGTTCACCGGGGCTCAGCCGCGGGGATCCCGTAACGCCACTACCGTGCAAAGCGCGCATGAGGTCGATCGCCGAGGGATAGGTTTCCGTCGACTCGAGGACGCCGTGCGCCCGGACATCAAAACCGGCGTGGTCCAAAACCTGCAACCACTGGGCTTCATCGCGCCAACGGATCGGGCCTTCACCGGTGAGGTCACGGAGTTCGTTCAGGCATGGGTCGCACGGAACGCCCAAGAGGAGTCGGCCTGACTTCGGCAAGGCGTCGCGCCAGTGCTTGAGCACGAGCACGGGATCCGCCGCCCAATGGAGCAAACCCGACGAGGCGATGGCCTTGGCCTTGGGTTGAGGGCCAAAGGCTTCCCGCTGCTTCCAGACCGCGGTGGGCGCGGCGGCTTGACCGACCTCGATCATCGCAGGCGAGGCATCCGTGGCTTCGACGGAAACGCCCTGGGCGAGCAAGGCGTTGGTGAGAAATCCGGTACCGGCGCCGAGCTCGGTCACCTGCGCCCCGCGATGAAACGGGGCGAAAGCGGCCAGGGCTTCCGCAAAGCGGCGCTGCGGAGCGGCGTGCTCTTCGTAACTGCCGGCTCGTTCATCGAAACGCATCAGGCGGTGGGGCTGCCGAGGAAATCGGTCAGGGCGTGGCCAGCTTCATCGACGATCTGCGCACCGACGATGGCCTGCGTCACGCCTTCAGGGTTCAGGAGTTTATCCTCCGCACCGACATATGCTTCCCAACCGTTGGGCAAGCCTTGGCGTCCGAAGGTCACGAGCGAGATGCCCGCCGGTTCGGCCAAGATATCCAAGCCCGCCGAGAGGTGCTCGAGTTCATACGGGAGCTCCATGCTGCTAACCGGCGCCAAACCCGCGCGGGTCCGGAAGTCAGCCAACGCCGCCAAGGGTTCCTTTTCCAACCAGCGCTTGAGCCAACGGACCTGTGTTTCACTGACGCGGCCGCACTTGCCATGTTCGGAACAGAATGAGGTAAACGGAGCGATGAGCAAAGCCTTGGTGGGTAGTTGTACGCCGCGTGCGGCGGCTTCGAGCAGGAGGTGCGCCCCCAAGGACCAGCCGATGATGGCGTCGCATCCGACGAGGTTCTCGGCCGCGCCTACCACGGGTGGATAGATGACGTGCTCGGCATCGGGCGCATGCGCGACCGCCAGCGGCCCCATCTCCGCCAAAGAGATTCCCCAACCGCCGATCCAGCCGATCTTCATCGGGAAATTCCTTTCAGGACGGAGAGGAAGGACGCGAGCGCGGAGGCGTCGAGTCCGCGGCGCAAGGAGATGCGGATGCGTCCGGTCCGGACGGGGACGGTGGGCGGGCGGATGGCGGAGACCATGAATCCAGCGGAGCGGAGGGCTTCGGCGTAACGCAACGTGACGTCCGAATCGCCCAAGATGAGCGGGATGATCGGCGAGTCGCCCGTGGGCACGGCAAAGTCGGCGGCGCACAGCGCGTCCCGCCATTCGACGGACATCGCCTGCAGGCGGGGACGTTCCGCGACCATTTCGCGGACACGTCCGATGGCGGCGAGGGCCGTGGCGGCGCTCACGGGGGCGAGATAGGTGGAGTAGACGAACTCCCCGGCGAAGTTGACCAAGGCATCCCGGACTTCCGACGCGTGCGAAAGCACATAGGCGCCTTGCGAGCCCAAGCCCTTGCCCAACGTACCGACGACGATATCCGCCCCGGCGAGGACGCCTTGATGCTCCTGCATGCCCGAACCGGTCTCGCCGTACCAACCCGTGGCATGGGCTTCATCCAGCACCCAGCAAAAGCCAAAGCGCTTCCGCAACGAGGCCAGACGGCGGAGATCCGGGCCGTCGCCGTCCATCGAGTACACGCTCTCCGTGACGACGAAGATGACGCCACCGAGGGCCGGCTCCTCGTGCAGCATGAGCTCGAGGGCATCGAGGTCATTGTGCGGGAAGCGCCGTAGGCGCGCACCGGAGGCCATGATACCTTCCAGCATGCTCGCGTGCACCAAGCGGTCGGCGAGGACGAGGTCTCCCGCCTTGGGCAGGCCGCCGAGCACGGCGGAGTTCGCCGCGAAGCCCGTATTCAAGACCAAGCCATGCGCATAGCCCTGCCACGCCGCTAAGGTTTGTTCGAGTTGCTGATGCAGCTGCGTATAGCCCGTCACGAGCGGCGATGCCGACGAAGACGCGCCCCAGGCACGGAGGGCGGTGATGCCCGCTTCGACCACGACCGGGTCGCGCGAGAGGCCGAGGTAATCGTTATCCGCGAGGTTGATACGGGCATCGTCCACCGCGCGCGCGACGAGCTTCCGACGGAGCGAGGAACCCTCGCGTTCGCCCAAGGACTTACGCAGACGCTGGACGAGCGCGTCGTTCATCGCGGCAGGAAATGGAAGCGCGCGGGCTTCTTGCCCGGACCAGACTCACCGTAAAGCGGAATCCAGGCGTCGGCGAGGCCGGCACGATTGAATGCGGCGACCGCCGGGCTGGGCTTCTTGATGGCATTCAGCCACACGCCCATCGGTCCGTCGTAACGGCGGCGGAGGTAAGCGATCGCGAGGCGGGCCTGGTTGATGGCGCCCAAGCGGTCTTCCACGACGATGATGACCGCCATCGGCTTGATGGCCGCAGCGAAGTCAGACCAATCCTTCCCTTTCGGGTCGATGGGCACGGCGACACCACCCGCCCCTTCCACGACGCGACAAGGCGCCGACGGGACCGCACGGTAGAGTTTGAGCAGCGTGGCGAGGTCGAGCTGCTTGCGGGCCTTCTTCGCGGCCGCGAGCGGCGCAATCGGCGCAGGAAGGGTTAGCAAGGTATGGGCTTCGGCCCACTTCCCGGCGGCCTTGAGGGCATCGGCGGGACGGCCCGCAGCGGCGCCGGACTCGACGGGCTTGATGACTTGGGTGAAGCCATCGCGCGCCATGCGACGCGCGAGTAGGCCGGCGACGTGGGTCTTGCCCACGCCCGTGTCACTGCCCGTCACGAAAAAGACCGGCATGGCTTATTTGCAGCCGCAGCCGCCCTGGCCGCAGGATTCTTCGGTGGCATTGGCCGCGGCGAATTCCGCCACGCTCGGCCAAGCGGCCGGCTGGGCGGAGGCCGGGGCGATCTCCCCGCGGTGAATGCGGCGGGCTTCATCCGGGTGCATCGGGTGCAGACCCAACCGCTTCATGAGGTTCATGTCCTCTTCGATGTCGGGGTTACCCGTGGTGAGGAGCTTTTCGCCAAGGAAGATCGAGTTGGCGCCCGCGAGGTAGCAAAGGGCTTGCGTCTCGTCGTTCATGTTCGCGCGGCCGGCGGAGAGGCGGACCATGGCCTTCGGCATCAGGATGCGGGCCACCGCGATGGTGCGGACGAATTCGATGGTATCGACGAACTTGCGGCCGGCGAGCGGCGTGCCTTCGACGGCGACGAGCGCGTTGATCGGTACGGAGTCGGGCTGAGGGTCGAGCTGCGCGAGTTCGACGAGCATCTTCAAGCGGTCATCGACGGTCTCACCCATGCCGATGATACCGCCGGAGCAGACCTCGAGGCCGGCCTTGCGGACGTTCGAAAGGGTCTGGAGGCGGTCGTCGTAGGTGCGCGTGGTGATGATTTTGGAGTAGTGCTCGCGCGAGGTGTCGAGGTTGTGATTATACACGTCGCACCCGGCCTGCTTGAGGCGGCCGGCCTGCGCTTCGCTGACCATCCCGAGGGTGCAGCAGACTTCGAGGCCGAGCTCCTTCACGCCGGAGACCGTGTTGAGCACGCTATCGAACTGCTTGCCGTCATTCACGCGGCGCCAAGCGGCACCCATGCAGAAGCGCGTCGCACCACCGGCCTTGGCCTTGCGGGCATCCTTAAGGATGGCTTCGGTCTCCATGAGGGCTTCGCTTTCGAGTCCGGTATTGTTGTGCACCGACTGCGGGCAATAGGCGCAGTCTTCGGGGCAGGCGCCGGTCTTGATCGACTTGAGCGTGCAGAGCTGCACGCCGGCCGGATCCTGATTGGCTTGGTGAACCTGCTGAGCCTTGAAGATCAGCGTGTTGAGCGGGAGGTCGTAGAGCGCGCGGGCGTCGTTGAGGGTAGGCATGGTGTTGTTGAAGGGGATAGGGGATGGG
>Ga0255120_1000030_pt1 | contig 38699 bp, 31 predicted proteins | sample Law_Colum_RepA_8_2_FD_188582 | JGI IMG/M metagenome (GOLD analysis project Ga0255120, IMG submission 188582) | Freshwater microbial communities from St. Lawrence River, New York, United States - Law_Colum_RepA_8h | ecosystem: Environmental > Aquatic > Freshwater > River | place: USA: New York...
CCGAACGCCTACTTGCTTCATCTGTTTCGAAGGTGCCACCTCCGTCGGGCCCTTCACCGTTGAGGAGACCCTCAAGCGGATCGAGAAGTTCGAGGTGATGCCGGACGGCGCATTGGATCTGGACTCCGTGTGGGTCTGGAACTTCGGTTGGCGTTCGGCGCTCCCGCTCGCCACGGCTCGCCTTCGTCTGGTTGCCGATCTCAATAAGCCCCGCTATCAGGAAAGCGCCCAGTAGGATCGCCATGTCGCCGAGCCTCGTTCAGGTGAAGAAGGCTCTCCCCAGGCGCACGGGCTTGTTGACCGCCTGAGGCCGTAAAAAACAAAAGGCCGGCCCTCTCGCGAAGGCCGGCCCATTAGGAGGGGTCTGGGTTGGACTGGCTTAGAGCGCCTTGGCGGCGTTCACGACGGCTTCCTTCGTGATGCCGAGCTCCTTCATGACCACATCGCCCGGAGCGGAGAGGCCGAAGGTATCGGTGCCGATCGCCTTGCCGGCGGTGCCGACGTAGCGGCCCCACGAGATCGTCACGCCCGCTTCGATGCTGACGCGCTTGGTGCAGGCGGCCGGGAGGACTTCTTCCTGGTAGGCCTTGGGCTGGCGCGCGAAGGCTTCCATCGAAGGCATCGAGACGACGCGAACGCTGGCGCCGAGCTCTTCGCCGGCGGCGAGGGCCAGCGAGAGTTCGCTCCCGGTACCGATGATGATGTGCGTGAGCGGGGCGGTTTCCTTGCGGAGGATATAGGCGCCCTTGAGCGTGCCTTGGCGGCGCGTGGCGACCGGGATGGCGTCGAGGGAAGGGACGTTCTGGCGGGAGAGGATGAGGGCCACCGGGCCGTCCTTGCGGGCCACGGCATGGGCGAAGGCGGCGGCGGTTTCTTCGGCGTCGCCTGGGCGGACCACGTCGAGGTTCGGGATGCAACGCAGCGCGCTGACCGTTTCCACGGGCTGGTGCGTCGGGCCGTCTTCGCCGACGCCGACGGAGTCGTGCGTGAAGATGTAGAACGCCTGCAGCTTGGCGAGGGCGGCCACGCGGATGGACGGACGGAGGTAATCGGAGAACGTCAGGAACGTCGCGCCGGAGCCCTTGAAGATGCCGTGATAGGCCATCCCGTTGAGGATCGCACCCATCACGTGCTCGCGGATGCCGAAGTAGAGGTTGCGACCACCCGGCGTCGCGACGTCGAAGTCGCCGACGTCCTTGATGTAGTTCTTGGTCGAGCCGTGCAGGTCGGCCGAACCCGAAAGCACGAGCGGCGAAGCCTTGGCGACGGCGTTGATGCAGGCCTCGCCCGAGACGCGGGTCGCGAGGGCGTTCTTGCCGAACTCAGGGATGGCGGCGAGGAGGGACTGCACGTCGCCGTGGTCGCCCTGCTGGGCCTTGGCGAGGAGGGTGGCCTTCTCAGGGTTGGCCTTGGACCAAGCGGCGAAGGTCTGCGACCACGCGGCGTGGGCGGCGGCCTGCTGGGCCTTGCGGGCGGCGAAGAACGCGCGGGTCTCAGGCGAGACGTAGAATTTCTCCTCCGGCAGGCCGAGGGCCTTGCGGGAGGCATCGACGAACTTCACGCCGGCTTCGCCGTGGCCCTTGGAGGTGCCTTGGACTTCCGCGATGCCCTTACCGATGACAGTCTTGCAGATGATCAGCTTCGGCTGGCCGTTCTTGCTGGCGCGGGCCTTGTCGAGGGCTTCCGCGATGGGGGCGAGTTCGTTGCCCTGCGCGACCGTGAACACTTCCCAGTTGGCGGCTTGGTAGCGCTTGGCGGTGTCCTCGTTCTGCGTCTTCGAGGCCATGGCGTCGAGGGTGACGTCGTTGGAGTCGTAGAGCATGATGAGGTTATCCAAGCCGAAGCGGCCGGCGAAGGACGCGGCTTCCTGCGAGATGCCTTCCTGGAGGCAACCATCGCCGGCGAGGCCGACGACGATGTGGTCGAAGATCTTATGTTCGGCCGTATTGAAATGCTCGGCGGCCATCTTGGCGGCTACGGCCATGCCGACGATGTTGCCGGTGCCTTGGCCGAGCGGGCCGGTGGTCGCTTCGACGCCGACCGTTTCGCCGAACTCAGGGTGACCGGGGGTCTTGGAGTGCAGCTTACGGAAGTTCTTCACTTCCTGGAGCGGTAGGTCGAAACCGGCCAGGTGAATCCAGCTGTAGACGAACATCGAGCCATGACCGGCCGAGAGCACGAAGCGATCGCGGTTGATCCACTGCGGAGCGGCGGGATCGTGGCGGAGGAAGTTGCCGTAGAGCACGGCACCGATTTCGGCGGCGCCGAGCGGCAGGCCGAGGTGGCCCGAGTGGCAAGCGGCCACGGCATCCATGGCAAGGCCACGGGCTTCGGTGGCGGCGCGGGAAAGGTCGGCGGAATTATTGAGCGACATGGTCCGTATCCGTAAGGCAGAATAGGCCTCTCTTTCCAGCCTTGAATGCAGGGGGGCGTCCGTGCCAGATAGTGCCATGTCCGACAAAGAACTCGAAGAAGGCTTAGCCCTCCGCCTGGACTTCAAAAAACTGCGTAAAATCGCTTCGGGGGCGGCCGACGTCATCCCCGCCGTGGCGCAGGACGCCCAGACGGGTGAAGTGCTCATCTTGGGCTACGTCAACGAGCTGGCCCTCCAGACGGCGCTCAAGGAAAAGAAGGCCACTTTCTGGAGCACCTCGCGCAATGAACTTTGGATCAAGGGTCTCACCTCGGGGGATTTCTTGGAGCTGCTGGAAGTCCGCGTGAACTGCGAACAGAACTCGATTCTTTATAAGGTCCGGCCGGCCGGCCAAGGGGCCTGCCATACGAAGGAAAACGGGAAGGCCCGTTCGGGTTGCTACTACCGTCGCCTGAACGCCGACGGGACGTTGGAGAAGGCCTGACTCAGCGCGGTTGCGCGGCCAGCCTCAGGTAGAGCGCCTCGACCTCGAAGCGGATCACCAGGAGCTTGTGCGCCTTGGCAATTTGCTCCGCTTGCGGACTGACCTTGAATGTCAGGACGTTGTTCGGCGCCGGCTCCGCGATGCGCTTGAGGGCGGCGATGGCGGTGGCCGCATCGGCGAACTCGAGGCAAAGTCCGATCTGGGCCCGGGCGGGAGTGGATTCCTCGCCGACCGTGATGGTCAAGGCCTTGGCCTGACCGAGGGTTTCGCTCATGGCCACGCCCAGCCAGCGGCGGAGGCGGGAGTCCGCAGCCACGCTGGCCGGGCTCTCGCTGCGCAGGAGCAGGTAGCCGTTCGGTAAGGCCGCGAGCTGTTGCAGCGAAAGCGACGGGATGACTTGGACGACGGCTTCGGCCGGGGTCGCCGGGGCGTCGTGCCAAGCCCACGCGGGCGCCTTTAAGCCGATGCCTACGCGGATTTCGGGCGCCGTCAGCTTCGCCTTCGCCTGTTGCTTGGCGATGGCGCGTTGCGTCGCCGGCGCCAACTGGGTCAGCAAGGTAAGGACAGGCTCGGCGGTGTCCAGGCCCGCGGTGGCGCGGCCATCGACGAAGCCATACAACTCGTGCGCTTGGGCGAAGTGCAGGTGGCGCGGGGAAGGCGTCAGCGCCCACCAAGCGAGCACGGCGAGCAGCGAGAACGAAACCGAGAAGAGCAGGGCGCGACGCATGCGGGGTCACTCCATGTTGCTTCCGCAGATTGTTCGCACAAGCGACAAGGCGGGGGACTGGACCAAAAAAGGGGCGCCCAAATGGGCGCCCCGAAAGGGAGGTTAGAATCCGAAGGGATTAGTAGCCGCCACGGTCGCCGCCGCCGAAGCCGCCACGACGGTCGCCGCCGCCGAAGCCGCCACGACGTTCGCCGCCGCCGAAGCCGCCGCGAGAGCCGCCGCCGCCACCACCGAAGCCGCCGGAGCGGGGACGGTCACCACCGCCGAAGCCGCCGGAGCGGGGACGGTCGCCACCGAAGGAGGGGCGTTCTTCACGAGGACGAGCAACGTTCACCTTCAGGGGACGACCCATGAAGTCGATGTTCTCGGTCTTGGCGATCGCATCCTGGGCCTGCTGAGCATTGCCCATGGTCACGAAGGCGAAGCCACGAGGACGACCCGTGAACTTATCCATCATCACTTCCACGGAGACGACTTCGCCCGCCTGGGAGAAGTGTGCGCGGATGTCGGATTCGGTAGCAGCCCAAGGAAGGTTGCCTACGAACAGTTTGTTTTCCATATCTTTTGTTTTCTGTGTTTTACCTGCACCGCATTGCCCGTTTCCGACCTTCGGATTTCGATTTGCCGTCTTAACGACCGTCAACTCACCGGATTCTTGCGGGGTTTCGCTCTTGGTTTGGTTATATTCAGAGCGGACCTGACCCACAGAAACACAGTTTTGCGGGCCACCTGCAAGTTTATTCACAATAGGGCTGATTACTTGGGGGTCTTGCCTTGTTGAAATCAGGGGTATTTCCGCGCTTTTCTGACCTCGAAGGGAGGCTTAGCTGGCGATCTTCAGGGCTCTTTTGGTTCAAACCCGAAGTTTAATATATCATAAGTAATTGAATGATAGTTATTTAATGATTTAACCTTTTTAAGATTGGTCTGCGGGCCTATGGGTAGGGCTAAAAAATGATAACAATGTGAATAGTTTGGGTCGGCGGGCGCTTTTCGGGGAAAGAATTGACCCTCGCACCAACCCGACAATGCCTCACTTTGTCGTGATTGACCCTGTAGATGCCATCGACGCGCTGCTCGCTGAGCTGCACCGCCAAAAGGCGGCAGGGGTTCGCCGTGTCAGCGTTTCGGACGAGTCTCTCCAAGCCTTGAAGGTCATGGCGGGGGGCGCGTCACCGGGCCCGGTTCGGGCGACGACATCGGCGCAGACGGTGGTCCCGGCGGTGCCGCCCCCGCCCGCCCGCCTGGCTCCGCGCCCAATCGTGGTGGCGCCGCCCGTGCCCAAGGTCTCGGTCCATACCCCCGAACTCCGGCCTTTGCCCGCCCCGCGTGCGCTCACCTTGCCCACGGGTACAAAGGCCGAGCGCCTTGCTTGGGTGCATGGACAGATCGCCCAGTGCCCCGTGACCTTGGAGCACCTCAAGCCGACGCAGAAGCCCGTCCTCGGGGTCGGCTCGGCCGAAGCCAAGATCCTCTTCGTCGGCGAAGCACCGACTTTGGAGGAAGTCGAGGCCGGGCGAGCCTTCATCGGTCCCGCCGGCGAATTGCTGCGCAAGATCGTGGCCGCCACCGGTCTTTCCGAAAAGGACATCTACGTCACGAGCCTCATGGCGTGGCGACCCGAGCCCCCGACGGCATACGGCAAGCGCCCACCGAACGCCGCCGAGGTGGCCTTCAACCTGCCTTATGTTCGCGCGCAGATTGAAGCGATCCAACCCCAGGTCATCGTCGCGCTGGGAGCGCAGGCCTTCGAAGCTTTAATTCAAGCCAAGCGAACCATCACGCAGGAACGCGGCCACTGGCATGCATTCGAAGGCCGGCCCTTGATGCCGACCTTCCACCCGAATTACCTGCTGCATAACAGCAGCCTGACGGCGAAGCGGACGGTCTGGGAAGACTTCCTGCTCGTCATGGAGAAGGTCGGCCTGGTGCCCACGGAAAAGCAGCGCTCGTTCTTCCTCGCGCCGCCACGGCCGGTGGCGACGGATGACGTGGAGCCCGACGCTTAGCGCACCGAGGCCGCGAGCTTCTTCAAGGGGAACTGCAGGACGTGCGAATTGCGGCCGCTGGCCTTGAGTTCCTGGCGGCGCACGGCCGGCAGGTCCTTGAGCGAGGCTGCGACGAACCCGCAGGACGACTGGAAGAAACCCGAGGTCTGCGTCGTGAGGGCGAGCAGTTTCTTGGCGCCGCGATCCTTCGCCCGGAGCTTGGCGTACTCGACGAGCTTCTTGCCGACGCCGCGTCCGTGATAGAAGGGTTGGACGTAGAGTCCGCCGAGTTCCATGGCTTTACCATCAGGGTACGCGCGCAGGGCCGCGCAACCGATGATGCTGTCGTCGATTTCGTAGACGAAGAAGTCGGCGATGGACTGTTCGATCTGCTGGCGGGTGCGGAGGACGAGGGCTTCGGACTTGGCCCCGTGCTTGGCGAGGTTGTAGAGGGCTTGGGCGTCCTTCCTCTTGGCCGGGCGGATGCGGTCGTAGTCGTTGGCGTGCACCATCGTGCCGAGGCCGACCTTATCGAAGATTTCGGTGAGCAGGCCGCCGAAGACGCGTCCGTCGAGGATGTGCGCGCGGGGAACGTCCTCGTCCAAGGCCTTGGCCGCCTGCACGGCCTTGCTGCGGATGCGCGGGTCGAGCGTGACCTTCTTGTCGGCGAGCAACGTCTTGAGCTCGTCTTCGGGGAGGTTGATCTTCACGACGCCATCGACCTGGAGGCCCGGGAAGGGCGTGAGGTAGATGAGCTTCGAGGCGCCCATCGCGACGGCGAGCTCCATGGCCAGGTGGTCGCTGTTGACGCGGAGGGACTGGCCTTCGCGGTCGCAGACGATCGGCGTGACGAGCGGGAGGATGTCCTGCGCGAGCATCGACTTGAGGATCGCCGCATCGACCTTCTCGATCTTGCCGGTGAAGAGGTGGTTGCGGCCCTTGATGACGCCGACGTTCGTGGCGCGGACGGCGTTGGTGATCGCGCAGCGTAGGCCCGCCTGCGTCAGGTGTTCCAGGACGGTTTGCGAGACGAGGGCGGCGGCTTCGCGGGCCAACGACATCGTCGGGGCGTCGGTGACGCCTTCCCCTTGGATGTCGGAGAGCGCGACGTTGTGTTCGCCGGCGAGGGCGACGAGTTGGTGGCCGATGCCATGGACAAGGACGACCTTGATCGACAGGCTGCGCAGCACGGCGATGTCGGTCACGATGTTCGTGAAATTCTCGTGGCTGACGATCGAGCCATCGACGGCGATCACGAAGACGTGGTCACGGAACATCGGGACGTAACGGAGGATTCCCCGTAGGTCGGTCGGCTTCATGGCGCGCTCACGCTGGCTGGACATGCTGAATCCTTATGGACTCATCGGACCTTTCCGCAATACTGGATGAAACATGGGTGCCCCTCGTCGAAAGAAAGCCACGGTGGTCCCGCCTGACCTGCAGGAGTCGGTGGAAGCCTTCCTGGCCTACCTGTCCTTGGAGCGTGGCTTGGCGAAGTTGACGGTAGCGGCTTATGAGGATGACTTGGCCCGGTTCGCCGCACACTGCGCCCGCTTGGGTAAGGAACGCTGGACCGACGTCGGTCTGGCCGAGGTGGAGTCTTGGGTGAAGTCCTTGGACCGGCGTGGCCATGCGGCCGCCTCGTTATCCCGCCGGCTGTCCGCGGTCCGGACCTTTTCCGCCCATTTGGTGCGGAGCGGCCTGCGGCGCGATGACTTCACCGAACTCGCCCGGGGGCCGAAGTTTCGCCGGACCTTGCCGGGGACCTTGACCACCGAGCAGGCCGCCAAGGTCGTATCGGCGCCCGATACCTCCACGCCGCAGGGCCTCCGCGATCGCGCGATGCTCGAACTCATGTATGGATCCGGCCTGCGGATCTCCGAACTCTGCGCGGTCGAATTGCAGGCCCTCGACCTCGAGTCCGCCTTGGTGCGCGTCCGCGGGAAGGGCTCGAAGGACCGCATCGTCCCCGTCGGCGAAACGGCCATCACGGCCTTGCGGGCTTACTTGGAGAAGGGTCGTCCCGCGCTCACCCGCCCGAAGACCGGGAGCGCCGTTTTCCTCAGCGCCCGTGGCCAAGCCCTTTCCCGCAAGACCTTTTGGCTGAGCGTGAAGCAGGCCGCCGCCCGCTCCGGCATCGAGGTACCCGTGAAGCCGCACCTCTTGCGCCACGCCTTTGCGACGCACCTCTTGGCCGGAGGCGCCGACTTGCGCTCCATTCAGGAGATGCTGGGGCATGCGGACATCGCCACGACGCAGGTCTACACGTCGGTGGAGCGCACCGCCTTGAGCGATGCCCATCGTCGTCATCACCCGCGCGGCCGGAAGCCCGGGCCTTAGCCGCGGAAGGCGAGGAGGCTACCGAGGATCGTCGCTGCCGACAGCGCCCCGATGAGGAAGCGCGACGTGAACGATACTTCGAGCGGCACGACTTCGTCCTGGTCGTCCGTCGGACGCACCACGGCTTCACGCAGGATGGCGAAGTAGTAGTGGATGCTGACGGCGACGCTGAGGAGCGCGGCGCCGAAGACCCACCAGAGGTGGAGCTTGGCGAGGAAGATGAGGATGAGCAGCTTGGCGAAGAAGCCGATGGACGGGGGGATCCCGGCGAGGGAGCCGATGCCGAAGCCGAGGGCGCTGGCGAGGATGGGCGAGCGACGGAGCAAGCCACGGAGGCCGAGCAAGGGGCGGTGGTGATCTTCGGAAACGGGGAGTTCGACGAGCGCCTGGGAGACCAGGAAGGTGCCGATCGCGTAGGCGATCAGGTAGATCGAGAGCAACATCGGGCCGTCGTTGGCGCCGGCGATGACCACCGCGGCGATGGCGGCGAGGAGGAAGCCGGCATGCGAGACGCCGGAGAGGGCGAGCACGCGCTTCACGTCGGTCGTGGCGAGGGCGGCGAGGTTGCCGACCAACAGCGTGAGAATGGCCGCGATGGCGAGCAGCGGGGCCAGCTTAGGCGCCAGCGGGGCAAAAGGGCCCGTGACCAGGAGCAGCAAGGTGAAGGCGCCGGCGGCCTTGGAGGCGGTGCCGAGCAACGCCGTCGTCGGCGTGGGGGCGCCTTGGTAGACGTCGGGAATCCAGGTGTGGAAAGGGAACGCGCCGAGCTTGAAGGCCGCGCCGCCGAGGATCAGGGCGAGGCCGACCATCGTCAGGGCGGTACCCTTGCCGGCCGCAAGCGCGGTGTTGATCTGGTCGAAGTTGAGCGAATCCACGCCGGGTGCGCCGAGCGAACCGTAGACGAGCACGATGCCCATCAGCAGCAGCGCCGAGCTGAGGCCGCCCGAGACCAAGTACTTCACGCCGGCCTCCAGCGAGGCTTGGCTGCGACGCAGGTAGCCGACGAGGACGTAGAGGCCGACGGCCGCCGTTTCGAGGCTGACGAAGAGCGTCACGAAGTGGTTCGACTGCGCGAGCAGCATGAACGCAGCGGTCACCACCAGGAGGACGTGGTGGTAGTCGGCGATGGGGGCGGGCCGTTCCTTGAAGAAACGACCAGCGAGGAAACTCGTCAGCAGGGCGCTGAGCAGGAAGGTGCAACGAATCCCTTGGGCGGAGTCGCTGGATAATTTGGTCAGGCCGGCGAAGAAGGCGGTGGGTTCGGCGGGATTCCAGGCGGTCCCGGTTTGCAGCGCCATGACCATCACCAAGGCCAAGCCGACGCGGGCGGTGGTCGGAATCAGCCAACGCAGCGACTTCGGCAACGTCATCGCCTGCACGAGGCAGAACAACGCGAGACCGGCGACGCAGATTTCGGGGAGGATCGACGCCCAATCCGCGTTGCGCGGGGCGAGGGCCTTGAAGGCGACGTCGATGTTGGCGAGCGAGGAAATGACCGGGGCGGCGGGAGCCTTCGGGGTGGCGGAGCGGACGGCGGCGGCGGCGATGCCGCGGGCATCGGCGTTCGTGCACTGGGTGACGAGGGAAGGGATGAAGCCGATGGTCAGGGAAGCCGCGAGCAGCAGGCCGGCGGCCAGGCGTTCGGTGAAACCAAGGTCGCCGAACGGCGCATGGACGGCGCGTTCTTCGATGTGCTTGGAGGCCGGGCCGAAGAAGACGGCGGCGACGGCCCGCAGCGCGTAGATGGCGGAGACGACGATGGTGGAAGCAACCAAGGCCTGCACCCAGAGTGGTTCCGCGCGCAGGGAGAGGAAGACGCCGACTTCACCCCAGAAGTTGCCGAAGCCGGGGAGGCCGATGGAGGCCATGGTCGCGGCGACGAAGAAGGCCGCGAGGACCGGCGTGCGGGCGGCGAGGCCACCCAGTTCTTCGAAGCGGTAGGTGCCGGTGCGCGTGCGCACGGCGTTGGCGAGGAGGAAGAGCGCGGCGCAGGATAAGCCGTGCGCGACCATCAGGAAAATCGCGGCGTCGATGCCGGCTGCTTCGCCTTTCGCCGTGCCGACCCAGAGCCCGAGGAAGATCGGCCCCATGTGCGCGACCGAGCTCCAGGACAGCAGTTGCTTGAGGTCACGCTGCGCGATGCAGATGAAGCCGACGATCAAGAGGTTCGCCAAGGCGCACCAGAAGAACCACTGACCGAGGGTGCCTTGGCCGATCTGCATGGAAGCGGCGGCGACCATCACGATGCCATAGAGGCCGAACTTCTTGAGCGCCCCCGCGTGGAGCATCGAGACCGGCGTCGGCGCGGCCGAGTAGCCCGGGGCTGCCCAGGAGTGGAAGGGGAAGAGCGAAGCCAGCGTACCCAACCCGAAGAGCGTGAGCGCGCCGGTCGCCGCGGGCAACGGGTCCTTGGCCGCCAACAGGCCTTGGAAGAGCGCGCCGAAGGTCGCGTCATCCCAGCTGAGGGCCGCCGCATCCATGGCGATCAGGATACCTCCGAGCGAAAGCATCGCACCGACGGTCAGGTAAATCGCCATCTGCATGGCCGCCGAACGCCGGCCTTCGCCGCCCCAGAAGAGCGTCAGGATGAAGGTCGGGATGAGCGCGAACTCATGGAAGAAGTAGAAACCGATGATGTTGTCGGTGGCGAACACGGCGAGCGTGCCGCCGAACATGAACAAGATGAGCCCCAGGTAGGTGGCCCGGCCTTCGACTTCTTGGATGAGCGCCTTCAGGCCGGCCGCGAGGCCGACGACGGCCGTCATCGCGAAGAGCGGGGTGGAGACGCCGTTCAGGCCGAGCTTGAAGAGCCAAGGCCCATCCACGCGCAGGCGGAGGATGGCGTCGAGCGGTCCGGATGCCGGCAAGAGGAACCAGAGGACGACGGCGGCGGGCAGCGCGAAGCCGAGGAAGGCGAGCCCCGAGACCCAGCTGCTGGGCAGGATGCGTCCCGCGAGGAGAATGAGGCCGATGAGGATCGGCAGGAAAATCGCCGTGACCAACAACGAGGCGTTGAGCGTGCTGAAAGTATCCATGGGTTAGCGGGCGAGGAGGTACCAAGCCAGAAGGAGGGAGCCGATGACGATCCAGAGCGCGTAGCCCCGGGTCTGTCCGCGGTGGAAGGTCCGGCCGGTGAGGTGGCCGAGGGCGGCGGTCGCGCCACCGGCGATCCAGCGGACGGCGACGCCGTTGATGAGCAGGAGGTCGAGGAACGCGATGAACTCGGCGATACGGCGCTGCGGGCCATCGATCCACCAGCGGTAGAGGCCGTCCATCCAGCGACGTTCGAGGAGGGCGTAAGCGCGGGGCGAGACGACCTGCAGGGCATCGGCGCCGCGGGTCGTGCCGTAGAATTTGAGGGCACCGCCGAAGCCGAACACCAGCGCCAGCAGGCCGATGATCGTCGATGGGGCCGTGAAGCTGAAGTGCAGGCTCGTGAGCGCCGCGTCGACGACCTGCAACGAGGAAGCGGGGATGAGGTAATGCGCGGCGAAACCGGCGCCGACCGCGAAGACCAAGCCGAGCACCGTGATGGGCAAGGTCATCGTCCAAGGCGATTCATGCGCATGTTCCGCGGCTTCCGAGTTGGCTTCGCCCAGGAAGACGAGGCGGATCATGCGGCCGCTGTAGAGGCAGGTCGCCAGCGCGGCGATCGCGAGGAACGCGAAGACGGCGTGATGGTGGCCGTGCCAGGCGGCTTCGATGATGGCGTCCTTGGAGTACCAACCCGCGAAGAAGGGGACGGCGCAGTTCGAGAGCGTGGCCGCGATGAAGGTCGCCGCCGTGAGGGGCATCTTCTTCAGGAGGCCGCCCATCTTGAGCATGTCCTGTTCGTGGTGGCAGCCATGGATGACCGAGCCGGCACCGAGGAAGAGGGTGGCCTTGAAGAACGCGTGCATGGCCATGTGCAGCACCGCGAGCTCGGGGTGGCCGAGGCCGAGGGCGCAGCCCATGATGCCGAGGTGGGCGAGCGTCGAGTAAGCCAGTGACTTCTTGATGTCCGTCTGGGCGAGCGCGCACAGGCCGGCGAGCGCGGCCATGCCGGCGCCCGAGATGGCCATCCAGGAGAGGACTTCCGGGGCGAGCAGGAAACTCACGCGCGCCATGAAGTAAACGCCGGCCGCCACCATCGTGGCGGCGTGGATCAGCGCCGAGACGGGCGTCGGGCCAGCCATCGCATCCGTGAGCCAGACATGCAGGGGGAATTGCGCGGACTTCCCGAGGAAGCCGCACATGAGCAAGGCGCCGACGGCGACGGGAACGGCCGGGCCCGCGGCGGCCTTGAGCGCGACGAAGTCGAGCGTGCCGTAGAGGTGGAGGCAGAGGGCGATGCCGAGGATGAAGCCAAGGTCGCCGATACGATTCGTGATGAACGCCTTCTTCGAGGCGGCCGCGGCGAAGTCCTTGTCGAAATAGTGCGCGATCAGCATGTAGGAGCTGAAACCGACCAGTTCCCAGAAGATGAACGTCATCAGCAGGTTGTCCGCCACCACGATCCCGAGGATCGAGAACATGAAGATCGAGAGCCCGGCGAAGAAGCGGCCGCGGGCGGCGTCGTCCTGCATGTAGCCGACGGAGAACAGGTGGATCCAAGCAGCCACGAACGAAACGACGAAGAGCATCAGGCGCGCGTTGGCGTCGATGAGGTAGCCGAAGCCGAGGGAGATTTCGCCGAGCTTCGCGAGCTCGACGTGCCAGGTGACGTCACCGGTGGACTGCAGAAGGAGCTGCAGCGAGAGACCCGCGATGGTGAAGGCGGTGGCGGTCGAGAACCAAGCGGCGAAGGCGCCTGCCCGACGCAGGAACAGCGCGGAGAACGCGGCGGCTACGAGCGGGAGGAACAGGATCCAGTGGACCAGGGACGAAAAGTCGTTGGGCATCGAGAAAGCTTAGTCGCGGAGGGTGACGAGCTCGTCGGACTTCACGCTGCCGCGGCGGCGGTAAAGGGCGACGATCAGGGCGAGGCCGACGGCGACTTCGGCCGCGGCGACGGTGATGATGAAGAAGACGAAGATCGCGCCATCCATCGTGCGGTTGAAGCGCGAGAACGCGACGAGCGCGAGCGTGGCGGCCGTCAGCATGAGTTCGAGGCACATGTAGACGACGAGCAGGTTGCGGCGGACGAGCACTCCCGTCAGGCCGAGCGCGAAGAGCAGGCCGGCGAGCAGCAGGTGATGGGCAAGGGTGGTGTTTTCCATGGCGGCGGGCTTAGGCGTTCTCTTCGACGGGGTCCTTGCTCAACGACACGACGCCGACGAGGGCGACGAGGAGCAGGAAGCCGGCGATTTCGAGCGGCAGCAGGTACTTGGTGTAAAGGAGCCGACCGAAGCCTTTGGCGGCGGTCACGAATTCGCTCGGGTTGGCCGAGAGCTCGGGTGGGGTTGCCCCCGCGGCGGTGCCGGGGACGGCGCCGGACCAGACGAAGAGCCAGACGGCGCCCGCAGCGAGGAAGAAGAAGACGGCCAAGCCGAGGGCCGCGGATTTCCAAGGGTAAGCTTCGGCGGATTCCGCGGTGTCCGTGAGCAACATGATCACGAAGAGGAAGAGCACCATCACGGCGCCCGCGTAGACGAGCACTTGGAGCACACCTAGGAAGTAGGCGTCTAAAAGAAAGAAGTCCGCCGCCACCCCGACGAGGGCGAGGATCATCCCCATGGCTGAGGTCACCGCGTTGCGGCTCAGGACCAAAAGGGAGGCCGCACCGAGGGTCAGCGCAGCGAAGAAAATAAACAGTCCGTCCGGCATGTTTGGAACCTAGGACGGGTGTGCACCTTGGAAAGGAGAAAACGAATTAAAAGCCGTTTTTTGGCGTTTTTTGAGGGCAGGGGGTCGTCCGACCCAGAAGAAAGGCCCCGAACCCCTTTAAACGACCGAAATCTATCAATTAAGCCCCATGAAGGGGGCGGTGGCGCTTCATGACGCAGGTCGGGTGCGTCTGAATGACTTCCCCAGCATCAAAGTCCTTGGACCAGTCTGGGAAGAAGGCATCGGCCTCGGGGGTGAGGTCGACGTGGGTCAAGAGAAGCTCGGTGCACCAGGGGAGGGCCTCCGCGTAAAGGGCGGCGCCGCCGGCGAGGTAGAGGGTCAATTCCGGAACGAGGCGAGCGGCTTCCTTCCAATCGCGGGCGACGAGGACGCCGGGCGCGGCGGTGAAGCCGCTGCGGCTGAGGACGATGGTGGTGCGTCCCGGGAGCGGGCGGCCGATCGACTCGTACGTCTTGCGCCCCATGAGCAACGCTTGGCCCATGGTCGTGGCCTTGAAGAACGCGAAGTCCTCCGGGATGCGCCACGGCAGCTTGTTGTTCAGGCCGATGCCGCGGTTGCGCGCGACGGCGGCGATGGCGATGAGCGGACGTCCGAGCTGCACGGGCTTAGATGGCGACGGGGGCTTTGATGCCCGGATGCGGGTCGTAGCCTTCGATGGCGATGTCTTCGAACGTGAACGCGAAGAGGTCCTGCACGTTCGGGTTCAGCACCAGGCGGGGCAGGGGACGGGGTTCGCGCGCGAGCTGCAGCTCGACCTGCTCCATATGGTTGGAATAGATGTGGGCGTCGCCGAAGGTATGCACGAAATGCCCTGGTTTCAGGCCGGTAACCTGCGCCAGCATGTGCGTGAGCAAGGCGTAGCTGGCGATGTTGAAAGGCACGCCGAGGAAGAGGTCGGCGCTGCGTTGGTAGAGCTGGCAACTCAGGCGGCCATCCTCCGAGACGTGGAACTGGAAGAGCGTGTGGCACGGCGGCAGAGCCACGTGGTCGGCCTCCTGCGGATTCCAGCCGGTGACGAGATGCCGGCGGCTGGCGGGGTTCTTCCGGAGTTGTTCGATGAGGCGCTTGATCTGGTCGACGCCATCGTCGGCGTAAGTCCCATCGGGCTGCTTGCTCGCGCCGAAGCGGCGCCATTGGTGGCCGTAGACGGGGCCGAGGTCGCCTTCCTTGCGCCCAAAGCGCGCGCACTGTTCCGCCGTCGCCCACTCGTTCCAGATGGTCACGCCACGCTCGGTCAACCAGCCGTTATCCGTGCGGCCGGCGAGGAACCACAGGAGCTCTTGGATGATGGAGCGGGTGTGGACTTTCTTCGTCGTGACGAGGGGGAAGCCTTGGGCCAGGTCGAAGCGGAGTTGGGCGCCGAAGATCCCGCGGGTGCCGACGCCGGTGCGGTCGCGACGGACTTCCCCGGTTTCCTTCACGTGGCGGAGCAGGTCGAGATACGCCTTCATGAGGACTCGGTTATTCCCCGGAACGGGTTCTCCGCAATACGGAAAGCCGGGCGGACCCGAACCTTTCGCCCTTGCCAGCCCGCCCGCCTGAAGGCACCCCTAACGGGAGTCATCATGAGCGAAAAGACCGACCTCAACGCGATCTCCCACGACCTCCATGCGGTGCGTCAGGAGAAACTAGCCCAACTCCGGGCGGCGGGCGAAGACCCGTACCGGGCCGAGTGGTCCCAAACCCACATCGCCTCCGAGTGCCCCGGGCTCCTGCCCGAAGGCGTCGAGGAAGGCCCCGAGGTCTCGGTCGCCGGCCGCATCGTCGCCCTGCGCGTCATGGGCAAGGCCAGCTTCGTCAAGATCCTCGACCGCAGCGGCGTCCAGCAGTGCTACTTCACGCGCGACGCCTTGCTCGAGCGCTACGACACGCATTTCAAGAAGCTCGTCGACCTCGGTGACTTCGTCGGCGTCCGCGGCCGTCTCTTCCGCACCAAGACGGGTGAGGTGACCGTCCGCGCCACCGAGTATAAGCTGGTCTCGAAGGCGTTGCGTCCGTTGCCCGAAAAGTGGGCCGGTCTCGCCGACCCGGAGCAGGTCTACCGCCAGCGCTACCTCGACCTCGTCGTGAACGAGGAGTCGCGCCAACGCCTCGTCACCCGCAGCCGCGTCATCGAGTCGATCCGCAAGTTCTTCTGGAGCCGCCAATTCATCGAAGTCGAAACGCCGGCCTTGCATGCCGTCGCCGGTGGCGCTGCGGCCCGTCCGTTCGTGACGCACTTCAATGCGCTGGATTGCGACTTCTACCTGCGCATCGCACTCGAGCTTCACCTGAAGCGTTGTCTCGTCGGCGGCATGGACCGCGTCTTCGAAATCGGCCGCGTCTTCCGCAACGAAGGCCTCTCCCGTCGCCATAACCCCGAGTTCACGATGCTCGAGGCCTACCAGGCTTATTCCGACTTCCGCGGCATGATGGAGCTGGTCCGCTCGATGATCCAGACGATCTGCCGCGACGTGCTCGGCACGATGAGCGTGAACCGCGCCGATGGCGGTACGATCGAACTCGGCGGCGAATGGCGCGAAGCGAAGTATAAGGACCTGATCGTGGAGCGCACCGGCGATCCGCAGTGGTTCGCCCGCACCAAGGAAGAAAAGATCGCGGCCTGCCGCACGCTCGGGCTCGAAGAGCCGCGCGCCGATTGGGAAGACTACGAAGTCACCAACGAGGTCTTCGGCAAACTCATCGAGCCGACGCTCATCCAGCCGACGTTCGTCACGCACATCCCGAAGGAGCTCTGCCCCCTGGCCAAGGTCACGGTCGGCGATGACTCCACCATCGACGTCTTCGAACTCTGCATCAACGGCCAGGAGATCGCTCCGGCCTATTCCGAACAGAACGACCCGGGCGTGCAGCGCGAAATGCTGAAGCTCCAGGCCGGCGCCGAAACCCAGAAGATCGACGAGGACTTCCTCCTCGCGCTGGAACACGGCATGCCCCCCGCCGGTGGTTTGGGCGTGGGCATCGACCGCTTGGTCATCCTGCTGACGGGCGCGGCCAACATCCGCGACACGATCCTGTTCCCGACCCTGCGTCCTGAAGCGGGCGCCTAAGCGAAAGCCTGCCCTTTGCCTTGGTTCCTCCATCTCGCGCTGCGGCAGCTCTTCCCTCCGGGTAAGCGTTTTCCGGCGTTCGCGACGGTCTCGATCCTCGGGGTCGGGCTGGGCGTGGCGGCTTTGTTGGTCGTGCAGACGGTGATGAACGGCTTCGGCGAGGAGCATCGCCTCCGCATCCGCGAATCCTTCGGCGATTGCGTGGTCGTCGCCCGCACGCCCATCGAGCGCCCGCAGGACCTGCTCAAGGCCTTGCGCGCTGACCCCGCCGTGGCGTCCGCCACGCCCTTTTCCGAAGGCCCGGCGCTGGCCCGCCAAGGCGATTTCTCCAACGTCGCCTATGTCCGCGGCATCGACCCGACCGATGCGGGCCATCCCGCCCGCAAGTATGTCTTCGCGGGTGGTTTCGATGAGTTGGATGATGGCCGCGTGATCCTCGGTTTCGGCTTGGCCCGCGCGCTCCGCGTGCAGGTCGGCGACAAAATCGAGGTCTGGTCACCCGCCATGGCCGAACGCGCCGAGCAGGGGAAGGCCCCGCTCCCCGCCGTCTTCGAGGTCTGCGCTTTGGTCCGCACGGGTTTCACCGAAGTCGACGACCGTGCGGCTTTCATCCCATTGCGCCGCTTCAATCAACTCTGGTCGATGGGCGATCGCGTGCACGGCCTGACGCTCCGGCTGAAGGAGCCTGCGCAGGCCTATGAAATCGCCGCCCGCCTGAACGTCGGCCGCCCAACGCTGCAGTTCGTGCCTTGGCAGGAGATCAAGAAGAACTTCCTCGAAGCCATCCGCTTCGAGAAGACGATGCTCTTCTTCCTGATGTTCATCATCACGTTGGTGGCTTCGTTCTCGATCGGCAGCACGCTCTTTTCCGCGGTCATCCGCCGCTCGCGCGAGGTCGGCGTCCTGGTCGCCCTCGGGGCCCGTCGACTCGATCTGGTCGCGTTGTTCGGCCTGCAGGGCATGCTCATCGGGGCCTTGGGCACGAGTTTGGGCTTCCTGCTGACTTGGCTGATCCTGGCGTTCCGCGAACAGATCCTCGGCACGATCAACAGCCTCTTCGGCAATGGCGACATGGTCGCCAACGTCTACCAGTTCTCGAAGGTCCCGCTGCATTACGATGCGTCCGACTTCGTCGTGGCGGCCGCCTTCACCTTGTTGGTGACCACCATCGCCGGTCTGGTGCCGGCCCTCTGGGCCGCCGGACGCAAACCCTCGGAGGCCATGCGCGATGCCTGAACCGACCATCGTCCTTTCCGCGCGGGGCCTGCAGAAGTCCTTCGCCTCGCCCGCGGGCCCGCTGGCGGTGCTCCGCTCCGTCGATCTCGTCGTGCACGCGGGCGAGTCGGTGTCGATCCGCGGCTCTTCGGGTTCGGGCAAGACGACGTTGCTCCAATTGCTCGGTGGGCTCGACGTCGCTGACGCCGGGGAAGCCAACTTCCTCTTGCCGGGACGCGGACTCGTTCCGGCCCGCAAGAATCTCGGGAAGGGCGTCGGCTTCGTCTTCCAGAACTACCAGCTGATGCCGGAGCTGAACGCCCTCGAGAACGTGCTCTTGGCCGCCCAGGTGGCGGGTCGCCCCGCCGCGGCCGCCGAGGCCCAGGCCTTGCTCGAGTCGGTCGGCCTCGGAAGTCGCCTGCGGCACCTGCCGGCCCAGCTTTCCGGTGGCGAGTGCCAACGCGTGGCCATCGCGCGCGCCTTGATCAATCGCCCCAGCGTCCTATTGGCCGATGAGCCGACCGGCAACCTGGACGAAGCCACCGGAGCGGAAGTGATGCGGCTGCTGTTGGAGGTCGTCGCCCAACGCGGCACGGCCTTGGTGCTGGTGACGCATAGCCGCGAGTTCGCGGCCCGGACGGACCGCCAGTGGGTGCTGTCGAACGGCGTGCTTTCGCCAGCCTGATTTGACACCGCAGGTGGAGTGGCTTGAGTCGGGGGACCATGACTCCTGCGACCCAGCCTGCCCAACTCCTCACTGCCCTCAACTGGCGCTACGCGACGAAGGCCTTTGATACCAAGGCTCTGCCCGCTCCCCTCTGGGAAGCCTTGCAGGAGTCCCTGCGGCTCGCCCCGTCCTCGTTTGGCCTGCAGCCCTGGAAGTTCTTCGTCATCGCCGACCCCGCGGTCCGCGCGAAGCTCCGCCCCGTTTCCTGGAACCAGTCCCAGATCACCGATGCGTCGCATCTCGTGGTTTTCGCGCGTCGCACCGAAATCACCGAAGACGACGTCAACACCTTCTTCAATCAGATGGTCGCCGACCGTCAGGCTGACCCGGCCGCCCTCGAGCCGTATCGGCAGATGATGATCGGTGGCGTGGTCAAGGGCAAGGACCTCGCCGGACAGCGCGAGTGGGCCGCCCGCCAGTGCTACATCGCCCTCGGCCAGTTCATGACCTCGGCTGCCGTCCTCGGCGTCGACACGTGCGCCATCGAAGGCCTCGACCCTGCCAAGTACGACGAGATCCTCGGCCTCGCCGGCTCCGGCTACCAGACCGTCGTCGCTTGCGCCGCCGGCTACCGCTCGTCGGAAGATAAGTACGCGAACCTCGCGAAGATCCGCTTCCCCGCCGCGCGCGTCATCTCGAAGGTCTAAGCGACTTCAGCTGCGGGCCGTCCAACGGTTGAAGTCCTCGTCGTCCGTCAGGATCTCGGGGTCGCCGTATTCCGTCGACAGCAGGGTCTTGTAGGTCTCGTCCGCGAACCGTCGGCAGTGCAGGAGCACGCGCGCGGTATGGCCGGGCGCGCGGACCAGCCGGCCGAGCGCTTGGTTCACCTTGCGCATGCCGGGGCGGACGTACGCCAAGGCGAACGCGTCTTCGGCGCCGTCCTGCACGTGCATCTTACGGCGGGCTTCCTGCAGCGCATTGACCTCGGGGAGGGCGGGGCCGACGACGACCGCCGAGCGGATGCGACCACCTAGCATGTCGACGCCTTCCCCGAGCGAGCCACCCAGGATGAGGCAAAGGATGGTGTTTCGGTCCAGCGCTTCTTCGACGAAGCGGGCGGTGCCTTCGGGGCCGAGGCCGCGGGGCTGCAGGGCGACGGGGGCGTGCGGCTTCAACCGTTGGATTTCCGCGACGATGCTTTCGGCGTAGCGGTAGGACGGGAAGAAGGCCGCCACCGCACCTTCTTCGGAAAGCTTGAGGAGCGCGTTCGCCGTGCGGTTGGCATGGGACTCGCGCGTCTTGAGGCGCGTATCGACGCGGCCATCGATCGCCACCGTGTACGCTTCCTGTCGCCACGGGGCGAGTGCATCCACGCGCGTGAGCGTGTCGGGGTCGAGGCCGCATTCGGCCGCCAAAGCGCCGCGCGGGCCGGGCGTGGCCGTCATCAGAAGGGCATGCGCGAACGCTCCGAGGCGTTCGCCGGTGGCCTTGGCGGCGGAGAGACAATCCAAGTTGAGCAGTCCGGGTTTGGGCGACCAGAGCAGCCAACCCAGGTCGGCGGCTTCGAGCCGTTGTGACCACAGGGCGGCGTTCCAGACACCCGCGCGGGCTTCCTCAGGTAATGTATCCGTATCGAGCGGGAAGGCCGTGCCCAGGAGCGACATCTTTTCGGCCAGGGCCATGGCCTCGACGCGGTCGTCGGGCGAGAGGGCGTCGGCCTTGGGCAGGCGATGCAGGAAGTCGGCCCATGCTTGCATCGTCGTGCACCACGGCGCGGGGGCTTTGCAGGCGGACAACGTGAAGGCGAAGTCGGCCGCGGACTGCGCCTCATCCCGCAGGGAAAGGCATTCGGCCGCGCGTTCGGGTAGGTTATGCGCTTCGTCGACGATGAGCACCGTGTCGCTATCGTTCCAGCCCGGGACGGTTTCGAGGGCCGAACGGTTGCGCGGCGAGAAGACGTAGTTGTAGTCGCAGATGACGACTTCCGCGTGGCCCAGCATTGCTTTCGTGATGTCCCAAGGAGGTACGCCGGCGATGCGGCCGAGTTCGCGGATACGCCGCAGCTCGGCTCCGTCGGCGAGCAGCGCCTGCGGGTCGATGGCCGCCCGGGCCCAATTGCGGCGGATCTCTTCGGGGTCGTCGGAGAGTCCATCGATCTCGTGTTCGGAACGCGGTCGGAGCACCAACGCGCGCAGTTCGCCGGGTTTGGCCAAGCGGCGCAGTTCCGCGAGCACTTGGATTTGGCCCGTCCCTTTGCCGGTGAGGTAGAGCAGGCGACCCGCCCGACCGCTGCGCAGGAGCGAGAGCCCGTGGCGCAGGGCCGCGGAAGTCTTCCCGAAGCCGGTGGGCGCGACCATCAGGCGGATGGGCGACTCCATCGTCGCTTGGTCGAGGTCCGCGCAAGCCTGGAGCCATTCCGGACGGGGTTCCTTGAACGGAATCCGGTCGGGCAGATTGAGCAACCGGGCATGGCTGGCGCGGCGGTTCTCCGCATGGGCCGCGAGCGTTTCCGCCTGCTGCAGCAGGTCGGCCTCGGCCGTATCCGGCAACGCCATCGTCTGGTTGGAACCGTCGGTCGGGTCGACGAAGACCAATTCACCGATGATTTCGCCGGCGCCAGGGCGCAGGCGGGCCGCATGGCAATAAGCACCCAACTGCAGGAAGTGGTGCGGGTAGCGTCCGTGTAGGAATTCCGGGCGGCGAGGGAGGGAAACCGAGACCGTCTTGATTTCGCGGATGTGGATATTGGCGCCGTTATCGCGCCACTGATCCGTCCGTCCGGTGATGACCACTGTCCAACCGAGCACGACAATTTCGCAAGTGATCGGCTGTTCGAACGTCCAGCCTGCGTCTTCGGCCTCCGCCTGCTTGCGCATCGTCTCATGCCATTGGCGGCCCGCTTCCGCGCGCCACGGGGAACCGCCCGCTCCCGCACCGGGGCCGGGCCGGAAGGTCGCGAATTCCTGGGCGCTCACTTCGATGCGTCGGCCTTTGACGTCGATACGCATCAGGGCAGCACGAAATGGATTTCGCCCGCGGCCCAACGTTCCAGATCGGTGGCGAGTTTCGCGACCGTTTCTTCGTCGGTCGTCTGGGCGTCGAGCGGTTGCGTCAGGATTGCGGCCGCGGCTTCGCGTCGTCCGCCAAGGTGGGCGAGCCACTGTTCGGAAACGGGCCAACCCCCGTCCTTGATCATCAGCCAGAGCCCTTTGAAGTAGGCGCAGTCCGCCCGCGGGCGTTCGGCCATGGCGGTGAACGTCTCGTGGGCAATGCGGTAGCAGACTTGGGCGGACTCGGGGGGTGGCGGGTTGCGGCGGATCATCGCCGCGAAACGACAGGCCCGTTCCAACGTGCGATGGCTGCGGGCAATCCCGGTGCGGCGGGTGAGCAGCCGATAATCGCGGGCGAAGCGCGTCCCCCCGTCCTTAGCCCGTTCCAGCGTCACTTCGCATTCGTCGAACAAGTCGGGTGGCGTCGCCCCCTGTGCGCGGGAGAGGCGGATGAGGCAGCGTTCCAGGCCTTGCTCGGGCTCGAGCAGCGTGAGCAACAGGTGCGACTCCCCGGAAGGATCGCGCCCGAGGACCAAGCAGCGAAGGGAGGCCGACGACATCGCGGCCTAGGACTTGTCGTCGGGCTTGGGGATGACTGAGCCGAAGCTCATGAGCAGACCGAGGGCTTCACCGACCGTGAGTTTGGTTTCCCGCACTTCCTCGGGCGGGAGGTGAAGGATGACTCCCGTCGTCGGCGCTGGCGCCGCGGGGATGAAGACGTTCACGACGGGTTTGCCGATCGCTTGGCTGAAGACCGTCGGTTGTTCGTGGGTCACGAAAGCGATGGTCCACATCCCGGGGCGGGGGAACTCGACCATGACCACGCGGCGGAAAGTGTCCTTGTTGCGACCGCTCAAGGCGTCGACCATCTGGCGGATGGAGTTGTAGAGCGCGCCCAAGCCCGGCATGCGCTCGAGGAGGCTGGCGAACCACTGTTGCAGGAGCTTGCCGAAGAGGCGCTTCGAGAGGAAGCCAAGACCGGTCAGGATGACGGCCATGACGAGGGCGGAGGCCAGCACCAGCAAGGCGTGGTTGAGCCCGGTCTTGAAGTCGGGCATGACTTCTTTGTTGGGGAAGAAAAGCGGGAAAATCGCCTGGAACATCGACTCCACCGGGGAGGCGATGAGCCCGATCAGCAGGGTGATGACGTAGAGCGTCAACCCGAGAGGCAGGACCAGGAACATCCCGGTCAGGAAGTTGTGGCCGACGCGCGAGCCGAAGGAGCTTTTTTCCGGTAATTCGGTCATACCCCCAAGAAAGCCGCTTTTGCGTCGGCTGGCAAGGGTGCACGAACTGAGTCTGCGACTTGCCTATTTCGGGGGAGTTTTCATATTTACCGTCATGAAGTGGCCCCTCTTCCTGCTTTTTATGGCATCCCTCTTTCCTTCCTTCGCCCTAGGCGTCGAAGACGCCTACCCTCGGACCGCCCCGGGCGACATGGAGGTCAAGTCCTTGCCGGCGGCCCGCCTGATGGTGGCCGAATCCGCGCAGGCTTATTTCTCCGCCAACAACAACCTCTTCGGAAAGCTCTTCCGCTACATCAGCAAGAACAGCATTCCGATGACCGCTCCCGTGGAAGCGCGCCTGCAGCCGGGCGTCATGGTCTTCTATATGGATACCGCATCCGCCAAGCGGGTGGACCTGCTTCCCGGCGGTGAAGTGAAACTGCAGGATGTGCCGGTGCGCCAAGTGGCCTCGATCGGTATTCGCGGTTCCTACAGCGAAGAAAATTTCCGCGAAGCCGAAGAGAAGCTGCGGGCTTGGGTCAAGCAGCGGACGGAGCTCGAAGTGACGGGCGAGGCCTACGGCGTCTATTGGAACAGCCCCTTCGTGCCGTTCCTCCTGAAGCAATCGGAAGTGCACCTCCCGGTTCGCGAGAAGCCCAAGGCGGTCAAGTAGCGGACCCGCCGCTTATTTCCACAGCAAGGTCCACTCGACCTTGGCGGCGGGGTCATCGACGGTCAGGCGCGGCGTGCCGGCTTTGAGCGCGTCGAGGAGTTCCTTGCTCTTCCAGCGGGGTTGTTTCGCCGCCTGCATCTGCGCGGCCAGCAGGCCTTGGAGCCGTTCCCATTCGCGGGCGGTCTCGGGGGCGCCGGCGGCACCGACCTTGGCGACGTTGAACTCCCGGGCGGTCCAGCCCGGCTTGGTCGCTTGGACGCCGTCTTTGGCCAGCTGCAGTTGGGCGGCGAGGATTTCGGATGGCTTGCCGAGGGCCTTGGCTTCCTTGGCGTCGAGCCCGAAGAGCAGGGCGCCCTCGCCTTTGATGGTCACGAATGTCCCGCTGATGGTCTTGGCCTTGGAGAGCGCGCCGAACCCGCCGCGATTGGAGCCCAGCTGGCGCTGCGAGAAGTTGGCCACGAAATCCTGGAAGCGATCCAGAGGCATGAGCACGATCACCTCGCCGCCCCTTTCGTCCTTATCATTGCCGGAGAGGATTTTGACCGCGGCCGCCGGGGCGTCGCCGCTCACCAAGCCGGGGTTGCTTAATTCGAGCACACCCGTCTTCACGGGCTTCCCTTCAAAGGTTGCCACGGCGGCACGCCACGAGTCGGCCGCCATCGCGTCCCCTTTCTTCGCCGCTGGTCGGGAGGCCGCCAGAGCGAGGCTGGCGGCGAACATGGCGTAAGCGAGGAGGGCGAACCGCATGGTCTTCAGACCCAGTCGCGCTGGCGCCAAGCGAGGCCTTCGGCGATTTCACGGGCCAACGCTGGGCCTCTGAAGACCAAGCCCGAATAGACCTGCACCAAGCAGGCCCCTTCATCCATGAAGCGACCGGCGTCGGCGGCGCAGGTGATGCCCCCGCAACCGATGACGGGGATGCGACCTTGGCTCGTCTTTGTGAGGAAGCGCACGACCTGCAGCGAGCGTTCCAGCAAGGGAGCGCCGCTGAGGCCTCCCTTGGTGGAGCACGCTTCGGTGCCGGGTGGGCGGGTGATCGTGGTGTTCGTCGCGATGATGCCGGCGAAACCGACTTCCCCCACGACGGAGACGATGTCTTCGAGTTGGTGCGGGTTGAGGTCGGGGGCGACCTTGAGCAGCAACGGGACCGGTCCGCCGGGGGTCGATCGGTTTTCGCGGGCGAGGGTGGAGAGCAGGCTCACGAGCGGCGCGCGGTCTTGGAGGGCGCGCAAGCCGGGCGTGTTGGGGCTGCTGATGTTGACCACGAGGTAGTCGGCCAGGGGGGCGAGCAGCTTGAAGGAATGGAGGTAATCGCCTTGGGCTTCTTCGAGCGGCGTGATCTTCGACTTACCGATGTTGATTCCCAACGGATGGACGCGTTGGCCGCGGCCAGGTTGACGGAGCAGGCGTTGGCGCAGGGCTTCGGAGCCCGCGTTGGGGAAACCGTAGGCATTGACCACCGCCTTGAGCGCGGGGTAACGGAAGACGCGGGGACGTTCGTTGCCGGCTTGGGCGTGTTGGGTGACCGTGCCGACCTCGACGTGGCCGAAGCCGAGGGCGGCGGCGCCGCGCCAGCCCAAGCCATCCTTATCAAAGCCCGCGGCCAAGCCGATGTGGTTCGGGAACTTCAAGCCAAAGGCCTCGATGGGCTTGCCGCCTTTCGGGGTCAGGCCCCGCTCCAAGCACCAGCGGAGGGGAGGGAGGGCGCCGATGAGGCCCATGCCCCGCAGGCCCACTTGGTGGGCCGTTTCCGGGTCCATGGCGTACAGCGCCTTGGCGGCCACTTGTTCGTACAGGAAAGACATACCCCCGCAGTTAACGGAGGAAAACGCGGAAGGAAAGCGGAGAAGGCGACCTTAGGGGTGTTTGAGGGAAAGGACCGATTCGACCCCTCTTGACACCCCGCCAGACTTGGGCACACCAACCCCCCATGGCTGCCACGACTTCCAAGCTGCTTTGGTGCACCGTCCGCTTCAACAAGGATAAGGGGACCTGGTGGGTGAAGGAGAATTCCGACCCGAAGCACTACGAGCCCGATGGCCTCGGCATCCTCGATCCGTTCCAGTTTCCTTGGGTCCTCGACATGATGGATCCGCTCCGCGAGTACGGCCTCTCGAATGAGATCCTGGAAGCGGCCTTCATTCCTTTCCAGGTCCATTCCGTCGAGAAGGACGAGACCGTGCGCCTCGCGCGCGTGGCCGAACACATCCTCGACTCCGAGGAGCAACTCTTCGCCCTGCCGAACGTCAAGGACGGCGACAAGGGTTCCTACGCCGACTTCCTCGAGCACATCATGCGCCTGCGCGTGAAGCTCATCAACGACACGATCAAGCTGGAGCAGAAACTCACCGTCGAAGACGTGGATGAACAGCTCAGCGAATTGCGCAACCAGGCGCTGATCGAAGGCCGCGACATCCATCCTTTCGAGGAAATCACCGACATCCTCGAATTCGTCCCGCAGGGCCATGAAGTCCCCGGCGAAGACGACGACGATGATAAGCCGGCGCGCGCCACCTCGGCGGCGGAAGAGATCTCCGACCTGCCCGAAGTGGAGGACGACGAGAAGCTCGACAAGGAACTCAAGTGGGACGACGAAGAAGCCCCTGAGGAAGCCGAAGGCGAAGAAGGCGAAGGCCCCGCCGGCGGTGCGAGCGGCGGGCGTCGTCGCTGAGCGTTCCGCTTACTTGGCGGGAACCGGGGTTGCTTGCGCGGGTTCGGCAGGCGAGGCCACCTCCTTGGGCAGGAGGGACTTGGTGCCTTTCAAGCTCCCTTGCGACTCGAAGAGCCAGAGACGCCGCGAGGCCATGTCCACCGCGACAGGGTGGGAACGCAGGAAGTCATTACCCAAGAGGTTGTGCTCCTGATCCCGGAGGAATTCCACGCCCGTCAGGGGTGCCCCGCCGATGCGGAGGGACTTGATTTGGCAAACTTCGACCCGGGTGAGGTTGACCCCGCGCACCGAGGCGACCGGGATGTAGCCCTTGAAGACCGTTTTGCCGCGGAACTTCAGCGAGCTCATGTATGATTTCGAGGCGCCGGAATCGATGATCATGGGGACCTTCTGCCCTTCGACCTCGATGTTAACCCCGCAATGGCCGCCGCGGCTGAATATGGCGACCTCATGTGCCGCCGATGTGTCGGGCGTCTTGCCGAGCGTCATCACCGCATTCGTGAGGTCCATGTAGAAGGGTTTCCCGAAGAGGATGTCCGCCCCCACCAAGCCATCCAGGTCCATGCCGGTCAGCGGCATGATGGCCATGTGGAAATCCTTCCAGACGGCACCACCCCCTTCGAAGGATTCGATGTAGCCGTAGCTGGTTTCGCCGCGGCCGTCATTACCCATCGTCGGCAAGGTGAAGGCCACTTCGATGCCGGCCTTGCGGGCACCGGCTTCGGTCAGCACGCCGTTACCTTGGCAGCCCGTGTCGACGCCGAGGTTGAGCGTGACGCCGTTGACCTTTACGGACACCATGGGGATCGACTTGATGCGCAACTTGAAGGTCGCGATACCCGAGGCGGGGAATTCGTCCTTCGGTTTCTTGACCTCTTGGGCGGAAAGGTCGGCGGTCAGGCAAAGGCCGAGGCAGGCAAGCAGTAGGCGCATGGTCAGGAGTGAGCGTGGCAACGAGGAGGATTCGTGCGTTGTCGGGGTACCCCCACTGTGAAGTCTTTTTGGGGCAGGTCGACTCGGACTTGCAGTTTTCCTTGCTTAGGCCGCGTGGGCGATCCGCCGGCGCCGCCAAAGGTAGGTCAGGCCAAAGCATAGCCCACCTAGGCCGACGGCCCAATCGCCGTGGCGTACCCAGAAAGTGGGTTCACCGCGGTCTCGCCGGAGCTGGGCCACGGCGCTCAAAGGGGCTCCCGGGGCGCCGGTTGGCTGGAGGATGCCGCGGTGGGTGATGACCCCGCTCCACCCTGCGTTCCCCGAACGGGCCACGGGTAGGCCGGTCGCGGCCGCGATCAGCACGGAATGCGCCGTGTGTTGGGCGTCGCCCGCTTCGTGGCCATACCAACCATCGTTGGTCACGACGACGAGGAGGTCGGCCCCGGCAAGGGCATGTTCGCGTGCGAGTTCGGGGAAGACGTCTTCATAGCAGACCAGCGGACCGGCCATGAAGGTGAAGCCGCTGCGGGTCGTCAGGGGGAGGAGCGTCGCGCCGTCGCCGGGGACGCAGTCTTCCGCGATGGGGACGACTTTGCGGAGCGGCAGCCAGTCGGCGAGCGGGACGTATTCGCCGAACGGCACGAGGTGTCGCTTGGCGTAGGTGGGTTTGGCGAGCCCTTCCGCGGTCACGACGACGGCGCTGTTGGCGTAACCGTTCTTGCGCGGCTCGATGGCGCCGATCAAGAGCGGGCAACCGGCGCCGGCGACGTTGCCGCGGAGGAAGGTGACATAGCCGGCGTTGTCGGTGGACAGGGGAAGGGCGGCTTCGGGCCAGAGCACGACATCGGGTTTTTCCTGTCCGGCCGCGACGGTCAGCGCATTCAAGGCCTTGGCATGCTTATCGAGTTTGCTGCTGTCCCATTTCTCCGTGGGGTCGAAGTCCGTCCGCAGCGCCGCAATCCGGACATCCTGCCGGGAGGCATCGCGGGCGATCTGCGTCAGGGTGCCATAGAAGCCCGCGGCGATCACGGCCAAGCCCAAGTACAGCTCGGGCGTCAGACGGCGCAGCCAGCTGGTCGGCGTCAAGGGCTCCAGTGGGTCGGCGGAGGCCCGGAGGGCGCGGAGGCGGACGATCCAACTGGCGAGCCCGAGATTGATCAGGACGAGGCCGATGGAAAGTCCGGTGGGGCCGATCCAGGCGCAGAGCGTGAGGAGGACGCCATTGCCCTGTTGGCTCGCGGATAACGGCAGCCAACCAAAGCCGGTGAAGGCGATGGTCCGCAGCCATTCCAGCAGTCCCCATGCGCCCGCGAGCCCGAGGGTCGCCAGCAGGCGGGCGGGCGCACCGGCGTCGCGGCAGGCCGGGAAGATCCAACGCAAGGCGAGCAACCAAACGAACGGGTACAATGCGCAATAAGCGGTCAGCAGCACAAGGCCGAGCCAGCCGAGCGGTGGGTAGATGTGGCGCAACCAAGCTAGCAACACGACCCAGAGGAGCCAGCTCGTGAGGTAGGCCGCGCGCCGCCAGGTCCGCCATGCGGGGGCGGCGGCCGCGGCGAGGGTCGCCGGGATGAGTGCGAAGAAAGCGACGAAGGGGTGGCCGAACGGAGGAAAACTGAAGAGAAGGAGCAACGCCGTCAGGCCCAGTCCGCCCCAGCACAGCCAGGCGTCGGAGAAACGGAAGCCCGGACGTCGTTCGGTCATTCGGACAGCGTTTCGATCACGACCCAACCTTCATCGCGCACCATCGCTTCGGCTTTCTTCCATTTCAGGTCGAGCGTCTCGTTGCCCTTGCGGATGCGGACGACGGCGTTGCGGCCGATCTTGGCTTCATTGCGGCGGAAGGGCTCTTGCTTCTGCTGCATCGTTTCCGGGGCGCTGGCCGCGGCGGGTTGGTCTTCCGGCGTGCCGGGTTCGGCGGGGCCGGTGGCGATGACCTGCCCTTGGGCGGTGCGGAGGATCGCTTCCAACGCTTCCATCGAGGAGGCGGTGCGGAAAAGGCTGGAGCAGACGTCGGTGCGCAGCTGGCGCATGAGGTCGACGAACGCGCGGTAGGCCTCGGTCTTGTATTCGTTGAGCGGGTCCTTCTGCGCGTAGCCGCGCAGGTTGACCGCGCGACGGAGCTCTTCCATTTCCGTCAGGTGGTTCTGCCAGTTGCGGTCGATCGAACGCAGCAGGAGGTGGCGCTCCAGGTAATTGAGCATCTCGGGCGACTCGCTCGTCTCGCGGCTCTTCTGGAGCTCGGCGACTTTCTTGATCACGCAGGCGGTGGCGAGGTCGTGGTTGAGCGGAGTCAGTTCATCGACCGCGAGGCGGATCGGGAAGGTCGACACGAACCAGGCCACGAAGGCTTCGGCGCCGGCGCGGTCCGGGGCGGCATCGAGGTCGGGGTAGGCCGTCTTCAGGCGTTCTTCGATTTCTTCGCCGACCACGGACAGCAGGTTGGCGCGGGTGTCGGCCTCGTGGAGGGTGCGGTTGCGCAGGCCGTAGACGATCTGACGCTGGTGGTTGAGGACGTCGTCGAACTGGAGCAGACGCTTGCGCATCGAGTAGTTCTGGCCTTCCACGCGCTTCTGGGCGGTCCCGATCGAGCGGTCGAGCAGCGGGTGTTCGAGCGGTTCGCCTTCCTTGAACGATTTCTCCAGCAACGAGGAGATGATGCCGGCGTTGGAGAACAGGCGCATCAGGTCGTCTTCCAGGGCGACGAGGAAGCGCGAGTGGCCGGGGTCGCCTTGTCGCGAGCAGCGGCCGCGGAGCTGACGGTCGACGCGGCGGGATTCGTGGCGTTCGGTGCCGAGCACGTAGAGGCCGCCGAGTTCGCGCACGCCGTCGCCGAGGCGGATGTCGGTGCCGCGACCGGCCATGTTGGTGGCGATGGTGACGGCGCCGTTCTGGCCGGCCATCGCGACGATGTCGGCTTCCTGCTCGTGGTGTTTCGCGTTCAGGACCTTGTGCGGGATGCGGGCGAGCGTCAGCATGCGGCTGAGCGTCTCGGAAGCTTCGACGGAGGCGGTGCCGACCAGCACGGGCTGGCCGCGCTTGTGGGCTTCGGTGAGTTCCTTGATGACGAACTGGTACTTCTCGCGCCGGGTCTTGAAGACGATGTCGTTGGCGTCCGTGCGGATGCAGGGCTGGTTGGTCGGGATGGTGACCACCGTCAGGTTGTAGATCTCGTTGAACTCGGTGGCTTCGGTCTCGGCGGTGCCCGTCATGCCGGCCAACTTTTCGTACATGCGGAAGTAATTCTGGATCGTGATGGTCGCGTACGTCTTGTTCTCCTTCTCGAGGGTGACGCCTTCCTTGGCTTCGACGGCCTGGTGGAGGCCGTCGCTCCAGCGGCGCCCCGACATGATGCGGCCGGTGTTCTCGTCGACGATCATGACCTTGCCTTCGTGCACGACGTAGTGGCGGTCCTTTTCGTAGAGGGCGAAGGCCTTGAGCAGTTGGCCGATGGCGTGGATGTCTTCGGAGACCTTGATGTAGGCGGCCTCGGCCGCGGCGCGGAATTCGGAGCGCTTTTCGGGCGTCAGGCTGGCGTCGTTGTCGAGCTCCACGAAGTACGTGGGGAGGTCGGGCAACACGAAGGCATCGGGCTCACCCGGGCGCAGCGTGTCCCGGCCCAGTTGGGTGAGGTCGGACTCGTGGTTGCGTTCGCTGATGGCAAAATAGAGGCGTTCCTTGAGGTGATAGCGGCGGTCCTTCTCGGCTTGGCTGGCGAGGATGCCTTCGTGCTTCTCGAGGAGCTTGCGCCAGCGGCCGTTCTCCATAAGGCGGGCGAACGACTTGTTGCGCGGCATCCCGTTGGCGGTCAGCCAGAGCTTGTCCAAGGTGTCGTTCGAAGGTTCTTTGTTGTCCGGCAGGTCCCTGAGTTCGGCCTCCGCTTCGTTGATCAAGCGCGTGGCGAGGCGGGTTTGGAGGTCGACGAGCACCTTGACCTGGGGAACCAGGCGCATGAACGGCGGCTCACGTTCTTCGGTGACCGGGCCGGAGATGATCAGCGGGGTGCGGGCCTCGTCGATGAGGATGGAGTCGATTTCGTCGACGATGCAGAAGTAGTGTTCGCGCTGCACCTGTTCGCCGGCGCTGAGGGCCATGCCGTTGTCGCGCAGGTAGTCGAAGCCGAACTCGGAGGCGGTACCGTAGGTGATGTCGCAGGCGTAGGCCTTTTGGCGTTCCTCGCTGCCCATCTGGTTCTGGATGCAACCCACGGTGAGGCCGAGGTAGCTCAACAGGTGGCCCATCCACTCGGAGTCGCGGCGGGCGAGGTAGTCGTTGACGGTGACGAGCTGGCAGTTGCGGCCCGTGAGCGCGTTGAGGTAGAGGGGGAGGGTGGCGACGAGGGTCTTGCCTTCGCCGGTCGCCATTTCGGCGATCTTCTTCTGGTGCAGGGCGATGCCCCCGATCAGCTGGACGTCGAAATGGACCATCTGCCAGGTCTGCTCATGGTCGCAGACGAGGGCTTTCGTGCCACACAGGCGACGGGCGGCGTTTTTGACGACGGCAAAGGCTTCGGGGAGCAGGGTGTCGAGGGATTCCCCCTTGGCGACGCGGGCCTTGAACTCGGCGGTCTTGGCGCGGAGGTCATGCTCGGAAAGGTTCTGGTATGTCAGTTCAAGGGCATTGATCTTTTTGACCACTGGGGCGCACTTGCGGAGGAAACTCCGGTTATGGCTGCCGGCGAAAAGTTTGAGGATACTGAGAAACATGGGTCCGGGCTCGAAAGGGTGCAGACGGGGGATGGAAACTGCGAGTCAAAGCCGAAAAACCCTAGAATCCAGCCCCGAAACGCCAAGCCCGACGATTAATCTCACCCGCCCGCAACGGGGTCAGGCACCAATAATGGGGTCAGACCCCAATGTTGGTGCCTGACCCCATTATGCAGACCTGGCCCCGGGGCACTTGTTCACGGGTGGCTTTTCCGCCTTGCCGTTGGCTTGGAGGCCTCAAGATGAAGCCATCCCCATGGCTGAAAACGTTATTATCCTCGGTACCGGCTGCGCCGGCCTCACTGCCGCCATCTACGCCGCCCGTGCTGGCTTGAGTCCCTTGGTGCTCGAAGGTGGCCAACCTGGCGGCCAGTTGACCACGACCTCCGAGGTCGAGAACTTCCCCGGTTTCGTCCATGGCGTGGACGGCAACGAGCTCATCACGAACATGAAGGGTCAAGCCGAGCGCTTCGGTGCCCGCTTCGCCTGGGATCGCATCGAATCGGTGGATTTCTCCGGTCCCGTCAAGAAGCTCGTCGGCGGTGAAGCCACCTACGAAGCCAAGGCGGTGATTATCGCGACGGGCGCCTCACCGCGTTTCTTAGGTATCCCTGGTGAACAGGAATACTACGGCGGCAACGGCGTCACCACTTGTGCGACTTGCGATGGCGCTTTCTACCGTGACGTGCCCGTGGCGGTCGTCGGCGGCGGCGATTCCGCCTGTGAAGAGGCCCTTTTCCTGACTCGTTTCGCTTCGAAGGTCTACCTCGTGCACCGTCGCGACACCTTCCGCGCCTCCGACATCATGGTGCAGCGCGTGAAGTCCCACGCGAAGATCGAGCTCGTCCTCAACGTCACGCCGAAGCAGGTCCTCGGCGGCGCCGACGGCAAGGTCCACACCCTCGAAGTGATCGAGAAGTCGGGCGCGGTCCTTCCCTTGGCCGTGAAATGCGTCTTCGTCGCGATCGGCCACGTGCCCAATTCCAAGGCCTTCACCCCGGCGCTCGACGTCGATGAAGGCGGTTATTTCATCGCGGCTGCCAACACCGTCAGCACCAAGATTCCCGGAGTCTTCGTCGCCGGTGATTGCTCCGACCACGTCTACCGCCAGGCCATCACCGCGGCCGGCATGGGGTGCCGTGCGGCCATCGAAGCCGAACGCTGGTTGGCTGGACACTGAGGCTTGCCGGTTAATTAGTTAGGTCGATGGGTAGGGGAACACCCGGCGACCTTCTCGCTTCTTAGCTACGGTCGTTGATCCTCCGTGTTCGCATGCGAACGGACGCGACGCAGTCGCGCCCCTACCCGATGCAGTCCCGCGACTTGGGGTTACCCCCTGCCACTCGAGAAAGGAAATCAGCTAGGACGGTACGTGTTGCTGTCCCTGCCTTGTAAAAGCAAGCGGGGCGCACCAGCGCCCCGTTTCTCTACCGTCGCAAGCTAGAGCGATTACTTCGTCAGGATCTCCATCGCCGACTTCTTCTGCGGGATGAAGGGCAGGACGTGTTCCGTGTAGGGCACGACCACGTCGAGCAGGAAAGGACCGTCGTGGTCGAGCATCTCGCGGATGGCGTCGCGCAGTTCTTCGCGCTTCATGACCTGGCGGGCCTTGATGCCGAAGCCGTTGGCAATCTTGACGAAGTCAGGGTAGAGGCCGCCGGGATTATCGGGGCTGCCGATGTTGGAGGCGTCGCCCAAGATCGTATGGCCACGGACCCCGGCGTAGAAACGGTCTTCCCATTGGACGACCATGCCGAGGTGCTGGTTGTTGAGGATCATGATCTTGGCGTTGATCTTCTCGATCTTCATGCACGCCAGTTCCTGGATGTTCATCAGGAACGAGCCGTCGCCATCGATGTCGATGACGTGCTTCTTGGGGCAGGCGACCTTGGCGCCGATGGCGGCCGGGAGACCAAAGCCCATCGTGCCGGCACCGAGCGAGCTGATGAACGTGCGGGGCTTGTTGAAATGGAAGTATTGCGGAGCCCACATCTGGTGCTGGCCGACGCCCGTCGCGATGATGGCGTCACCCTTGGTTTCCTCGAAGAGCGCCTGGACGGCTTCCTGCGGCAGGATGTGCTTGGAGCCCTTGCGGTCGTAGTTGAAGGGGAACGGGTGTTCCTTCTTCCAGCCATTGATGGTCTCGTACCACTTCTTGAGGTCGGGCTTCTTGAAGCCCTTCTTCGTCAGCGCGGTGAGGCGGCTCAACGCATGCTTCACTTCCGAATGGATCGGGTAGTGGGCAAACTTGTTCTTCTGGTGCTCGGAGCGGTCGATGTCGACGTGGACGATGGTGGCGTCCGGCGCGAACTTCTCGACGACGCCGGTGATGCGGTCATCGAAGCGGGCGCCGAGGGTGATCAGGAGGTCGCTCTTGCAGACGGCGAAGTTGCCGGCGACGGTGCCGTGCATGCCGTACCAGTAAAGGGACTGCGGGTGGTCGGACGGGAAAGCGCCCAAGCCCATCAGCGTGGAAGCGACCGGGATGCCGGTGGCCTCGGCGAAGGCGAGGAGCTCGGCGTGGGCGTGGCCGGAAAGGATGCCGCCACCGATGTAGAGGACCGGTTGCTTGGCCTTCTCGATGAGGCGCAGGACTTCGGCGAACTTCTCGTCCGGAGCCTTCGGCGGGACCTGTAGGCCGGGGATGTCGACGTCGTTCGCGGACTTCGGGAAAACGGGGACCCACTCATGCTGCTGGATGTCCTTCGGGATGTCGATGACGACGGGGCCCGGGCGACCCGTCGTGGCGATCTTGAACGCCTTGTACATGATGCTCGGCAACTCGTTGTAATCGAGCACGAGGAAGGAGTGCTTCACGATCGGCAGCGTCATGCCGTAGAAGTCGGTTTCCTGGAAGGCCGCGCGGCCGATGAACTGTTGGTAGACTTGGCCCGTGATGCAGATCAGCGGGATGCTGTCCATGTGCGCATCGGCGATGGCCGTGACGAGGTTCGTCGCGCCGGGACCGGAGGTCGCCATGCAGACGCCGGGCTTGCCGGTAGCACGGGCGTAACCGTGTGCCATGAACGCACCGCCTTGTTCGTGGCGCGGCAGGATGGTGCGGATTTTCTTGGAGCGCGTCAGTCCTTGGTGGAGCTCCATGGAAGCGCCGCCTGGGTAGGCGAAGATCGTGTCCACGCCGAGGTTTTCGAGGCATCGCACCATGACGTCGCAGCCGCGCATCTTGACGCCGGTCTTGGCGGAGACAGCGGTCGGAGTTTGGGACGAGGAGTGCTTGGCGGCGTTCTTTTTGGGCATGGTCGGTAGGGCGGTTGGAGACCGCAGGGAATGGGTTAGAAAAGGAGCGGAAGGGAAGGGGGCAAGTGTGAATAACCCTTTTGGAGCGAGATGGGTGAAAACATGTTCACCTTTGGTTTGCTCCCTAAAAAGCCCGGCCCTAGTCCAACGTCTCGCCCGCCAGGGATTTTGCGGCGGCAGCTTTGATCGGGTTCCCCGAATCTTTTCAGTCGGGGCATGGTTTGACCCGCGCAACGGGCGCTTCGGCCGGTTTCGCCTTAATTAAAAGACGTCCTAATGCTTAATATGCTTTAAGCCAACGACTTGCATACAATTTTTCATCCCATTCTGCAGGTAGGCGTGTGCTGATTGGACGGCTTGCGCCAAGGTCTCGCCCCGGGCCAAGTGAGCGGTGATGGCGGCGGAAAGTGTGCAACCGCTGCCATGCGTATCGATGCCCGGGATGCGTTGCGCCGTGAGCGTGAGGGTCCGTCCGTCTGGCCAGGCCAAAGCGTCCACGAGAGCATCGCCCTCCGCATGGCCGCCTTTCACCAAGAAAGGCACGCCGAAGAGTCGGGCCAGTTCGAGCGCTTCCGCGGGGCCGTGTTTTCCGCCGAGCGCTTTCCGTCCGAGAAGGATGGTCGCCTCATCGAGGTTGGGCGTCACCACGGCGGCCAGGGGCAGCAGTTGCCGCCGCACCGCGCTGACCGCTTCGGCGGACAGCAACGTGGCGCCACTCGAGGCCACCATGACCGGGTCGACGACGGCGGGAATCTTCGCTTCCGCGATGAAAGCGGCGACCGCCTCGACGATCTCAACGTTCAGCAACATCCCTGTTTTCAAGGCTTTGGGACGATAATGAACGGCGACCTGCCGGCATTGTTCGAGGACGAAGGCTGGGGCAGTCGCCTGCACACCGGAGACCCCGAGCGGATTCTGAGCGGTCAGGCAGGTGATCGCCGTCGTGCCATAGACGCCATTGGCGGCGAATGTCAAAAGGTCGGCTTGGATCCCGGCGCCGGCGCCGCTGTCGGAGCCGGCGATGGAGAGTGCCACGGGGAGGTCGGTCTGGATTGAGGGCATGGTCGCGGGGCGTGTGCGGAGGTTTAGGATTATTTTTGCGGTTCAGGTCCGAAATGATTTGCACCTTGGAGGGTCAAAAGATGATGACCAATGTTCAGTAAACGACCGCTTGAGCCAAGAAGAACCCCAGTCCACCCGCCGCCATATCACCTCCGACGCCAAACTCGGCTTGGAGCGTTTGATCGTGGGCCGTGAGTGCAATGCCTTTGACCGTCTCCCCGCCGAGCGGAAAGCCTTGGCCTTCGTGGAGCTCATTGATTTGGGTCTTATTAAAGGCGTCCGCAAGGAGGTTCCTGGCCGGGCTTACCCAGATGTCACGGTCCAACACGTCACCTCTGCGGGACGGAAAGCTTTTCGTAAGAAAGACCGTCGGGAAGGCTCCGAAAGCAAGCCGGGAGGTTGGAAATTCGGTATTTTGAGCCTGTTTTTCGTGGCGGTGGTCTTGGCGGTCCTGGCGGTCCTGCATAGCTGCAAGTCCTAAAGCGGTTACGCACGCTGAAAGGAAGCGGAGCCAAGGCGCAAGGGCGGGATGCCCTCGGCGTCGCCCCTAATCCATTGACACCCTGTCGCGGTTTCCCCTTCTTTTGCCCTTCGTCGATGGACCCCGACCTACGGTCTGACTATCGCCGTATCCTCCAAATCTCTACCATGGCAAAGAAAACCCAATCCCACTCCAAAACCACCAAGTCCACCAAGGTCGTCTACACCTGGGGCGACGGCAAAGCTGACGGCAACGGCTCGATGAAGGCCCTCCTCGGCGGCAAAGGCGCGAACCTCGCCGAAATGACCCGCATCGGTCTCCCGGTGCCTCCCGGCTTCACGGTCACGACCGAAGTCTGCACCTACTACTACGCCAACAAGCGCACCTATCCGGCTTCGTTGCAGGCCCAGATGGAAGCCGGCGTCGCCAACATGGAGAAGATCATGGGCACCAAGTTCGGTGCGACCTCAGGCATGCCGCTCCTCGTCGCCGTCCGTTCGGGCGCCCGCGACTCGATGCCGGGCATGATGGACACCATCCTTAACCTCGGCCTCAACGACCAGTCCGTCGTCGCCCTCGAGAAGGCCACCAACAACGCCCGCTTCGCTTGGGATTGCTACCGCCGCTTCATCCAGATGTACGGCGACGTCGTCCTCGGCGTGCAGAAGCGCGAAGGCGAAGACCATGAACCGTTCGAAACGGTCATCGAAGAATTCAAGCACGAGAAGTACGACGGCGACGTCGAAGACTCCGCCCTCACCGCCGGTGACCAGCAGGAACTCGTCAAGCGCTTCAAGGCCCTCGTCAAGGAACGCACGGGCCGCGTCTTCCCGAACGATCCGTGGGAACAGCTCCGCGGCGCCGCCGGTGCCGTGTTCTCTTCCTGGATGAACGACCGCGCGATCGTCTATCGCCGCAAGTACAACATCCCGGCCGAGTGGGGCACCGCCGTCAACGTGCAGGCCATGGTGTTCGGTAACACCGGCAGCAAGTCCGGTTCCGGCGTCGCCTTCACCCGCAATCCCGCCAACGGCGTGGACGAGTTCTACGGTGAATTCCTCATCAACGCCCAGGGCGAAGACGTCGTCGCCGGCGTCCGCACCCCGGAGCCGGTCAGCAAGCTCAAGGCCGTGATGCCCGAGAGCTTCGCCCAGCTCATGAAGGTCCGTCAGACCCTCGAGAAGCACTTCAAGGACGTCCAGGACATCGAGTTCACCGTCCAGGAAGGTAAGCTCTACATGCTCCAGACGCGTAACGGCAAGCGCACCGCCGCCGCCGCGCTGAAGTTCGCCGCCGACATGGTGAAGGAAAAGCTCATCGACTGGGAAACCGCCATCATGCGCAACCCGGCCGACCAGCTCGAACAGCTGCTCGCCCCGATCTTCGACCTCGCTGAAGTCAAGAAGGCCAAGGCCATCGCCACCGGTCTCCCGGCCGGCCCTGGCGCCGCCACCGGCAAGATCTACTTCAACGCCGATCGCGCCGTCATCGCCGCCGAGAAGGGCGAGAAGGTCCTCCTCGTCCGCGTCGAGACCTCCCCGGAAGATCTCCGTGGCATGATCGCCGCCGAAGGCATCCTCACCGCCCGCGGTGGTGTGTCCTCGCACGCCGCGCTCGTCGCCCGCCAGATGGGCAAGGTCTGCGTCTGCGGCGCCGCCGCCGTCCAGATCGACTACGACAAGAAGACGACGACGATCGCCGGTCACACCTTCAAGGAAGGCGACTACCTCTCCATCGACGGCACCGCTGGCACGGTCTACGCCGGCCAGATCAAGACCGCTCCTTCGGAAATCGTCGCCGGCCTGCTCAACAACGACAAGGCCGCGCAGAAGACCGAGAAGTACAAGAACTATGTGCAGCTGATGAAGTGGTGCTCGCAGGCCACCCGCCTGCAGGTCCGCACCAACGCCGACAATCCTGAGCAGACCGCCCAGGCCCTCGCGTTCGGCGCCCAGGGCATCGGCCTCACCCGCACCGAGCACATGTTCTTCGAAGGCGACCGCATCGACGCCGTCCGTGAGATGATCC
>Ga0255120_1000038_pt1 | contig 33885 bp, 25 predicted proteins | sample Law_Colum_RepA_8_2_FD_188582 | JGI IMG/M metagenome (GOLD analysis project Ga0255120, IMG submission 188582) | Freshwater microbial communities from St. Lawrence River, New York, United States - Law_Colum_RepA_8h | ecosystem: Environmental > Aquatic > Freshwater > River | place: USA: New York...
GATGTCAGACACCTTGGTGCGGATGGACTGGCCGCCCTTGGTGAGGAGCATGACCTCGTCCTCTTCCTGGACGCTGAGGGCGCCGGCGACGCCGACCTCGGTGGAGATGGCGATGACGCCCTTGCCGCCGCGGGTCTGCTTACGGTAGACAGGCTCCTTGGTCTCAGGATCGTCGAAGGGTGTGCGCTTGCCGATGCCGTCGATGCCGACGACGAGCAGCGTGCAGGCCGGATCGACGACTTCCATCGCCTTCACCTGGTCGCCGCTGTCGAGCTTCATGCCGGCTACGCCGGTGGTGTCGCGGCCCATCGAACGGACGTCGGACTCGTGGAAGCGGATGGACATGCCGGACTGCGAGATCATCACGACCTCGTTGTCGCCGTTGGTCAGCTTCGTGGAGATCAGGCGGTCGCCGTGCTCGATGTTGATGCCGATGATGCCGCCCTTGCGGTAGTTGGCGTACTTCGAGATCTCGGTCTTCTTGATCGTGCCGTTGGCGGTGCACATCATGAGGAACTTGCCCTCCTCGAAGTTCGAGACGCAGACCATCGCGGCCAGCTTCTCGTCGTCCTTGAGGTCGAGCAGGCGGGCGATCGACTTGCCGCGCGAGGCGCGGTTGGCTTCCTCGATCTCGTAGACCTTCTCCACGTAGACGCGGCCGTTGTTCATGAAGAACAGGATATGGTCGTGCGTGTTGGCCGTGAAGAGGTGCTCGATGAAGTCGCTGTCCTCGTCGGAAGCGGCCTTCGAGAGCTCGGCGCCCTTCGTGCCCTTGCCGCCGCGCTTCTGGAGGCGATACTGGGCGACCGGGGTGCGCTTGATGAAGCCGGCATGGGAGACGGTGACCACGCAGCCTTCGTTGGCCACGATGTCTTCCATCGAAAGGTCACCTTCCTGGGCGTTGACCTTCGTCTTGCGGGGCCCGATGTGCTTCTTGGCGGCGTCGCGCAGCTCCTTCTTGATGAGGGTGAGCAGCTTCGACTCGCTGGAGAGGATGCCGCGGAGCTCTTCGACGAGCGCCATCAGTTCGCGGTATTCGGCCTCGATCTTGTCGCGCTCCAGGCCGGTGAGCTGGTAGAGGCGGAGGTCGAGGATGGCCACGGCCTGGCGTTCGCTGAGGCCGTATTTGGCCATGAGCTTCACGCGGGCTTCGTCGCGGTTGGACGCGGCGCGGATGATCTTCACGAAGTCGTCCAGGTTACGCAGGGCGATCTTGAAGCCTTCGAGGATATGGGCGCGGTCTTCGGCCTTGCGGAGGCGGAAGCGGGTGCGGCGGGTGACGACGTCGCGGCGGTGCTCGACGAAGCACTCGAGCAGCTCGCGGATGTTCATCTGCTTCGGGCGACGCTTGTCGAGGGCCAGCAGGATGACGCCGAACGAGTTCTCGAAGTTCGTGTGCTTGTAGAGCTTGTTGATGACGACCTTCGGGTTCTCGTTGCGCTTGAGCTCGATGACCACGCGCGTGTTCTCGTCGGACTCGTCGCGGAGGTCGGAGACCTCGTCGAGGACCTTCTCGGAGCAGAGGTCGGCGATGTGCTTCACCAGGGAGGAGCGGTTGACGTTGTAGGGCAGCTCCGTGAGGACGATCTGCTCCTTTCCGTTCTTCATCTCTTCCGTGTGGGCGACGCCGCGGACGCGGATGATACCGCGACCGGTGCGGAGATACTGCTTGATGCCCTCCTTGCCGTTGATGACGCCGCCGGTCGGGAAGTCCGGACCGATGATGATCTTCTCGAGGTCCTCGACGGTGGCGCTGGGCTTGTCGATGATGAGACAGGTCGCCTCGACGAGTTCGTTGAGGTTATGGGGCGGGATGTTGGTAGTCATGCCGACCGCGATGCCGGTCGAACCGTTCATCAGCAGGTGGGGCAAGGCGCACGGGAGGACGGTCGGCTCGGTGGTCGACTCCTTGTAGTTCGGGGTGAAGTCGACCGTGTCCTCGTCGATATCGGCGAGGAGCTCGGCGGAGACTTCCGAGAGGCGGCACTCGGTGTAACGGTAGGCCGCGGGCGGATCGCCGTCGACGGAGCCGAAGTTGCCCTGCGGCTCGATCAGCTGGTAGCGCATCACCCAGTTCTGGGCGAGGCGGACGAGCGTGTCATACACGGAGCTGTCGCCGTGCGGGTGGTAGTTCTTCAGCACTTCGCCGACGACGCCCGCGCACTTGTCGAACGGGCGGTTGTGGACGAGGCCTTCGCGGAGCATCGCGTAGAGGATGCGGCGCTGCACGGGCTTCAGGCCGTCGCGGGCGTCCGGGAGGGCGCGGGAGACGATGACGGACATCGAGTAATCGATGTAGGCCGTCTGCATGATGTCCGTGATGTTGGCGGACGTGAGCTTTTCCTTGTCAGAGTACATGTTCGAAGAGGTCTCGGGTTAGGTTCGTCAGGACGATCAGACGTCGAGGTTGGAGGTGTTGAGCGCGTTGTCCTCGATGAAGGCGCGGCGGTTCGGGACGTCTTCGCCCATCAGCATGGCGAACACGCGGTTGGCTTCGGCGGCGTCGGCGATGTCGACCTTGAGGAAGCGACGCTTGGCCGGATCCATCGTGGTCTCGAAGAGCTGCTTGGGGTTCATTTCGCCCAGGCCCTTGTATCGCTGGATCGTGAGACCCTTGCGGCCGAACTGGCGGATCTGGCCGATGAGCTCGAGGATCGAGCCAAGCGGGATGGGCTCGGCCTTCTTGACGATCTTCTTGGCCGGCTTCTCTTCGCCCTTGGCCTCCTCTTCGCCTTCGGCGGCGGCCGGGGCTTCCTCGGCGGTGGAACCGTCGATCAGGTGGTAGCGCGGTTCCTCGCCGGCGGTGAACTGCTTCACGTCCATGCCCTGGGTCTCGAGTTCCTTCAGCACCTTGGTGATGGCTTCGTTCTCGAAGACCTCGATCACGTTGACGCGCTCCTGGACGACCGTGCCGTCCTTGAGCTTCTTCTCGCGGTCGATCTTGTCGGCGAGGAAGTCCTCGACGCCGGCCTTGCGCAGGTAAGCCTGCTTGGCGTCGGTGTCGGCGAGGAACTCATAGGTCTCCTCGTTGCCGGTGCGGGTGCGCACGATGAAGCGCGGGAGCGCGTGGGTCTTGTGGTCCTGCTGGTCGAGGAAGTCGCCGAGCTGGCAGCCCGTGCGGCCGATGCTGGCCCCGAGGGATTCGAGGCGGGCGAGGGATTCGACGATCTTGTCGAGCTTCTGGCCCGGGAAGACGTGCTTGTCGCGCAGGCGGAGGAGGTTCACGTCCTCGGAGCCGAGCTCCAGGAGGATGCGGTTCAGTTCCGGGTCGTTATCGACGTACTGCTCGCGCTTCTTGCGCTTGATGCGGTAGAGGGGCGGCTGGGCGATGTAGACGTAGCCGGCTTCGATGAGGCCGGGCATCTGGCGGAAGAGGAACGTCAGGAGGAGCGTACGGATGTGCGAGCCGTCGACGTCCGCGTCCGTCATGATGACCAGCTTGTGGTAGCGGCACTTCGTGACGTCGAAGGCGCCGTCGCCCTCGTGCTTGCCGATGCCGGTGCCGCAGGCGGTGATGATCGTGCGGATTTCCTCGTTGGAGAGGATCTTGTCGATGCGGGCCTTCTCGACATTGAGGATCTTGCCCTTGATCGGGAGGATCGCCTGGTAGCGGCGGTCGCGGCCCTGCTTGGCGGAACCACCGGCCGAGTCGCCTTCGACGATGTAGAGTTCACAGACGGACGGATCGCTCTCGGAACAGTCGGCCAGCTTGCCGGGGAGGCCGCCGGAGGACATGGCGGACTTACGAACCGTCTCGCGGGCCTTACGGGCGGCCTCGCGGGCGCGGGCGGCGTTGAGGCACTTGTCGACGATGCGACGGCCGGTCTTCGGGTCGCGCTCGAGGTAATACTTGAGCTGCTCGCCGACGACGGAGGTCACGATGCCTTCGACTTCCGGATTCGTCAGGCGGGTCTTGTTCTGGGACTGGAACTTCGGGTCGGGGTGCTTGACCGAGATGACGGCCACGAGGCCTTCGCGCATGTCGTCGCCGTTGAGCTTGGCGTCCTTGTCCTTGATGAGGTTGTTGGACTTCGCGTAGTGGTTGATCACGCGGGTGAGCGCGGACCGGAAGCCGGAGAGGTGGGTGCCGCCTTCGGGCTGGTTGATCAGGTTGGCGTAGCTGAAGACCATCTCGTCGTAGCGGTCGTTATACTGCAGGGCCACGTCGAGGGTCATGCGGCGCATGCCCGGCTTGGGCTTCTCGCCGTCGGCCATCACGCGGGGATTGGCGAGATCGGTGAAATCGACCTCGGCGGAGATCAGGATCGGCTTCTCGAAGAGGCGTTCTTCGTTGGCGTTGAGGAAGGAGACGTATTCGGCGATGCCTTCCTTGAACTCGAACTTGTCGGCGCGGTTGGTGCGCTGGTCCTTCATCTCGACCGTGATGCCGGGGACGAGGAACGCCAGCTCGCGCATGCGGCGGACGAGCGTGTCGTACTTGAACTCCTGGGTCGCGACGAAGATTTCCGGATCCGGATGGAAGGTGATCTTCGTGCCGGTGCGCTTCGTCTTACCGATGACCTTGATCGACTGCGTGACTTCGCCGCGGCAGAACTTCATCTGGTGCACTTCGCCTTCGCGGCTGACTTCCGCGATGAAGCTGTCGGAAAGGGCGTTGACGCACTTCGCGCCGACGCCGTTCAGGCCGCCGGACACCTGGTAGGCGCCCTTGTCGAACTTGCCGCCCGCGTGGAGGTTGGTGAGCACGAGCTCGAGCGTCGGGACTTTTTCTTCCGGGTGCATCGCGACAGGGATGCCGCGGCCGTCGTCTTCGACGGAGAGCGAACCGTCCGCATGGATCTCGACCTTGATGCTCTTGCAATAACCGGCGAGGGCTTCGTCAATCGAGTTGTCGACGATCTCATACACGCAGTGATGGAGACCCGTCTCGTTCGTATCGCCGATATACATACCAGGTCGCTCGCGGACGGCCTTCAGGCCCTTGAGGCGCTTGATGTCGGCCGCGCCGTAGCTTTCGTTACCGGCGTGCTTGCCGCGATTCGGGGTTTTCTCGGAATTTTCGCTCATGTCTAGGTGTGTAAATAAATGATATTTCCCCGCCCGCAGGAGGGGTGTTTTCATGCTGTTTTTCACAGGGGTATCTGCAACAGGAAACACCCTCGCCGTGAATGTTTTTGGCCGCCCAGAAATGACTACCAATCAACCCCTTACAAAAACTAATAGGGGGTGTTAGAAACCGTTGCTCACACGTTACTCACAGCTGATTTCCGACCACCCCGACACCCCCGGCGAGCGGGCTGTCAGGCGGGTCCGAAAAAGGCCGCGATCGGACCCAGCGCCGCCTCACCGGTGTCTTCCAGGACATAGTGCCCGGCGTCGGCGAAAAGGAGCTGCTGGGCGGCCGGGAAACGGCTGATGAAGCCCTCGAGGAACGAACGGTCGAAGCAGAAGTCCCGCATTCCCCAACAAAGCAGCATGGGTTTGCCCTTGAGGCCCGCCAAAGAGGCTTCCACCCCCGCCAAGACGCTCCGGGTGGAGTGTTCGGCCTCCATGGGGATATCGGCCACGAAGTCGGCGACCGCCCGGCGGACCGAAGCGGACCCGTAGGGGGCCAGGAAACCGGCCTTGGCGGCTGGGCTGAGCGGCTTCTCGACCGACATCCAGGTGGCCGGCCAAGCGAAGCCGTTCAGGCCTTGGACGATGAAACGCCCGATCAGGGGGGCGCGGCAGAGGGCGATGCGGGCCGGGATGCGCTCGGAGAGGAATGCCCCGGTGTTGGTGACGAGGATCTTCCCCACCCTCTCCGGGCGGCGACCAGCGACGCCGAAGCCGATGGCGCCACCCCAGTCATGCACCCCTAGGTCGAACTCCTTGAGTCCGAGATGGGCGATGAGGGCTTCGACGTCGGCGATACGGTCGGCCAGACGGAGGAAACGATCGGGGCGGGCAGACAGGCCCATGCCGACGTGGTCAGGGGCGATCACGCGACGGCCTTGCGCAGCGAGCTGCAGGATCAGGTCGCGCCAAAGGAATGACCACGACGGATTGCCATGAAGCAGCAGCACGGGACGACCGTCGCGCGGACCGTGGTCGACGTAACTCATGCGTCCCGAGAGCGCGGCGAAATCCTTCGGCGCAAAGGGATAGAGCGCCTGCACGGCGGGCGATAGTTCGGCGGCGGTCATTGGCATTCGACGGCGAGCATCATGCTGGCGAGACCACTACCGATGCCCAGCAGGGCGACGCGTTCACCGGGCTTGATCCGGCCTTCGGCGATTCCGAGCGCCAGCGTGGCGGGCACGGAAACCGACCCGACGTTACCGAGACGATCGAAGCTCTGGTAATCTTTCGCGGGGTCGAGTCCGAGCTTCTCGAACAGCAGCGAGGAATGACGGCGGCCCACCTGGTGCGTGACCACGCGGTGCGGCGTGGATTCATCCCAACCCGTGACGCCTTTGAAGCGGCCCCAGCAACGCTGGGCGAGCGCGACGCCCGCGGCGAGCAACGCTTCGGAGTCGGTACGCATGTCGAGTTCGGCGAAGGACGTGTCGCCTTCGCAAAGTCCGTTCGCGGAAGAATCGGTTTCGGCGGCGCCACCGAGCAGACGGATCGCGCCGGGCGCGGCGAGGTCATCGCGGGAGACCACCGCGGCGGCGCCACCCGCGCCGATGGTGAGATTGGCGAAGTAGGGCTTGATGGTCTCGCGCGTGAGCGCGAGGTCTTCGTTCAGCATACGGATCGTGCGCTCGACGAGCGGGCGACCGTCTTCGCCGGAGCAGACGAGCGCGCGACGGATCTGGCCGGACTCCACCATGCCCGCGGCAAGCGCGACAGCGTTGAGGAAACCTAGGCAGGCGTTGGAGACGTCGAGGATCTGCGCCTGCGGGCCGAGACCGAGCAGGCCATGCACGTAGGCGGCGGTCGAAGGCTCGAGGCGATCGCGACAGACCGAAGAATGAATCAGCAGGTCGATATCGGCCGGACCCACGCCGGCGGCCTGCATCGCGCGACGACCGGCCAGCGCGGAAGCGGCCGAGGGGCGGATGGCCTGCGGCCAGAAGCGGCGCTCGCGGATGCCCGTCATCAGCTCGAGACGGCCCTCCGGCAGCTTCAGACGGCCGTAGAGCGGCGCCAGGCGACGTTCGACCTCATCGGAGGTCCAGACCTCGGGAGGCAGTTCGGCGACGAGGCCGGAAAGGACGGTGCGCTGGAAGATCACGAGCCGGGGAGACGGGAAGAAGCGGCCACGAGTTCTTCGTCGAAGAAATTCCAGCCCATGCCGGCGTCGACCACGATGCCCTGCCCGTTGACGCCGCTCGAACGCGGCGAAAGCAGCCAGACGGCCGTGTCGGCGACTTCCTGCGTCTTCAGGGCTTCCTTACGGAAGGTCATCTTCTCGGCGTGCAGGTAGTTATGGAGATAACCCGGGATGCCGGCGCTCGCGCTCGTCTTGAGCGGACCGGCGTTGACGGAATTGAAACGCACGCGCGAATCAGCCGAGAAGGATTTCGCGAGGAAGCGGCTGGCGGATTCGAGGGCGGCCTTGATCGGCGACATGTAACCGTAGTTCGAGGCGGTCACCTGCGAGGAGATGCCGATCGAGACGACGGACGCGTCAGACTTCAGGTGCGGCTTGAGCGCGCGGGCCAGTTCGACGAGCGAGAACGCGGAGATCGCGGTGGCCTGCAGGAAGTCGGCGCGGACCGTCTCGTGGAACGGCTGCATGCCCTTGGAGAAATTGGCAAACGCCACGCTGTGCAGGACACCGTCGAGCGGGCCGTGCTCGCGGCCGACATCCGCGGCGAGCTGCTGCGTCTGCGCTTCATGCTCGAGGTCACAGAGATAGACCGGCTTGCCGTCGAGGAGGCCCTTCAACGAATCCAGGCGGGCTTGGGAGCGAACCGAGTAGACGACCTTGGCGCCTTCGGACTCGAGGGTCTTGGCGACGTGCCAGGCGACGGACTTCTTGTTCGCGACGCCGAGGACGAGATAGGTCTTACCGGTGAGGCCGAGGAAGGACATAGGTCAGGCGGGTTGGTCGACGAGGGCGAGAGCGAAGCGGATGGTCAGGACGGCCTTACCGTCGCGACGCACAGTGCCGGTCAGGAAATGGAACTGCTGGAGCGTCTCGACGTGCTTCACCTCGATCGAGACCGTATCACCAGGCTTCACCATCCCCTTGAACTTGGCTTCCTCAATGCGGCAGAGCACCGGGGTCTTGTCGGCTGTGGCGCCGCCTTCGGACTGGAGTTTCTTGGTCAGGTAGACCGCCGCCGCCTGGAAGACGGATTCGCAGAGCAGGACGCCTGGCGTGATCGGGTTGCCCGGGTAGTGACCGGCGTAGAAAGGCTCGTCAGCCCGGAAGGTGCGGGTGCAGGTGGCCCCATCGGCCCGGACCTCGTCGATGCGGTCCAGGAAGAGGAACGGCGGGCGATGAGGGATGGTGTCGAGGACGGCCTGCAACATAGGCTTATTTTTGCCCCCGGAAAGTCGGACAAGCGACACAAAACACCGGCGGTCGCGTTTGCCTTTTACGGGCGGGCACCCAACCTAAAGCACATGAAGACTCTCTTCGCTACCCTCCTCATGTCCCTCTTCCCCTTCTTCGGTGACGCGGCTGAAAAGCTCGCCGTCGGCGCCTCCATCCCGGACGTCACTTGCAATGACCAGGACGGCAAGGCCGTCTCCCTCGCCAAGGAAGGCGCCAAGGGCTACCTGCTCGTCTACTTCTACCCGAAGGCCAAGACTGGCGGTTGCACCAAACAGGGCTGCTCGCTCCGCGACAACTGGTCCGAACTCCAGAAGGCCGGCGTGAACGTCCTCGGCGTCAGCACCGACGACGAGAAGCTCCAGAAGGAATTCAAGGAAGAGCAGAAGTTCCCCTTCCGCCTCCTCGCCGACAAGGAAAAGAAAGCCGTCACCGAGGCCTTCGGCGTGAAGAACATGATCGGCATGGCCGGCCGCAGCGCCTTCCTCTTCAAGGACGGCAAGTGCGTCTACGCCGACCACAAAGGACACACCGGCGACCAGGCCCAGGTGATCCTCGCCTTCCTCGCCGGCGCGAAGAAGTAAGCCCTACCCTCACTCGCCAACAGAAAGGCCGCCTCGATCGAGGCGGCCTTTTTTGCGTCCTGACGCGGACCTCAGTGGCCCTTGATCGGGAAGAGGTCGGTCACGCTATTGTTACCGTGGATGCGACGGATCGCGTCGGACAGCAGCGGGGCGATCGAAAGCACCGTGATCGGCAGGTCCTTCGGCCAGCCGGCCGGGACGGAGTTGGTCGTGATGACCTCGTCGATGACGCCGCGGCGGAGGCGCTCGAAGGCAAGCTCCTGGATCATGCAGTGGGAGACCACGGCGCGCACCGAGCGGGCGCCGTTCTTCTTGAGCAATTCGGCGGCGGCCACGAGCGTGCCCGCGGTCTCCGTCATGTCGTCGACCAGGATGATGTCGCGGCCTTCGACTTCACCGACGAGGCTGGTCGCCTGGACGGTGGTCGCGCTCGTGCGACGCTTGGCGACGAAGCCATACGGCAGGTTGAGCATGTCGGCCACGGCCGAGGCGTATTTCAGACCGCCCACGTCGGGCGAGAAGACCGTGGCGTCCTTGAGCCAGGGCTTGTCCTTGATGTGCTTGTAGAAGACCGGCGAGGCGTAGAGGTGGTCGACGGGGATGTCGAAGAAACCTTGGATCTGCTGGGCGTGCAGGTCGACCGTCAGCACGCGGTTGGCGCCGGCGGCGGTGAGCAGGTTGGCGACGAGCTTGGCCGTGATCGGCACGCGGGGCTTGTCCTTGCGATCCTGACGGGCGTAACCGAAGAACGGGATCACGGCCGTGATGCGCGCGGCGGAAGCACGGCGGAGCGCGTCGATCATGATCAGCAGCTCCATGATGCGGTCGTTGGCCGGCGCGCAGGTCGGCTGGATCACGTAGACGTCGCAGCCGCGGATGTTCTCGTTGATCTGCACGAACGTCTCGCCGTCAGGGAAACGGTTGACGGTCGCGGTGCCGAGCGGGACGCCGAGATGTTCGCAGATTTCCTTGGCCAGCGCCGGGTTGGCGTTGCCGGTGAAAATCTTCATCTCAGGTAGGCTCATGTCGTTTAGCGTTTAGCAGAGTCCAAGGAGGCGGTCAGCGAATCAACCTTTTTGAACAGATCGGGCAGACGACGCGAAAGGACGACCAGGCGACGCTCCAGGCCGAAGGGCACGGCGGGCGTGCCGTTCATGAAGCCGTCGGCGGGCACATCCTCGAAGAGGCCCGTCTGGGCGCCGAGCTTGACGCGGTCGCCGAGGGTCAGGTGGCCGGCCACGCCGGACTGACCGCCCAGGACGCAATGGTCGCCGAGCGTGGTGCTGCCGGCGATGCCGACCTGCGCGGTGATGAGGCATTGGCGGCCGATGCGCACGTTATGGGCGATCTGGACGAGATTATCGATCTTGGTGCCCCGCCCGACCACCGTCTGGCTGAAGCGGGCGCGGTCGAGGGTCGAGTTGGCGCCGACCTCGACGTCGTCTTCGAGGACCACGTTGCCGATCTGCGGGATACGCTGGATCTCGCCGTTGACGGGCTCATAACCGAAGCCATCGGAGCCGATGACGGCTCCGGACTGGATCCGGCAGCGGGCCCCCAGGATGCAGTAATCGCCGACCGTGACGCCAGGCTTGAGCCAGCAGTCGGCGCCGACGGACGCCCGGGCGCCGACATAGCAGCGGGCTTCGAGCACCGCGCCGGCGGCGACGAGCGCGCCTTCGGCGATCACGCAAAGCGGCCCGACATGGGCGGCGGGATCGACCTTGGCCGAAGCCGCGACGACGGCGGTGGCGTGGATGCCAGCCGGAGGACGCGGCCAGAGGCGGGCTTCGAGCACGCCGCAGAACAACGCGAGCGCGTAGGAAGGATTGGCCACGCGGAGGAAAGCCTGGCCGGCGGCCGGCTTGCCCGCGAAGGCGACGGGCACGAGGATCGCACCGGCGCGCGAGGCGGCCACGGTGTCGGCGTATTTGGCGTTACCAAGGAAGGAAAGGTCGGCGGACGTCGCTTCGGCCAAGGCGGCGACACCGGTGAGCGGACCTGCGCAGGCACCCTCGACGGCTTCGGCCCCGGTCAGGGTGGCGAGTTCGGCGATGGTGAAGGCGGTCGTCATGTGGTCCTAAATGAAGCGCCCCTGACTGGCAGGGGCGCGGCGGAGTCTTACTTGGCGGCCGGCTTGTCGCCGGCGGCAGGAGCAGGAGCGGCGGGCGCGGCGGGCGCAACCGGAGCGGCAGCGGGGGCGGCCGGAGCGGAGGCCTTGTAGGCGGCGTTCATCTCCTTGAGCACTTCTTCCGTGATATCGAGCGAAGCATCGGCGAAGAAAGCCTGTCCCTTGCCGATGACGAGCTGCAGGCCTTTGGCCTTGGCGACCTTCTCGGCATGCACGCGGGCATCGGCGAAGATCTGCTTGTTCATCTCACCCACGCGCTGCTGGATGGCGCCGCGGGCCTCGTTGGCGAAATTCTGGAGCTCGGCGCGACGCTGCTGGAAGGTCGAGCTCTTCTGCTGGAACTCGGCCTCGACGGCCTTCTTGCCGTTTTCGCTGAGCATCGGATCCTGGCCGCGCTTCTGGACGCCGAGCAGCTCGGTCTGGAGCTGTTCGACCACCTTGACGCGCTCACCGATGGAAGCCTGGGCGGATTCCTCGGACTTGCGGACTTCCGCCTGGAGGTCGACGGCCTTGGCGTATTTCTTGAAGATCTCCTGTTCGTCGAGCAGGCCCACGTTGGGGGCGGCCGCGTAGACGGAAGCGGAGGCGAGGAGGAGCGTGAAGAAGGACTTCATGAGGGTGGGGTTTAAGAAGCGGTTAGGCGGAGGGTTGGCAATCAAAAGACCGTGCCGAAGCTGAAGTTGAACTTCATGCCGTCCTCATTGACGATCGCACCCGCGTTCGGCTGGCCGGCCGGCACCTTGGTCATCTGGAGCGGGAAGCCGAAATCGAGGCGCATGACCGCGCCGCCGAGCAGGATGCGCATGCCGACGCCGTAGTTCGAGTTAGCCTCGCCGAAGCCGAAATCGCTTTCGCCGCGGTTCACCAGGCCATGGTCGTAGAAGGCCGCGAAGCGCAGGTTTTCCGCCGCCTTGATCGTGTACTCGGCGCTGAAGTAGCCGTACGTCAGGCCGCCCATCGGCTCGTTGCCGAACTGGGTGTCGTAGGTGGAGTAACCGCCGACGTCGTTGAAGTTGAAGCCGCGCATGTCGTAGGCGCCGCCGAGGTAGAAGCGCTCGTAGAACGGCAGCTTGCCGGCCGTGCCGCTGAGGAGACCGACGCGGCCGACCACGCCGAGGGTCTGCTCGGCGGTCGGCGAGATCAGGAACCAGCGACCGGTCCGGAGCTCGGAACGCAGATACTTGAGGTCGCCGCCCAGGCCGTTGCCGCCGAGCTCTTCGGTGAGCGAGATGCGGGAGCCGCGCGTCGGGAAGTTATATTCGTCGCGGGTATCGTAGACGAGGGAAGCCGAGAGCGAGGAGATCACCTTGCCGCCGGCGCCGCCTTCGGCGACGACTTCGGCCGGGGCGGTGGAACTGACGTTCTGCACCGTGACCTGGCGGAGATTATAGCCCACCCTGCCCTCGACGTTGCCGAACACGCGGCGACGGGCGTATAGATTCAGGCCTTCGGTCAGCACCGCGTAATCGGCGGAGGCGAAGCCGGCGTAGCGGCGTTCGATGGAGTAGCCCACGGCGAGGTCACGTTCCCAGAGGGCCGGCTCCTCGAAGGAGTGTTCGAAGGAGTTGGTCAGGCTGCCGACCGAGATACGGACGCGGAACTTCTGGCCGTTGCCGCGATACCATCCTTCCGGGTTCGAGAAGTCGAAGTTGGCCTCGGAATACTCGACGAAACCGACGAGTCCTTCGACGGTGCTGAAGCCGGCGCCGAAGCTGACCTGGCCGGTCGGGCCTTCCTTGACCGAGACGCGCAGGTCGCTCTGGCCGGGGACGGGGGTGGGCACCGGAGCGACGCGCACTTCCTGGAAGAACTGCGTGTTACGCAGACGGGCTTCGGAGACCCGGGCGCGGGCGAGATCGAAGACCTCGCCGGGCCCGAGCGCGAGCTCACGGGCGATGACCGTGGAGCGGGTCTTCGTGTTGCCCTGGATCTCGACGGCGCGGACCGTGTGGCGCTGGCCTTCTTCGATGACGTAGCGGACGTCGATCGCGCCCGTCGTGAGGTCCGGCTTACGCACGACCTGGACGGAAGCATTGATATAGCCCATCTGGCCGTAGTATTCCTTGAGCTTGTCGGAAGCGGCCTCGATGGCGGGGACGGCGAAGGCGTCGCCGGTCTTCAGCTGATCGAACTCGGGGGGATGCGCACCGCGGCGCAGCGAAGGTTCCGCGATGATCTTGCGGAGGGCTTCGGCGGAGAAGAGCGGATCGGTCACGCCGAGACGGTTGCCTTCGATCGCCAGGGCGCCGACGGTGTAGCGACGGCCTTCGGTGAGCTTGAAGACGACGTCGAGCCAGCCGGCGTCGCCGCTGACATCCTTGACGACGCAGATCTTCGCGGGATCGGCGTCTTCGACCTGGACGTCCAGGTAACCCTTGGAGCGGTAGAATTCACGGAGCTTACGGCAGTCTTCGCGGTATTGCTCCGGATCAAGGCGGCCCGTGTCCAGAAGCCAGGACCACTTATACCAGCGGTACTCGCTGGTGGAGAGACCGGCGTCGCTCCAGAGCTCGAAGCGATCGAACGCCTTCGCGCCTTCGAAGCGATAGGTGTCGATCTTGAGTTCGATGCCTTCGTCGATAACGACGGAGACCATCTTTCCTCCGGGGATGTCGCGGAGCTGGGAAGAGACGCGGGTGAAGGGACGCTTCTTGCGGAGCGAATCCTGCAGCTTGATCTCGGCGCGGCGGAGCTGCGCCATATCGAGCGGTTCACCGAGGCGGATGTCCTGGAGTTCTTCGCCGCCGAACCATGAGGCGTCGGCGCCGACGAGGCCTTCGCCGCCGATGTATTCGACGCCCTTGAGGATCGGGCGGGGTTCGACGGTGACGACGACATCGACCTCGCCGGTCTTCGGATCGAGGACCGGCTCGACCGTCGCCTGGGCGAAGCGGCCGGTCGCGTAGAGGGAACGGACGGTGCTGGCGACGGCCTCCTTGGAGAAGGCCTCGCCTTCGCGCAGGGCGATGAAGCCGCGGACGAACTGCTCGGAGACCACGGCGCCGGCAGCCTGGATGCGGATGGACCGGACCTTGGGGTCCTTCGGGCCGGCGGCGTTCTGCGCCCCTCCGACGAGAGGAACCAGGGCGAGGGCGAAGCAGGCGGCGCGGAGCCAGCTGCGGCGGAGGGGGGTCTTATTCATCATTGCGGTAGTCTCTAGCCGGGGATTCGAAGCGTGTCAGCCCCGGATTGAAGAGCAAGTTGATGTCGGAGGTGGGTCCGTTACGATTCTTCGCCACGATGAGCTGGCGGGCGTAACATCCGTCCTGGCCCGCCTGCTCGGCCTCGGCTTCGGCCGCCTTGCCTTGGCTGACGGGGGGTTTGGAGATGAGCATGACGATATCGGCGTCCTGCTCGATGGAGCCCGACTCGCGGAGGTCGGACATGCGGGGCTGGCGGGCCTCGTCCTCGGACTTTCGGTTGAGCTGGGCCAGGGCGATGATCGGGATCTTGAACTCCTTGGCCATGGCCTTGATGCTGCGGGAGACCTCGGCGATCTGCTGCTCGCGAGGCAGGCCCGAATCCAGGCCATTGATGAGCTGGATGTAGTCGATGACCACCATGTCGAGGGGCGTGCGGGCGTGGACGCGGCGGCACTTGGCGCGGATCTCGAGGATGTTCTGGCCGCCGTTGTCGTCGACCACCAGCGGGAGGCCCTTGTACTCGTTGGCGGCCTGGACGAGGTCGACCTGCATGCGTTCGTCCGGGTGGGCGGTGCGCAGCTTCTGCATGTTCACGCGGGCGCGGGAGCAAAGCAGACGCAGCGCCAGTTCGCGGGCCGGCATTTCGAGGGAGAACAGCAGGACGTTGGAAGGCTTGCGGCTCTCGCTGGGCTTGGGGAACAGGGCGGCCTCGATGAAGTTGAGCGCGATGGACGTCTTGCCCATGCCGGGACGGGCGGCGACGACGATCATCTGACCCGGCTGGAAGCCGAACGTCATGGCGTCGAGGTCCGGGAAGCCCGTCGGGACGCCCTGCACCGAATTACGGTCGCGGATGATGCGCTGGACCAGTTCCATCGCCTCGGCGATCGGTCCGTCGATCGTCTGGGCCGATTCGGAGATGCGGTCTTCGCTGATGCGGAAGAAGGACTGCTCGACCTCCTCGAGGAGCCGCTCGATGCCTTCGGCGTGCGCGTGGGCCTTCTCGACCGTCGTGACGGCGGTGGAGATGAGCTGCCGCAGGAAGTGCTTCTCGCGGATGATGGCGAGCCAGTGCGGCGCGTGCGCGCTCGAGGAGATGAGGCCCGTGAGCTCGTTGACGTAGGTCGCGCCGCCGGCGGACTCCAGCTTGCCGTCACGGCGCAGCTGTTCGGTGAGCGTGATCTCGTCGATGCCCGTGCTCGCCAGCGAGAGCTTGACGGCGATCTCGTAGATGTCCTGGTGCTTCGGATCGAAGAAATAATCCGGCGTGACGCGCTGCTCGAGGCAGCGCTGCAAGGTGTCGCCGCCGTCGATGACGATGCTCGCGATCAGGCCGCGCTCGGCGTCGAGGTTGTGGGGAGGGACGCGGTCGCCGTAGTTGGGGGCGGCATCGCGGCGCTGGCGCTGGGGTCTTTCGGCCATGGGAAAAAGCGGAGTATGGGCGGGGGCGGTCCGGTGGACAGCGCCAAACTGGGCGGACGTTCACGCCTTGTTCACGGCCTATTCACAGGCGCGGGGACCCCGGAAAACAAAAAGGCGCGAAGTTCGCACTTCGCGCCTTTCCGGGAAGCCGGTCCGATTACTCGGACTTGGCGGCCTTTTCCTTGCGGGGCTTGCGGGCCTTCTTGTCGTCGCGGTACTCGCGCTCTTCGGCCTCGGGGGCCTCTTCGGCGGCGACTTCGATCGGGTTTTCGGAGACGACCTCGAACTCCTGCTCGACCATGACGGAGCCATGGAGGCGGATGCTCGTGGTGTGCTTGCCGAGGAGCTTGACCGGGCCCTGGCCGAGATGGATGCGCTTGCGCTCGATCTCGATGCCGTGCTCGAGGAGCTTGGCGGAGATCTCGGCGGTGCTGATCGCGCCGAACATCTTGCCTCCTTCGCCGGTCTTGACGGCGAAGACGAGCTTGATGGCGGCCAGCTTGGCGGCGGTGTCGTTGGCGACCTCGAGGTCGCGGGCTTCACGGACTTCGCGGGCCTTCTTGAGGGCCTCGACGTACTTCGTGTTGGAGCGGTTGACGGGGAGCGCGATGCCCTGCGGGAGCAGGAAGTTACGGGCGAAGCCCGCGCGGACGCGGACCTGCTCGCCTTCGGCGCCTAGGCCGTCGACGGGCTTGATGAGGAGGACTTCGGTGAATGCCATGATCTTGCTTGGGTTATAAGGTTGGGGAGGGAAAGTTTAGAACGGGACGTCGTCGCCGCCGCCCTGGTCTCCGGAAGGAGCCGGGGCATCGTTGCCGCCACGGGAACGGGGAGCGGAACCGCCCTCTTCGCCGCCCTGGGCCTTGCCGCCGATGAAGGTGAAGTTCTCGAGGACGACGCCGAGGCGCGAACGCTTCTCGCCGGTCTTCTTGTCTTCCCACTGGTCGAGCTTGAGGCGGCCTTCGACGAGGATGCCGGAGCCCTTGCCGCAATACTTGGCGATGATCTCAGCCTGCTTGCCGTAGCTCTCGATGTCGACGTAGGTGACTTCCTCGCGCTTCTCGCCTTCCTTGGTGGTGTAGGCGCGGTTGACGGCGAGGGAGAACTTCGTGAGGGCCTGACCGGACGGGAGGGCGCGGGCCTCCGGATCGCGGGTCATGTTGCCCGCGAGGATCACGCGATTGAAGGAAGAGGCCACGGCGAGGCGGGGTCGGAGATTACTTGGTCACCTGCACGAGCAGGCGATTGATGGTGCGGTCGAGACGGAGCTTCTCGCGGAAGGACGTCGGAGCGCTGACCGGGCCTTCGAAGTGGAACTGGACGTAGAGGCCGGAGGGGAACTTGCGGTCGACGACGCGCGAGAACTCCTTCTGGCCGAGGTTCTCGACCTCGTTGACCTTGCAGTCGATGGACTTCAGGACGTCCTTGAGCTTGTCGATGACGGTCTCGGGCGCATCCGTCGAGCCGCGGAGGTCGAGGATGAGGCTGGCGCGGTAGGCGCGGCGGATCGTGGCGGTGGTCATGGTGATGGTGATTTTCTGTTGGTGAGGTTTTGGGCGGCCGGGAGGCCTTGGGAGAGGAGGATTTCGAGGTGTTTGATGAAGTCGGGGATGCGCTGGGTCAGGGCTGCGAGGTCGGCGTCGGGGAAACGTCCGAGGACGTGGTCGGCGAGATCCTGGCCGGGATGCTGCTTCGGTCCGATGCCTAGGCGGGCGCGGACGAATGGTTCGCCGAGGTGGCGGATGCAGCTGGCGACGCCGTTGTGGCCGGCGGCGGAACCTCCCAGGGAGAGGCGGAGCTGACCGGGCTCGAAGGCGATGTCATCGTGGAGGACGACGAGCTCAGGGAGCTCGATCCGGTGGAACCGGAGGAAGGCCGCCAGAGGCGACCCGCTGTCGTTCATGAAGGTGAGCGGCTTGATCAGGTGGACGGAGGAACCTCCGAACGTGATCTTCGCGACCGAGGCCGAAAAACGGCTCTCTTCCTTCCAGACCGCGCCAGCCTGGGCGGCGAGCGCGTCGATGACGATCCAGCCCGCGTTGTGGCGGGTGGCGGCATATTCTCGGCCCGGATTGCCGAGGGCGGCGATGACCGAGAATGACATTTGACTTCAAAGAACAGGTGCCGGGGACGCCCGGCGCGGAAATTACTTCTTGGCGGCAGGCGCGGCGGCGGCCGCAGGAGCGGCGCCGGCGGCGGGAGCAGCGCCGGCCGCAGGAGCGGCGGCACCTTCGGCGCCAGGAGCGGCGGCACCGGCGACGGGAGTCGCTTCGGGAGCGGCTTCTTCTTCGGCCATCTCGGAGCAGACGATGACGACGCGCTTGGGGTCGCCCGGGAAGGTGATTCCCTGGGGGGCCTTGACCTCGCCGACGTGGATGGACTCGTTGACCTTGAGCTCGGTGACGTCGATCTCGATGAACTCAGGGAGGTCCTTCGGGAGACAGCGGACGTTGATGGTCTGGGAGACGATGGCGAGCGTGCCGCCGTCGGTCTTGACGCCATGGGCTTCGCCGATGGCGCGCACCGGGATGGCGGCGGTCATCGGGGAGTTCGGGTCGATCTCCATGATGTCGATATGGAGGAACTTCTGGGTGATCGGGTGGCGCTGGAACTCCTTGATGAGGGAGAGCATCTTCTTGCCGTCGACATCGAGGTTGATGAGGGAGGCGGCGTTGCCCTTGGCGCGCATGAGGTCACGGAAGGCCTCCTGCTTGACGGCGACGCTCTGGTTGCCGGACTTACCGTAGATGATGGCGGGGATGGAGCCATCGACGCGGAGGCGGCGGGCGGGTCCGCGGCCATGGAGCGCGCGGCTGGTGACGTTAAGGGTGAGCTGCTTCATGTTGGTATAAGGTCTTTTGGTGCCTAGTAAGTCGCGGGCCCGCGTTGTGCGGCCGTGCCTTGCCTAGGGAAAGGAGGGTCGAACCTGATAAACCCGGCCTCAGAAGCAAGCGGTAAATTAAAAGGGGGTCTTCCTGGCGGAAAACCCCCTCGAAACAGCGCCTTAGGCCTTGGGCTTACTTATAGGAGGCCAGATAAGCGGCGATATCGGCCACATCCTGGGCGCTCAGGCCCAGCTGCTCGCCGGACATCATCAGGGAGCGGGTCATCTTGGCTTCCTTGCCGGCGACACGATCCTTGGGTACCAGCTGGGTGAGACCGCCGGTGGAGGTGATCACGATCGGGTCGTTGTTCGACATGAGACGTCCGTCGATCTTGCCACCGGTCTTGAGCTTCAGGGTGACCCCTTCGTAGCCCAGAGCGATATCCGCCGAGGGGTTGACGATGGCGCGGACGAGGGCCTCGCGACTCTGGCGGGCAGCCCAGCCCTTGAGCTCCGGACCGTAGGCCGGACCATTGCCGTTGAGCTGGTGGCACATGATGCAGCGCTGGGCGAGGGCGGCGCCCTTGGCGGCGTCGCCGGTCTTGGCGAGGACGTCCTGTTCGGCGTAGGTACCGGCCGGGGCTTCGGGAACCTGGATGGCGTTCACGACAATCGACTTGGCGTCATAGACGCCGGCGTTCTTGAGCTCGGTGCGGATATCGAAGGCGGCCCAGGCGCCGGTCATGCGCATCAGAGCCCAGGTCTTGGCTTCGGAGGCGGAAGGCGAACCGTCGGCGCAAAGCTTGATCATCGCGAGGGCGGCTTCCTTGCTGTCGACGAACGAGAGCGATTCGACCGCGAGCGTGCGGGAGGCCTGCGAGACCTTCGAGGAAGCGGCGCGAGTCAGGAAGTCCTGCAACGCGGAGGCGGGGTGGAGGAGCCAGGCGATGCGCTCGACTTCCGGCGACCAGGCTTCCGCGCCGTCCTTGACGAGTTCGGACTTCACGGCGGACCAGACGGCGTCCACCTTGTTGGTGGAACCGATGCCGAAGGCGGCGATGGAATTCTTGTCGGAGACGTCGAGGCGACGCGCGAGCTCGATGAGGATCGGCACGGCCTTGTCGGCCGGAGCGGCGCGCAGCGAGGTGGCGACGTCGCGGCGGACGGCGATATCGGCGTCCTTGGCGAGTTCGGCAGCGATGCCGAGGGTGTCATGACCGGCGCGGCGCAGCGACTGGAAGGCCAGCCGGCGCAGCGAAGGATTCGTGTCCTTGAGGAGCGCCTTGGTACGGGTGACGCCTTCTTCGCCGAGGTGAGGCAGGAGCCAGACACCGCGGGCGGCGACGTACGGATTGGCGTCGCGGAGGATCGCCGAGACGACCGGCAGGGACTTGGCACCGAACCCCTTGAGCGCATTGAAGCCGAGGTGGCGGACGTTGACGGCCGGGTTACGCAGCACGGCGGCGGCGCCTTCGGGCGTGGAGACGTCGATCTTCGGGATGACGGACTTGAAGCCCTTCGGAGCGATGCGGTAGATCGCGCCCGTGCAGGTGTCGTCGAGGGTCTGGTGGCCGCCGACGCGGGAGTCGTACCAGTCAGCGACGTAGATGGCGCCATCGGGTCCGACGGCGACGTCGGACGGGCGGAAGAGGATGCGCTCGTTGGGCTTGGTGGAGACGTCCGTCTTGAGCTTATGGAAGTCCGTGCCTTCGAAGTCGCGGGTCGGATTCGAAGTGATGAGGTCCTTGCGGGTATCGGCGTTGAGGGCGTAGGTGCCCTTCTGCGGAGCCAGCTTGTAAGCGAAGACCGTATTGCGCGAAGGCTCGCAGTTCAGGAGCGTACCGGCCCAGGCTTCCCCGAGCGCGCCGTTCTCGTAGACCGTGATGCCGGTGGGCGAGCCGCCGCCGTAGACGTCGCCGACGTCCATGGTATCAGGATCGTCCTGACGCCAGTGCGCGCGCGGCATCGACTGTCCGGGGCGCTTGACGGAGCCGTAGCTCGCGCCGGTCGGCGTGGTGTAGCCGGCCGAGCCGTATTCGAGGATGAAGGAAGTGCGGCAGCTCTGGGAGTCGTCATTGTCGCCCTGGAAAAGGTCGCCGAGGGAGGACGGGAAGCTCTCGAAGCTGTTGCGGTAGCCGTTGCCGAGGATCTCGAGGCCGGTGCCGTCGGCGTTGAGGCGGCCGGAGAAGCCGGAGGACCAGACGAAACCGTCGTCGCTCTTCGTGCCGATGTTGGCGCGCGCGTCGAAGGGCCACTTGCCGCCGCGTTCGTCGACGTAGTTGCTGGTGACGCGGAAGGTCTTGCCCGACTTGTCGGTCACGACGGCGCCGCAGTTGCCGGAGTTGATGTAAAGTTTGCCGTCCGGACCGGCGACCACGGCGTGGAGCGAGTGGTCATGGTCCTGACCGCCGAAGCCCGTGAGGAAAGTCTCCTGCTGGTCGACGGCGGCGTCGAACTTGCCGTCGCGGTTCACGTCGACGTACTTCGTGATCGTCGGGGCGTGCGAGACGTAGACGACGTTGTCGATGACGGCGATGCCGAGGGGCGAGGTCCACTCGGGATTCTGGACGAACGTCTGGACGGAATCGGCGAAGCCCTGCCCCTTGGTGTCGCTGAGCACGATCACGCGATCGCCTTCGGGGCGACGCTTGCCGCCTTTGTTATAGGTGCGGTAGTTGACGCCTTCGTTGACCCAGAGGCGGCCTTGGGCGTCGAAATCGATGTTGGTCGGATTCGCGAGCATGGGCGAACGGGCCCAGAGCGTGACCTCGAGACCTTCGGGCAGCTGGAAGAGACCAGCCGGGAGAGCGCCGCCCTCGGAAGGCTTGTAGGGTTCCGGAGGGGCCTTGTCAGCCGGGGCGGACTTAGGGGCGTTCTTAGGGGCGGCCACGAGGGATGCGGCGGCCAGGAGGAAAAGCGCGGTACGAGGGATCATGGGGGTGAAGGTTTCTACATCCCCGGGGTCCGCAAGTTCCAGCCTATCTTTTCGGAAGCCCCCTGCCCTGTCCCAACTCAGGCCCACCACTGGCGGAGGGTGGCGAAATCCTTCCGCGTCGCCTCGATCGCCGCCTGCAGGGCACCCGGGTCCGTCACCTTCCCCTTGAGGTATTCGACGTGCAGGCAGACCGGGCCGGCGTAAGCAGACTTACGGAGGAGCGCGACGGCGTCCTTGCCCACGGAGCCCTCGGACAACGGGCAACCGACCGGCACCCTGCCCTGCCACTGGAAGCTCTTGAAATAGACCATCGAGATATGGTCGCGGGCCAACGCGAGCTCGTTGGGCCAGGAAAGCCCTCCCTCGACCATCGCGTGGAAGAAGTCGAAATTCCAGGAAAGTTCGTCGGGGCGGTAGTCCTTCATCAGCATCGCCATGTCCCAGACGCCCGCGCCGACATACTTGGCGCCAGAATGGTTCTGGTAACCAGGCAGGATGCGGGCTTCGCGACTGAGGGCGACGAGGTCGCGCAGCTGCGGCTTGATCTCATCGAGCTGGGCCCACGGCGATTTACCGGCGGCGTAAGCATACCACTTCATGCGGTAGCTCGGAATGCCGAGCGCCGCGCCGGTGCGGAGCACCTTCTCCGTGCGGTCGGCCGCGTTGACCGTGTTGATGTCGGTCGTCATCAGCGTGATCGCCACGCCGCATTTCTTGAAGGCCTCGGCGAGCTTCGGCAGGTCTTCTTCGACGCGCGCGGGCTCGACATGTCCGCCTTTACGGACCGGTGCTTCGACGCCCTTGAAGCCCAGTTCCGCGACCGTCTCCGCGAGCTGATCGTAAGGCAGGCCGACGAGGTGCTTCGTGAAGAGACTGAAGGCCGGCGTCTGCGGCGAGGGCGTCGCCGCGAGCAAGGGCCGGAGCATCGCTCCCGCCATCAGCGAACCGGAGAGGCCCAGCAGCGAACGGCGGGAAAGCATCGGCTTACTTGCGGACGATGCGCTTGACCTGACCCGTGAGCGAAGCGACGAGCACGTCGCCGTTGCTGGGGTCGTGGCCGAAGCCGGCGACGGTGGCGTCGCGGGCGATCTCGCGGGACTCCCAGCGACCGCCGCGATCATGCAGGGAGAAGATCCGGCCCGAGGCGAAGTCGCCGAAGACGTAGGCGCCGGCGATGGCCGGCACGCGGTCGCCACGGCAGACGACGCCGCCGGTCACGGAGTTGCCGAGCTTACGGTCATACTCGTGGATCGGAGCCTTGAAGTCGGAAGCCGGGGCGAGGGCGGGCATGGCCTTCTTGCCCCCGGAGTCCTTCTGGTTGAAGAGGTGGAAGCCCTCGACGTCGTGCCAGCCGTAATCGCCGCCGGACACCAGGATGTCGATTTCCTCGTAGAGGCCCTGGCCGACGTCCCCGGCGAAGCAGGTGCCCGTCTGGGGGTCGAAGGAGAAACGCCAGGCGTTGCGCAGGCCGGTGGCCCAGGTCTCGGTCCGGACCGAGGCGGGCTCGACGGGGCGGCCACGGTGGGAGGTGGCCTTCAGGAAGGGGTTGTCGGCCGGGATGGCATAGAAGGCCTGGCCCTTGGCGTCGGTCACGACGGAAGCGAAGGGGTTGGGGGCGGGATTGCCCTCCTTCTTGTCGACGTCGATCCGGTAGACCGCGGCGTGGAAGCCCTTATTGATGAAACCCGCCGTGTCGAAGGCATCGCCGCCGGCACCGCCGTCGCCGCAGCTAATATAGAGGTAACCGTCCGGGCCGAAGTGCAGGTCGCCGCCGTTGTGGTTAGCCGCCGGGTCAAGCTGGGTGATGAACGGCTGCTCGGACTGGGGGTCTACTTTGAAGGGCGAGACGCTCGAAAGCATGAAGCGAGAGACGCGCTGGTGGAGCTTACCTTCAATCCTAAGGCTGTAGTAGACAAAGACTTGCTTGTTTTCCTTATACTTAGGGTGGACGGCGAAACCGAGGAAACCGCACTCACCGGCGGCATCAAACTTGCCGTCCTTCGGGCTGAGCTGGAAGACCTCCGTCTTGACCGGCTTGCCAGCGGTCAGGCCGGAGATCATCTGCACCTTACCGCCCAGGAAGTCGCCCCCCTTCTTCTTGGTCTTGTCCGTGGAGCTGCCGGGGGCCGGGTCACCCTTCTCGATCACGAAGACCACATCATTGCTTCCGGGCAGAGGCGCGACGGCGACAGGGAGGCTGAACTTCATGTCCGCGAAGGCGGGTTCCAGGGAGACGACCGCGTCCTGAGCGACGGCGGAAGTCATCCCGAGAAAGAGCGAGAACAGGAGGGCGGCGGACGGGCGGAGACTCATGGTTTGGGGGTGTGCCAGATACCTAAGTCGGAAGGCGGGCGCATGCAAAAGATTTTTCACCGGGAAGCGGGGCCCGGAAGAAACCTTCACCCTGCCCTTATTTTTCGCTGGTTTTCAGCGCACGGTTCGCTACTTAATACACCCGCATCACTGCACAACCAACCCACAACCCACATGTCCAAAGCCCTCACCAAGTCCCAAATCGCCGGTGCCATCGCCGAAAAAGCTGAGATCAGCAAGAAGCAGGCCACCGCGATCCTCGAGATCATCGCCGCCCTCGCCTACAAGAACGCGAAGAACTCCTTCACGCTCCCCGGCCTCGGCAAGCTCGTCCTCGTCCACCGCAAGGCTCGCCTGGGTCGCAACCCGGCCACCGGCGAAACCATCCAGATCAAGGCCAAGAAGGTCGTGAAGTTCCGCGTGGCCAAGGCCGCCAAGGACGCGATCCTCGGCGCCAAGTAATCTCTCACGAGATTCCCGCCAAAAGGCGCTCCGCAAGGAGCGCCTTTTTTGTTGGCCGCGTCCGCGCGCCACGCCTCTCGCGTCGCCGGGCACGGTTTTTCTTGCACGCGCCGATGCGCGCGGAATGAATGCATGTCCGCAATCCGCCCGGGTGGCGAAATGGCAGCCGCAGCGGACTCAAAATCCGCCGCCCTCTAAAGGCGTGAAGGTTCGAGTCCTTTCCCGGGCACTTGCGGCGAAGATCGCCGACGTCGCGCCAGCCTCGTCGCGCGACCGCGTTCAGCGCGCGTAAGCGAACGCACCGGCGAGCGACACCGCGAGCGCGAGCGCGAGCACCAGCGCCGAAGCGCACCCGCGGTTCGACAGACGCTCCTTGTAAGAGAGACCGCTGCCAGGAATCCCGACGGTGCCGTCGACGCGATCCTTGCGCACGTTGACGGTCGCGCCCGGACGTCCGACCGAAAGCGAAGTCCCCGTCTTCGAGACGTTGATCCGGAGGAACTTCCCGAGCGGGATGATTTTGCGGAAGCGGAAGAAACCCATCGGGAACCAGCGTGGCGGCCCTCCGGAGGCCTGCAAGCGTCGCCTGCCGGGCCGAAGGCCCTTTTCTTATGACACTCTGCAGCGCAGGTCCCGCTTGCCTTCCGGCGGCCGACCGCCCATCTTGTCGTCAGTTCATTCAATAGTCGCATCACGAGCAGGACGGGCGAAAGCCGAACCTGCACCAACCGAGCCCTCCAAGGGTCACGGTGGTCATCGGAGCCGCAAGGCGCCGAGATGAGAGCCGAAAGGCTAAAAAACAGTCCCCTGTGGATTGATCGTGCTGCGCGTCCCTTTCACCGCCGCCCACCATGATCAACACCCAAGACACCACCGCCCGTCCCGCCGCCCCCAAGCTGTCCATCCGCGTCAGCGAGGCCAACCGTCTGCACCACCTCTGGAACAACAACGGGACCTGGTGGCTGCACTACACCGAGCACCTCGCGGACTTCACCAAGCGCCGCGTCCGCCGCTCGCTCCGCACCCACGATCTCGAGCTGGCCATCCGTCGCCGCGACGAAGCGCTGAGCCCGGTCGCCGCCTGAACGCGATGACCTTGCGCCGGCACCCCGAGATCATCGTCCGCCACGCGCTCGCCGCGCGAGGACTCTGATCAGAAGCGGGCGCCCACGCGACCGCCCAGACCCCAGGTCGCGCCTGGCTGGAAGGCGGCTTGGGTCTCGCCGTCATGCTTGAAGCTGTGCCGGGCGAATGGCACCCACTCGAACTGCGCGCGCACGAACCAGGTGCCGGAAGCCTCGAGAAACTGCGTGACTCCGAGGCGGATCGGCACTTCGCCGACGACGACGGCCCGGCTGCCGTAAGCGGCGTCGGCGAGGCGGAAGTTCAGCGTCTCGTAGGCCACCGACAGGTCCACCGTCGTCGCGCGGTCGCCCGTGGGGAAGCCGCGGAAGATGATACCGTTCTGCAGGCCCGTCGCGCGGAGTTCGACTTCGGCGTAGCGGCACGGACGCCAGAAAGCCTTCACGTAAGGGACCGGCAGGATCGAATTCTCGAAGCGATCCTGGAACATCAGGCCGAGGGCGACATCGGTCTCGGCATCCGGCTGCCAGCGCAGCGCGCCGCCCAGGCCCCAGCGGAAACCATCGGTGAGGCCGACCGATTCCTCGGCGGCCAGCTCGAGTCCGTAGATGAGCTGGCCGGCATATTTGTCGGACAGTTTCCATTGGCGGAAGCCGGACAACATCAGGTCCTGCGTATTACCATAAGAGCGGTCGGTGCCGGCGACGGCGCCGGTGAAGTCATGCTCATAACGATACCACTCCAGGTCGACGGCCCGGTCTTCGGCCTGGTAGATCAGTTCGGCCCCGGAGCGGGAACGCCCGAAAGAACCCGTCACGCCGCCCGAGTGGGAGATGACATCGGCGTCCCGGCGTTGCGCATCAACCATGAGCAACCAGGGTTTGGGCTGCGTCTGGCCAAAGGCCTCCGAGGAGATGAGTAATAATGAGCAAATTAAGCCAAAATGCTCAACTTTGTGCAGTCTTTTCATCGTATTAAAATTTAATTATCCCCAAAACTCTTGGATAGCAAGCGGGCAGAAGGCGCTGGTTATTTTATGGCACGATTTTTGCTTAATAAGTCGCAACATGCTTATTTCTGCCGCTCCCACGCCGAACGCCGCCGATAACGTCTGGGTCCTGATCAGCACCGCCTTGGTCCTGATGATGTGCATCCCGGGTCTCTTCCTTTTCTACGGCGGCTTGGTCCGCAGCAAGAACGTGCTCTCCATCGCGGCCCAGTGCCTCGCCCTCACCGCCATGGGCATCCTCATGTGGTGGGGCTTCGGTTACAGCCTCGTCTTCGGCAAGAACTTCGCCGGCGGTTTCCTCGGCCACATCTTCGGCGGCAGCGAGCACCTCGGCTTCGCCGGCCTCGGCTTCACGCCCGACACCGCCTACGCGGCCGGCATCTCCTCGGCGACCTTCGCCCTCTTCCAGGCCATGTTCGCCGCGATCACGCCCGCGCTGATCATCGGCGCCGTCGCCGAGCGCATGAAGTTCTCCGCGGTCATGCTCTTCTCCTTCCTCTGGACGATCGGCGTCTATTACCCCATCGCGCATGCTGTCTGGGGCGCCACCGGCGACTTCTCCGGCATCGCGAACGGCGACGCCGCCTTCAAGGCCGCGGACTTCGCCGGGGGCATCGTCGTGCACATGACCTCAGGCTGGTCCGCCCTGCTCCTCTGCGTGCTCGTCGGCCCGCGCGCCGGCTTCGGCAAGCGCGCGATGCCTCCGCACAGCATGGTGCTTTGCGTCATCGGCACCGGCCTGCTCTGGGCCGGCTGGTACGGCTTCAACGCCGGTTCGGCCCTCGCCGCCGACGGTGTCGCCCTCCAGGCCTTCCTGACCACCACGCTCGGCGCCGCCACGGCCACGATGATGTGGGCGCTCGTCGAGAAGCTCCACCGAGGCAAGATCTCGGTGCTCGGTCTCTGCTCCGGCGCGATCGCGGGTCTCGCCACCGTGACCAACGCCGCGGGCTTCGTCGCGGGCGGTTCGGCCGTGATCATCGGCATCCTCGCGGGCGGTATCTCTTACTGGGCCTGCTCCATCCTTAAGCCGAAGTTCGGTTATGATGACGCGCTCGACACCTTCGGCGTCCACGGGATCGGCGGCACGATCGGCGCGCTCGCGACGGCCTTGCTGATGGATGGCGCGGTCAACGAAGCCGGCGGCAAGCTCGTCGCGAAGGGGCTCCTCAAAGGTCAGCTGACGGCCATGCTGCTTTGCATCGTCGTCTCGCTCGTCATGACCTGGATCATCGCGAAGGTCGTCGGCGCGACCATCGGACTGCGCCCGTCGGAAGAAGCCGAAGCGCAGGGCCTCGATATCGCCGACCACGGCGAAGAAGGCTACAACGCGAATTAAGGCGGTTTTCCTCGGCCCAATAAGCCGCTCTGCCTTTTTTCGGGCAGGAGTTCGGACGGGCTTCGCTTTAATTTAAGCACTTTTAGGCCATCGGTTCGAAAGTGCGGGGTTGGCACGGGGGTTGCGAAAGACCTCTCGCCATGAAATCCCTGCTACGAACTCTCACTATCCTCGCCCTGGCGGCAGTGCCTTACCTGTCGTCGGCTCAGAACGCCCCCGCACCGGCGGCTGAACCCGCCAAAGTCGAAGCAGCCAAAGCTGCTCCGGCTGCCCCTGCGCTCGACCAGCGCGTGGCTGACCTCGAAGCCTACGTCAACAACACCGGCCCCAAGGCCGGAGACGACAAGGTCGCCGCGGGTCCGATCGCCGCTTCCCCGGGTCCGGGTCACAACGCCTTCATCATGGTGTGCGCCGCGCTGGTGCTCTTCATGACGCTGCCTGGCCTCTTCCTCTTCTACGGCGGCCTGGTGCGCTCGAAGAACATCCTCTCCGTGGTCGCCCAGTGCTTCGGTCTCGCCGGCATGGTGGCGATCCTCTGGTGGGCCGTGGGTTACTCCCTGGTCTTCGGTAAGAGCTTCGACGGCACCTTCCTCGGCAAGTTCTTCGGCGGCAGCGAATTCTTCTTCCTGAACGGCGTCGGCGCCGCCCCGAACGGAGACTACGCCTACTGGATCTCGCAGAACGTCTTCTCGATGTTCCAGCTGATGTTCGCGATCATCACCCCGGCCCTCATTGTCGGCGCCATCGCCGAACGCATGAAGTTCTCCGCGGTCATGCTCTTCATGCTCGGCTGGATGTTCCTCGTCTACTTCCCGATGGCCCACCACATCTGGGGCATCACCGGTGAGATGAACGGCGTCTGGAACGCCAAGGCCTCCATCAAGGCGATCGACTTCGCCGGCGGCACGGTCGTCCACATGACCTCGGGTTGGTCCGCCCTCCTGCTCTGCATCATCCTCGGACCGCGCATCGGCTTCGGCAAGAAGGCCATGACCCCGCACAGCATGGTGCTCTGCGCCGTCGGCACGGGCATGCTCTGGGTAGGTTGGTACGGTTTCAACGCCGGCTCGGCGCTCGCCGCCGATGGTGTCGGCGCCCAGGCCTTCATGACCACCACGCTCGCCGCGGGCGTCGCCGCCTTCACCTGGGGCGCCCTCGAATGGATCCTCCGCAAGCACGCCAGCATCCTCGGTCTCTGCTCGGGCGCCGTCGCCGGCCTCGTCGTGATCACCCCGGCCGCGGGCTTCGTGACCGCCAGCTCCGCGGTGCTGATCGGCGTCCTCGCCGGTGTGGTGCCCTTCCTGGCCGTGGTCTACATGAAGTCCAAGCTCGGCTATGACGACGCGCTCGACACCTTCGGCGTCCACGCGGTCGGCGGCACCCTCGGCGCCATCCTGACCGGCGTCCTCGCCACGGCCGACGTCAACGGCAACCTGAACACGAACCTCAAGGACATCGTCGGCAAGACCCTGCTCACCGAGCAGCTCAAGGCGATCGGCATCACCCTGGTGCTCTCCCTGGTCGCCACCGCGATCCTCGCCTACGTGATCAAGGCCGTCATCGGCCTCCGCCCGACCGAAGAAGAAGAGGCCCGCGGCCTGGACATCTCGGACCACGGCGAAGAAGGTTACAGCCACAACTCCTAAGCCTCCCCCTCCAGGGAAGCCGGCTCGCAGGCCGTCCGATTCCGGACGGCCTGCTTCTTTTGGGGCTTTTCCTGACAGTGGCTCAATCTACTAAAGAATTGCCAACTTTGAGATACTGACACCAGAATGTCTTCATCCGTCCGCCATGCTTAAGATCTCCGCCCAACTGAACGACCGGGACTTCCAAGGCACCGCCGAGGAATTAGCGACCTTCGTGTCCGAAAAGCTGGCCGAACTCGGCTTCGGCGAGCGCCACCGCTCCTCCGAGCGACTGGTCCGCTTCTACGCCTACCAGAAGCTCCTGAGCCGCCCGGAGAAAGCCCCCGACGACGGCCGCCAGCGCCTCTTCGGTCAGCTGCAGGTCCGCCAGCTCCTGCTCGCCCGCCTGCTCGCCGAGCGCGGCTGGGACCTCGACCGCATCCGGACCCTGCTCCTGCAGAACCAGGAGATCAACCCGCTCAACAAGCTGATCGACGAATTAGCCACGCCCACCGAAGCGGAAAAGCTCTTCTTCCGGACTCGCTCCAGCGACGAAGAAACGGCTACCGCGCAGCTGCGATCCGAACGCCGCGTGCTTCATTCCCGCATGCCCCCGGTCTACTCCCAGCGCGACGATGAGATGGCCGAGCCCTCAGCCCCGGCTTACAAGCCCGTCCGCAAAGCCAGCTTTGCCATGGTGCAGCAGATGAAGCAGGTCGCCGAAAGCGATGAATCCCCCGCCGACGCCCTCCGCCTGATGATAAAAAAGGAGCTAGCCCGCGACGACCTCAGCCCGGCCGCCCGCAGCCTGCTCGATCAGCTATTGTCCTTCAATCCGACCTCCCGCGGCGATGAACCGAAGACCGAAAGATGGACCAAAGTCCGGCTGACCCATTGGTGCGAAGCCCACTTCAATATCGATAGTCGCGTGACCCCCAGCAAAGAAGAACTGATAGAAATTGCCGACAACTTCAGTAAGGCATTGATGAAGAAGTATTTATAATTATGACAGTGTTAGTTTGATGCTAGTTGTATGACAGAATCTTATTCAATGTTGACAGTACAGGGGATTAGGGCATGGTGGTGGTGATGAATCCACCCATGAGCCAACCCAAGATCGAAATCCTGCCCCTGAAGAAGGGCTTCCTCCGCGCCGCCTCCGAAGCGACGCATGTCCTCGTCCGCATCGTCGCCCCCAGCCAGCCGACTGACGTCGTCGCCACTCCCCGCGCCCCGCTCGACCTCGCCCTGGTCATCGACCGCTCCGGCTCGATGTCCGGCCGCCCGCTCGAGGCCGCCCTCGAAAGCGCCGTCCGCATCGTCCGCGGCCTGCGCAACGATGACCGCGTGTCCATCGTCGCCTTCGACGAACGGATCGAAGTCGTCGAGCCGCTGACCGCGGTGACCGACCGCGAGGGTCTCGTCCGCCGTATCCAGGCGATCGACTCCCGCGGCTCCACCGACCTCTTCGGCGGCTGGGAAGAAGCGGTGAAGCAGCTCGCTCCCTTCACCCGCAAGGACCGCATCGCCCGCGTCATCCTCCTCAGCGACGGCCAGGCCAACCACGGCCTCGTCAACGAGCAGGAGATCTTCGCCCGCGTCACCAAGGCCGCCGGCGCCGGCATCACGACCTCCACGGTCGGCCTCGGCCACGGCTTCAATGAATCGCTCATGACGGGCATGGCGACCGCCGGCGAAGGCGTCGCCAACTTCGGCCAGACCGCGGACGACCTCGACGAGGCGTTCGAAGAGCAGTTCGCGATCCTGTCGAACTCCTTCCTGCGCCAGGTCAAAGTCAGCGTGCAGGGCGGCAGCGACGTGCAGGCCCGCCTGGTCGGCGAGATTCTCGAGAACGGCGCTTCCCGCAGCCGTAAGCTGGGCACCCTGCCCTGGGACGCTTCGCTCGTCGCGGTCGTCGAACTGAAGATCGGCGCCGGCGCCAAGCCCGACGCCCTCGCGGCCGTCAACTTCGAAGCGACCACGAAGGACGGCGACGTGGTCAAATTCGGCCCCGAACTCATCGCGCTCCCGGAGCTCGACCTCGCCGCGTTCTCGGTCCTGCCGGTCGACGCCGACGTGGCGGCCCTGATCGACGAAGCGATCGTCGCCGAGAAGATCGAAGCCATCGAAGTGCTCACGCGCACCCATAAGTTCGCGGAAGCCAAGGCGGCCTTCGAGGAACTGCTCAAGCGCCCGGGCCTCTCGGACTGGGCCAAGCAGAAGATCGAGTACCTCAAGCAGCTCCTCGACGAGGACGCGATCATGGCCGCGAAGGAGATGCGCTATGGCCGCAGCCGCATGATGAGCCAGACCAAAGAAGCTTCCGTCCAGTGCTACAGCATGCGGATGGACGAGGACATCGAGGCGAAGAAGGTCGCCTACCTGCGCCGCAAGCGCGCCGACGGCCAGGCCACCAAGCCCAAGCCGTCCCCGGGCGGCCAGCCCCCGCAGGCCTAAGCGGCGGACGAGCGTAGGTTTTCAGCCCGGTGGAAGCGATTCCACCGGGCTTTTTGTTGCCCGCTCCGGACAGGCGGGCAAGATGACCGCTCGCCTCCCATGTCCCGCGCTCTCCGCATCACCCTCTGGAGCGTCGGCCTCATCGCCGTCGCCGTCGGAGCCACCCTTTTCTGGATCGAATCCCAGCTCCGTCCCGAACCCCTCGGCATCCGTGTCAAAGGCCTCCTCGCCGATGCCGGCATCAAGGGCGGCATCACCCGCGTCGAAGCCTCGCTCGACGGAAAATTCTCGGCCGAAGGCATCGACCTCGTGCTGGCCGATGGCACCAAGATCGCCGCAGCCTCGCTGAAAGGCGAAGCCGACCTCTTCGCGATCATCGGCGGCACCTACGCGCTCCGCAGCCTCGAGCTCAAGACGCTCGACGTCGACCTCAGCACGCGCCGCGCGGTCTCGCCGCCGACCGCGACCCCCGCCGCCGCGGCGACCAAGACCTCGCTGCCGCCTTTCGTCCTCGGGCCTTACGCCGTGACGGGACGCGTCAAGCTGGCCGACGGACAGCTGCTGCGCTTCAGCGTCCGCGGCGACGCCTTTGATTCCCGCGGCCAGGCCGATCTGCGCGCCGGCGTCGCCTGGCCCGGCTTCGTCGTCGGCAAGCAGACCACCGATCCGCGTGGAGAGATTTCCCTGAAGGCCACGTTCCGCCGCCCCCTCGGCGCCGAAGGCATCACGCTCGACGCACTCTTCGACGACCTGGCCTCGCTCCGCATGGATATCGCGGCCAAAGATGCCAGCCCCGCCGCCGCCGGCTCCGTCGGCTTCATCCTGGACGCGGCTTCCGTCCCCGGCAAACCGGGCGTCACCTTCACGGGTACCATGAGCGACTCCGCCGGCCGTCCCGCGATAAAGCTCCGCGGCGAGCATCTCGCCGGACGCACCTCGGTCGCCGCCGAACTCGACGTCGATCCTTCGCGCTTCGGCATCCTCAGCCAGCAGCTGCCCGACGTCCGCATCACCGGCGGCGCCAAGGCGGAACTCGAAGGCGCGCGCTGGCAGGCCGACGCGGACCTCAAGGCGCTCTGGGCGGATCTCGGTAAGTTCTCCTCTAACCTCCCCAAGGGCGTCCGCTCCGAATGGCGCCTCTCCGCGAACGCGCAGAGCACCGACGCGGGCTTCGCCGTCAATCGCCTCGCGGTCACGGGACACGGGGTGAAGATCGCCATCCCTCAGACCCTGACCTGGAAGGGCGGCCTGCTGCCGGCGAACGCCGACGACGCGACGATGACCATCGCCGCCGACGACGCCGACCTCCTCGCCCTGAATCCTTTCCTCGCGCCGGCAGGCGTGACCGTCACGGCCGGACGCTGGACCGGCGAGGCCTCGGTCTCGTTCAAGGACGGCCAGCCGACCGTCCGTAGCATCCGTACGCACAGCCTACGCGGCGTCACCCTCGAGCAGGCCGGCAAGCCCCTCCTGCGCGGCATCGACGCCGAACTCCCGGTCAGCTCCACCAACGGCGCCATCGCCCTGGGGCCCTTCAGCGTCCGCTGCGCGGCAGGCGAGATCGCGGGCGGCAACCTGACGCTCCGCCCCGGCGCCGACGGCGCCTGGACCGCGCTCGCCGACGTAGACCTCGGCATCGTCGAACTCGCTTCGCAGCCGAACTGGGAAGACCTCCCCGTGGACAAACTCAAGGGCATCCGCGTCAGCGCGAAAGCCGCCGTGGAACGCGCCGCCGGCAAGGCGCCCGTGGTCGCCTCCGCCGAGGCGCGCATCTTCCGCCAAGGACGCAACCTGCTCGCCCTGAAACTACGCCAGCCGTTCCCGAGCCAAGGACCGCGTCCGACCGGCGTGCTGGTCGAAGCCACCGCGCGTGATCTTCCGCTCGAATCCCTCGCGGCCGTGGTGCCTGGCCTCAAACTTTCCGGCGACCTCACGCGCGCCGACCTCGTCGCGGGCTTCAGCCGCGAAGGGCTCTTCGTGCGCACCGAAGGCGCGCCGCTGGCGTTCGCCAACACCAGCGTCAGCTGGGCCGGCAAGCCGTGGGTCAAGGAGTGCGACCTCGCCGCCAGCCTCGACCTCCTTATCGGCGAACTTTCGACGACCATAGGC
>Ga0255120_1000069_pt1 | contig 27423 bp, 20 predicted proteins | sample Law_Colum_RepA_8_2_FD_188582 | JGI IMG/M metagenome (GOLD analysis project Ga0255120, IMG submission 188582) | Freshwater microbial communities from St. Lawrence River, New York, United States - Law_Colum_RepA_8h | ecosystem: Environmental > Aquatic > Freshwater > River | place: USA: New York...
GGTGGTACCATCCAAAATTATACGCAAGACATTACCAACTGGGTAGCAACAAATATCTTACGCTATAAAGTAGATCTTGCTGATGATCATAAATTAGAGGCTTTTGCAGGATATGAAGCCCAAAGCAGATCAGATGTTGATATAGAAATTGCTGTTAACGGAATTGCACCAGGAACAATTACTGCAGCGGGAGGTTCTAGTCCAACTTTAACTACTGGTACCGGAACTGCTAACAGATTAGTAAGTAAGTTTTTTAACACCAATTATTCTTTCAAAGATTTATACTTTGTTTCTGGATCGCTTAGAGAAGATGCTTCTTCAAGATTTGCAAAAAATTTCAGAAAAGCAACTTTTTGGTCGGTAGGTGCAGGTTGGAATATTTCTAACGAAAAGTTTTACAATGTTAGTTGGTTGAGTGAATTAAAATTAAGAGGAAGCTATGGTTACACCGGTAATCAGGGTATCGATAATTTCGAATCTTTTGGTTTGTATGGTGCAGGAAGTGATTACAATTTACAATCTGGCCTAGCTCAAAATCAATTAGCCAACGACAATTTAACTTGGGAAAAAAATATTCCATTAAATATTGGTCTTGATTTTTCTATGTTAAAAGGTAGACTATCAGGATCTTTTGAGTGGTATACTAGAACCACAAGTGATTTATTAATTAGTCAATCTATACCGAGTGTTAATGGTGTAACAAGTATTACGGTGAACAGTGGTGCTATGAAAAATACAGGTATAGAACTTAGCCTTTCATCTGTAAACATTGCGCCTAAATCTAAGGGTGGTTTTAAGTGGGTTACAGATTTTAACATTACCACCAATCAAAATACAATTACAGAAATTGATCCAGCATATGCTGGAAATGCAAACTATTTAAGAAATGTTGGTAACGATTTTTATACCCATTATCAAAGAGGCTACGCAGGCGTGAATCCTGCTAACGGCGAGGCTTTATGGTATAGAAATGGCACCAAAGATTCAACCACCAATTCGTTTACAACGGCACTTCCGCGTTTACAATATGGAAGCGCTTTGCCTAAGTTTTATGGTGGTTTGACCAACACATTTTCTTACAAAAATTTCAAGTTTAGTTTTCAGCTATATACTTTTTGGGGTAATACCATTTATGATGATTATGGTTATTTACAAAAGACAGATGCTAACCTTGGATTTTCTGATCAAAGCAATGGCTTGAGCAGATACGAGTATGAAAGACGCTGGACAACACCGGGTCAAATAACAGATGTACCAAAGCCTGTATTTTTAGGCACACAATCTTCATCAGGTAGTTTTGAAAGTAGCAGATTTTTATACGACGGAAGTTATATTAGACTTAGAGATGTAACGCTCTCTTATAACTTACCAACCGAATTACTAAACAAATTTAAGTTTAGTAATGTAAGGGTATACCTCCGCGGACAAAACTTATTTACCTATGTAAAGGACAAGAGGTTTAATACTGACCCAGAAGTTAGTATTGATGGTACCATGGCACAACGTCCACCGGTTTTCAATACATTTTTATTTGGCCTAGACATCAATTTTTAATTGCATAAAGTTTCTTTTATGAAAAAAATATATTCAATAACAGTGATTACCAGTTTGCTACTTATTACTTCTTGTAGCAAAGATTTTTTAGATGTAAAACCACAACAAAGTGTGCTTACAGAAGACGTATTTAATAGTATGGCAACTTCTAGAGCCGCTGTTAATGGTCTTTACTCTCTGATGCAATCTTATAGTTATTATGGTAGAGATGCCATGGTTATTCCGGAAGTACTTTCTGATAACGCAACTCGAAGTGTAAGATCAGGTAACAGATACACCGGTATGAATACGGTAACACATACTGCAACTGACGCTAACGTTAGTAGAATGTGGAGCCAGATGTACCAAATAGTAACCAATACCAATGCTATCATAGCAAACGAAGCCAATATTAAAAAAATTGCAACATCATTAGAGCAAGAAGAAGCGGCACAACTGGTGGGTGAAGCCTATGCTGTTAGAGCATTAGTTTATTTTGATTTAATGAAGTTTTTTGCGCGTCCATTAAAGTTTACGGCCGATGGATCACACTTAGGTGTACCGCTTGTGATTAAGCCAATTGTAAACATTACAGAAGTTGTATATCCTGCAAGAAATACTGCTGCTGAAGTATATGCTCAAATTGATAAAGATATAACAGCTGCTATTGCACTTTTACCTCAAACAGGAAATGTTATTAGTAACGGTGTTGTAAATAATACCTTGTTTAAAATTCGTATGAACCGTTTTTCAACACTAGCATTAAAAGCTAGGGTGTCTGTTTACAAGTCTGATTGGGCAAGTGCAGCAGATGCAGCCAATCAGGTAATTGCATCTGGACGTTATGCGCTCTATACATTTGGAAACATGCTACAAGATTTTAGAACACAAAATAGTGCAGAGTCTATATTTGAAATAGCAAATAATACCAACGATAATCCAGGTGTAGATTCTTATGCCTATTTATGTAGTCAACAAGGATATGGGGAAATGCTTGGTACAAGAAATTCTATGAATAGTAGAAGCACGGGTACAACCCTCTCTACTTTTAGTGGTTTGTATGAGGCTTATTCTGCTACCGATGTTAGAAGAGGATTTGTTGCACTCGGCAATAGAAATTCATTAGGTGGTGAAACGAATGTACCAATTCCAACTAAGTACATCAATATTTCTACCTATATGGAAAACATTAAGGTGTTGAGGTTTGCAGAAATGTATTTAATTAGAGGTGAGGCAAATGCTAGACTAGCTGTTGCAAATAGTACCCCTAGCTTACTTACAACTTCTTTGACTGACATTAACCTTATCAGAAAATCTAGAGATACTGCTTCTGCAACAAGACCATTTAATGCGCAATTATCAGGTACGCTTCCTACTGGAACTATTTCTGCTAATGCATATTTAGATAGTATTATCGTAGAAAGAAGAAAAGAGTTTGCTTTTGAAGGTCAGCGTTTATTTGATTTAAATAGAACACAAACGAATTTTGTAAAAATTAGTTCTGGTGGTAATGCAACCTCTAGATTAATTCAGTATTCTGTAACCACGTCAAATTTCTTTGTTAGAACCATATTACCAATTCCGGTAACACAGGTTCAAAATAACCCAAATATGGTTCAAAATCCAGGTTTCTAGACCTGTAAAATGTAAGCAAAGAATGAAGTGTAGTAAAGCATGTTGGAAGGCTATTTTATTGATTTGTATTTTTATTTCGAGCCAAACTTTTGCGCAAGAAAAAAAAGATACGGTCCGTGTATTGCTAGTAGGCAATAGTTATATCTACTACAATAATTTGGCACAAATGATTGGTTTAATAACAGATAGTTTAGACACAAAAATTATTTGTAAAAAATCGACCATTGGTGCCGCAACACTCGGACAACACTGGAACAGTGAAAGAGGCTTAAAGACAAAAAAAATTATAGCTAATAATAAATTTGATATTGTTGTCATTCAAGATAATAGCATGTGGCCTTTAGAACATAAAGACAGTTTGCTATTCTATGGAAATCTTTTTTGCAACTATATTCGTGCAAATGGTGCAAAGCCATACTTGTACAATACATGGGCAAGGGAAAAAACGCCACAAACACAATCTAAAATTAATGAGGCGTATGGCGAATTAGCGAAGGCTCAAAGTGCAGTGAATGTAGAAGTTGGATCAAGCTTTGATCTAGCTAGAAAAACCATCCCTACAATGAATTTGTTCCATCCCGATGGATCGCATCCATCGGCGGTAGGAACATTTTTAATTGCCTTAAGTTTTATAAAAAAGATCACGGGCACCTTACCAAAAAAGTACGCTACCGTGTATAATTATTTTGACAAAGATGGAGAGACTTTTAGAATCATGCAATTGACAGATGCTGAAATCGAGTCTTGTGTAAGTATTGTAAACAGTGTGATTCAGTAGAATCCTCAAGCGCGTAAACATGATAAAAAAAATTGCAACCAATCTCACCTTTTGGGTACTGTTTGCTATTACAGCCGGTATATTTGTTGGTCATTTTTTTCCAGCCACCGGTGTTGCGATGCAACCTCTTGGTAAATATTTTATTGATATCATCAAGCTATTTATCAATCCAATTATACTACTTACCATGGTCACCGGTATATGTGGTATGGGCGATTTAAAAAAAGTGGGAAAAGTAGGCGGTAAGGCCCTCTTATATTTTGAAATCATTACTACGCTTGCTTTATTAATTGGAATTGGGGTAGGCTATTTGCTAGAGCCCGGTTCGGGTGTAAATACAAGCATTGTAGCTAAGGGCGATATTTCTAAGTATAGCAGCGGTCCAGTTTCTATTTCATGGGTCCAGTTTTTTAAAGACAACCTTACCATTCAAGTATTACTTTTTGCAATAATTACAGGTATCGTTATTAGTAGATTAAAGAACAAAGAAGTTATTTTAACCAAAGTATATTGGCTATCAAAGTATGTATTTAGAGGCCTTCATTTTGTAATGAAACTTGCGCCCATTGGTGCTTTTGGTGGTATGGCTTTTACCATTGGAAAATATGGTGTTGCTACTTTATTGCCCCTGGGTAAATTAATGGCCTGTGTTTATATCACTATGGCCCTCTTTATTTTTTTAGTATTAGGTGCTGTTTTAAATTATTACAAAATTAGTATTTGGAAATTTTTAGGCTACATCAAAAACGAACTCCTGATTGTTTTAGGTACCTCTTCTTCAGAAGCTGCACTACCATCACTCATGGAAAAGTTGGAGCATATGGGATGCCATAAATCTGTGGTAGGGCTTGTGGTTCCTGCCGGCTATTCATTTAATTTAGATGGCACTTCTATATACTTATCAATGGCCATTGTATTTTTAGCCCAAGTTTTCCATATTCAATTAAATATGGAACAAATTATTACTATCATTGGTATTTTGATGGTCACATCAAAAGGTGCTGCTGGTGTAACCGGAAGCGGGTTTATAATATTAGCTTCTACATTAACCGCTACCAAAGTAATTCCAATAGAAGGTCTCGCATTACTACTGGGCGTAGACCGGTTCATGTCTGAAGCAAGGGCCATCACTAATTTTATTGGTAACGGCGTTGCTGCTATTTTTATCTCTAACAACGAAAAAATGTTTGACCGCTCCAGGATGTATAAAGCCTTTGGTATTCACAAAAACGAACTTTAGTGCCCAGATTTTGTTACTTTAGGTAGCTATGATCGGACACCGCTTTATCAATTTTGTACCTGGGGAAAATTCAAAATCTAAATTCGAGCAAATGCTCGACATTTTCACGCAGTTATTAAACTACACGAGCGGAGATGCTACAGAGGCACTAGATTGGCTCAATCAACTAGACCGCACCCATAAATTTACCGATGATCAATATGGTGTGGGTGATTTTATTGAAGACCTAAAGCAAAATGGTTATCTAAAAGAAAATCCGCAGGATGGTAAATTTGCAATTACTGCAAAAACTGAACAAACCATTCGTCAAAAAAGTCTCGAAGAAATTTTTGGCAAACTAAAAAAAGGTAAGCAAGGAAACCATAGCACCACCAAAGCAGGACCAACTGGAGATATCAATTCTGATACCCGATCTTTTCAGTTTGGTGATTTAATGGAGCAAATAGATTTTACAGAGAGTATTAAAAATGCGCAAATCAATAGAGGGGTCGATTCTTTTTCGATGCATGAAGATGATTTGGTGATTAGAGAGGCGGATTTTAAAACGCAAACCTCTACAGTGCTCATGATTGATATTTCACACTCTATGATTTTATATGGTGAAGATAGAATCACGCCCGCAAAAAAAGTAGCGATGGCGCTTTGTGAACTCATCACTAAAAAATATCCGAAAGATACTATCGATATTGTTGTTTTTGGTAATGATGCATGGCAGGTAGAAATTAAAGACCTACCCTATTTACAAGTAGGGCCCTACCATACCAATACCGTTGCTGGGCTTGAGTTAGCGATGGATATACTACGCAAACGTAAAACATCCAATAAGCAAATATTTATGATTACAGACGGCAAGCCTACTTGTTTAAAAATAGGTGGCCGTTATTATAAAAATAGTTTTGGACTGGACCGCAAAGTGGTAAACCGCTGTATTAATTTAGCGGCACAGTGTAAAAAATTAAAGATTCCGATTACAACATTTATGATTGCATCGGATCCATATTTGCAAAAATTTGTAGAGGAGTTTACAGAGATGAATAATGGTAAAGCCTATTTTGCGTCACTTGACAATTTGGGTAGTTTTATTTTTAATGATTTTGAGAGTGGTAAAAGAAAAACATTGTATTAATTATGAGCAAGCAAATCGATATTAAAAAAATTGTAACACTAGGTGATTTAAAAAAGTCGGGCTATAAACCAAAGTCTATTAAAGATGAAGTGCGTGATAATTTAATTGCTAGTATTCAAAAAAAGGAAAACGCTTTTGAAGGGATATTAGGTTACGAAGACACGGTAATTCCAGATGTAGAACGGGCTTTGTTAAGCCGACATAATATTTTGTTTTTAGGACTACGTGGTCAGGCAAAAACCCGAATGGCGCGTCAAATGGTGGACTTATTAGATGAATACATGCCCACAATTGCCGGATCTGAAGTAAATGATGATCCCTTACAGCCCCTTAGCCGCTTTGCTGTAGACCTAATAGCAGAACATGGCGACGAAACCCCCATTCACTGGGTGCACAAAAGCGCGCGTTACGGTGAAAAACTAGCCACACCTGATGTAAGCGTATCTGATTTAATCGGAGATATTGATCCCATCAAGGCGGCCAATTTAAAACTCAGCTTTGCTGATGAAAAAGTAATTCACTACGGGATTATTCCAAGAAGCAACCGCTGCATTTTTGTAATCAATGAACTCCCCGATTTACAGGCAAGAATTCAGGTTTCTTTATTTAATATTTTGCAAGAAGGTGATATACAAATTCGAGGATTTAAACTTCGTATGCCACTTGACATTTTATTTGTGTTTACAGCTAACCCCGAAGACTATACCAATAGAGGAAGTATTGTTACGCCATTAAAAGACCGAATAGAAAGTCAGATATTAACGCACTATCCTAAAACTATCGAGACATCGCTTGCAATCACCGAACAAGAGGCTAATATTTTGCCAGCGCAAAAAGACAAAGTGGATGTGAGTGATCTTATCAAACGACTTATTGAACAAGTTTCTTTTGAAGCCCGCACCAACGAGTTTGTAGATAAAAAAAGTGGTGTGAGTGCACGTTTAACCATCGCTGCATATGAGGCTGCAGTAAGCAGTGCAGAGCGCAGGGCCATTATTCACGGTCAAGCAAATACACAGGTATGGATTAGTGATTTATCAGGAATTATTTCGGCCATCACCGGAAAAATTGAACTTGTTTATGAGGGAGAGCAAGAAGGTCCTTACGAAGTAGCACTTAATTTATTAAACAAATCGATACGCAGCATATTTGTAACGTATTTTCCAAACCCGGATGATATAAAAAAACGCAAGGCGCCAAAAAAATCAGCTGCCAATGCACCGGAGCAAAAGCAACCCGAAAACCCGTATGCTGCCATTGCTAAATGGTTTGATGCAGGCAATCATCTCGATTTATTTTTAGACATGAAAGATGAAGATAAAATTATTGAACTCTATAAAGTAGATGGTTTATTTGGAATCGTAAAAAAACATTTTCCGCAAGCAGGCGAAAATCAGGTTGCTCTTTTAATGGAATTTGTTTTACATGGTCTTTCATCTTACTCTATTATTAGTAAAAAAATGATTGATGGGAAAATTGAATTCAATGATATGATGGGAAGTATGATTAACCTGGGTGATATGGGAATGGACGAAGATGGGTTCAATGATTATGCGTAAATTGTGTGAAGCAACCAATAATTTGATAGTAACTTTAAAGTATATGTATATGCGTATTCAATTTCCTAAAACGTATCTATTAAGTTTTTTAGTGGGTTGTTTATTTTGCGCGCAACCTGTAGCTGCACAATCCGATTCGTTGTTACAACAATTAATCAGTGCAAATACTATAGACTCAAGTTTAATACAGCCACCTTCAAAAATGCTTTTTACCCAGCGTGCTTTGTGGGGTACCAATGGGATCTTAAAAAACAGGTATAGCGGTAATGATTTAGTTGCAAATAGAAAAACAGATCTTAAAATTCGCCGAACTATGTTACAGCTTCACCAAATTGGCGGATTTGTAACAATTGGTGGTATGCTTGCACAAGGCATAATTGGAAGTCAATTGTATAAAGGTGATTACAAAGTAAAAGACCTCCACGAAAATGTAGGAATGGCCGTAAACTTAACCTATGGATTTACTGCATTAAACGGGCTTTTTGCTCCACCATCAGCTTTTAGCAGGGATAAAAAAATTACTTCTATACGTTTGCACAAATGGCTTGCAGTGTTGCATTTATCTGGTATGATTGCAACCAATATACTGGGTACCCAAATAGAAAACAACGTTTCTTTAAAACCATATCACCGCGCAGCTGCGTATGTTAGTTTTGCAAGTTTGGCAACAGCGCTTGTTGTCATTAAATTTTAAATTATGCTACACTATATTCTTTTAAATCTTTTGATGTCTGTATTTTTTCAGGCACCTATTTACGACGTTTCAAGCTCTAGTATTACATATACGATGAAGCATAAATTGCATGCTTGGGATGGAACTAGCAAACAAGTAAATGTGGCAAGCAAGTGGAACGGAGATAAACTGGAACAAATTTCTGTGTTGGCAAAAGTGAGCAGTTTTAATAGTGGCCTATCAAGTAGAGATAGCCATATGATTGAGGTATTAGATGCACTAACCATTCCTAACATTACGTTTAGTAGTACTAATATTAAATACAACGGAACAGAATTACTTACTACAGGTAAATTACAATTCCACGGCGTTACCAAAGAAATTCAATTTGTTGCTAAGGCTAAAAAAGAAAACAACCAGTGGTTCTACGAAGGAGAATTTCCAGTACTCCTAGAATCGTACAATGTAAAAAGACCTAGTTTACTTTTTGTAAAAGCAGATGATTTGATAAAAATCAAATTTGCACTAGTTTTTAAAGACAAATAAGTGAGCATACCTACCCAAGCCGTTTTTATTTTTCCGCATCAGCTTTTTAAAAGATCGGAAATGCTAGATAAAGACAAGAAGCACTTTTTAATAGAAGAGCATCTGTTTTTTACACAATATCCTTTTCATAAAGAAAAACTTGTGTTGCATAGAGCTTCTATGAAAGCCTATGAGCAGTATCTTTTACAAGAAGGCTATCAGGTCCAGTACATTGAAAGCACAGATACGCTCCATGATTGCAGAATACTCATTGATCATTTAGCAAAAGAAAAATATGCAGTAATTTATATGGTTGACCCTGTAGATTATTTGCTAATGAGACGAATAAAAAAGGCTTGTGCATCTAACAATATAGCGCTGCAGGTTTCAGATAGTCCAGGTTTTTTAAACACCCTTACTGACACACAAGATTATTTTGCCTCTAAAAAGAAATATTTTCAAACCGATTTCTATACCGCCCAAAGAAAGCAACGAAAATTGTTACTTACGGCAGATGGTAAACCAGAAGGCGGTAAGTGGACTTTTGATGCAGAGAACCGCGCTAAATTTCCTAAAAAAGAAATAATACCTGAACTTCCAGTGAGTGCCGCTAATGATTTTGTAAGTGAAGCGGAGCAGTATGTTCAAAAAAACTTTCCCAATAATTATGGAGCTATAGGTAAGCATCATTTATTTGCTATTGATTTTATAGGATCCGAAAAATGGCTTGAAACCTTTTTGTCAGAACGTTTTGAAAAATTTGGTATCTATGAAGATGCTATTGTACAAAAAGAATCTGTTTTGTACCATTCTGTTTTATCTCCTATGTTGAATATAGGCCTTCTTACACCCCAGGAAATTATAGATGCAGCAATACGTGTAGGCACTTCAAATAATATTCCGCTCAATTCATTGGAAGGATTTATTAGACAAATTGTTGGTTGGCGTGAATTTATTAGGCTAGTGTATGAGCGTGAAGGAACAAAACAACGAACCACCAATTACTGGCAGTTTAAAAGAAAAATACCCAAAACATTTTGGACCGGTGACACCGGAATAGCACCCATCGACATTACCATAAAAAAGATTTTGAAAACAGGCTATGCGCATCATATTGAAAGGCTGATGGTACTTGGTAATTTTATGTTATTGTGTGAATTTGATCCGGACGAAGTGCACAAGTGGTTTATGGAAATGTTTATTGATGCATACGACTGGGTGATGGTTCCAAACGTGTATGGTATGACACAGTTTGCAGACGGTGGACTCATGACCACTAAACCTTACATTAGTGGCAGTAATTATTTATCAAAAATGAGTGATTACGAAAAGGGAACATGGCAACCTATTTGGGATGGTTTATTTTGGCGGTTCATGCATGTGCACCGTGATTTCTTTTTACAAAATCCAAGAATTGGCATGCTCGTTAAAACATTTGATAAAATGTCGGATGAAAAAAGAAATACACACATACAGGCAGCAGACAATTATTTACAATCATTAGACAAGCAGTAATACATGACTACCACTCTCTCATCGATTCAGATAATGGAAATGGAGCAGCGAAAAAGAGCGCAGTTTATCAATAGCATTAGTGGATTTAGAAGCGTTGCGCTCATTGGCTCTATCGATACACAGGGACAAACTAATTTAGCCATATTTAGTTCTATTGTACATATTGGATCTAATCCGCCGCTACTTAGTTTTATCATGCGACCTGATTCGGTAGAGCGTCATACGCTAACTAATATTATGGATACTGGTTGTTACACCATTAACCATATTAATAGTAGTATGTATGAGCAGGCGCATCAAACCTCGGCACGTTATCCTAAAACGGTGTCGGAATTTGATGCAACCCAGTTAACGCCCATATTTAAAGAAGGTTTTGTTGCCCCCTTTGTAAAAGAAAGCCAGATTCAAATAGGCATGGAATTTAAAGAACGTGTTTCTATTAATATCAATCAAACAAGCATGATTATTGGTGAAATAAAATGGATTCATTATCCGGATGATTGTTTATCGGAAGACGGATTTTTAGATATCGAAAAAGCGGGAACCATTACTAGTGCAGGATTGGATAGTTATCATTCAACCCAGGTACTTCAAAGACTCGAATATGCAAAGCCTTAATGATCTAGATATGTTTCCTACTACTTATGATTCAATTGTCGAGCGCATCAATAATATCAATCCGATAAAGTATGCGAAAACTAGAAATTTTATTAATGGGGATGTAACCTATTTGTCGCCGTATTTATCCAGGGGCGTTATTAGTGTCCAGCAAATAAAAGAATCTGTTTTACAAAAAGGATTTAAACCCTATGAGATTGAAAAATTTTTACAAGAACTCGCTTGGCGCGAATATTACCAGCGGGTGTGGCAAGTAAAAAAAGAATTGATATTTTCTGATTTAAAACAACCGCAACCAGATTCTATACACGATCAAATGCCTGCCGCCGTTGTTAATGCATCAACGGGTATTGAATCAATCGATGCGCACATCAATACCTTTTACAAAACAGGATACTTGCATAACCATATTAGAATGTACCTCGCATCAATCGTGTGTAACAATGCAAAAGCACACTGGTTAGCGCCTTCAACATGGATGTACTATCATTTATTAGATGGTGACCTGGCCAGTAATAGTTGTAGTTGGCAGTGGGTAGCGGGGAGCTTTTCTTCAAAAAAATATTACTGCAACCAAGAAAATATTAATAAATACACGTTTACTAATCAGCAAGACACTTTTTTAGACTATAGTTACGAGCATATTGCTACAATGACTGTGCCTAAAGCATTAGAGGCTACTAGTAGTCTATCATTTGTTACTAATTTGCCACAAACAGCCGTTCCAAAACTTGATACTACTAAGCAAACACTATTGTATAATAGTTATAATCTAGATCCACTTTGGCGGGCAAACGAACATGTAAATCGTGTAGTGATGTTAGAGCCTTCACATTTTAATAAATATCCAGTTAGTGATAATGTGATCCAATTTATTATGGCACTTTCAAAAAATATTTCGGGTATTGAAGTTTATGCAGGTGAAGTAGACGCATTAGTGCGTCAATATGAAAACGGGGATCTCACTTTTTCAAATGCATTTATCTCAAAAGAACACCCTGCCTTTGAATATTACCCGGGTATAAAAGATAGTAGAGAATGGATGTTTCCAAATACCGAAGGGTATTATCCTTCTTTTTTTAGCTTTTGGAAGAAAGGTACGAGTGCAAAGGGGAAAATTTAATTTGAAGCTATTAAATGAATTAACAATTTTTTTTCTTGCTCCTTAATTCATTTAAAACTTCTTGGTAAACTTCTTCAATAGACAATTCGGCTTCTGCCAATTGAGTTAAATCTTCTTCTTGTCCCTTATTTGCTTCAATTTCGTATAATTCTTCATGTCCAAATTGAGGGGAAAGCTGGTTAGGGTTTTTTCCGTACTTTATTGGTTCAATAACGGAAACTAGTTGGCTTTTTTTTGTCTGATACGTTTGGCGCATATCGTAGTATTTGTAATAAAATTATGTAGGATATGTTATCTTATTGTAAACAAACTGTTTTCTTATTGTTAATTTACAATTCTATCAGCACAGCAACTACTCGCAAAGGCTTCTGGTTTTACTTTAATATTGAATCCCATCCCAAGAATATATCCCATACTTTCTTTTAAGGCGTCATTACTTTTAAACTGCGGATTGGTATTGATATCGGCATGAATTTCCATTTCTACATGGTTTTCTATAAAAAGATCACAAAGTTCATAAGCGACTTCAATGCTTTTTGCCACCTCTAAAAGCATACGTTCTTTGATATGGTATTTTGTGGTTGTTTTTTCGTTATGGAAATACATAAAACCACCTCGGTGTTCTCTTAAAAAAACAATAACTGTTGCAAATTCAGTTGTATTGGCTTTTACCTGACTGTCAGTGCCAATACAAACTTTTAATTTAGTATTATTTTTTGCTTCTTCTATCAGCACATCTTTTACAGCTTCTTTAATGGGAAGGAGTAGGATTTCGCCGTTTAATTTTCGCCAGATCATAGTGTAATTAATACTTGTAATCTATTCAACTTGTATTTAATTTATTGTGTATGTAGGTTATTTAATTATTAATTCATCAATATCATATCATCTTTGGTTATAGCATAAAACAGGAGTAAATTTATCCTATGAAAAATTCAATTATTTTTATTTTGGGTCTATTTTGTATCCAACTCCACGCACAAGAAGTTACGCCTAGTCGCGCGCATTCTCACAACGATTATTTACAGCAATCGCCTTTTCATTTAGCCTATAATGAGATGTTTGGCTCAATAGAAGCTGATATTCATTTGGTTAACAATAAAATTTTAGTTGGCCATGATGCCAAAGATTTAGACAGCGCTAGAACCCTTGAAAAATTGTACTTAGAAACAATGGTTGCTTATAATTTGCAAAATAGAAAATTACAATTGTTAATTGATATCAAAACTGAGGCAATTTCTACTATTGATCGGTTGGTACAAGTACTTAAAAAATATCCTTCCATTATACAAAATAAAAACATAAAAATAGTTTTGTCTGGAAACGCGCCTCCGGATTCTACATTTAAAAATTATCCAGATTTTATATGGTTTGATGGAAGGCTCAACAAAAATTATACAACAGCTCAGTTATCAAAAATTGCATTAATAAGTGAAGACTATAATAAAATAACAGGGTGGAAATTAAAATGGCCCTTAGATAGTTTGATGGAAGAAAAAATCAAGCAAACCGTTTCAAGTGTTCACGCCCTTGGTAAACCCATTCGGTTTTGGGCAACTCCTGATAATGCTAAAGCTTGGGAAAAATTAATAGAATGGAAGGTCGATTATATCAATACAGATAAAATTAATGAATTAGCAGATTACCTTATCACAAGAAATAAAAATGTTCGCGAGCTACCCTATAATAGGGTTATAAAATCTGCAGGAACGGTGCTACGTTATGGCAAAGAAAATTTAGAAAATCATGCGATGGATATTGCCAACTTAAAGGATACCAATTTGGTGGTTGTGCAAGAGCGATATGGATTTTTTATAGTAGACATCACTAAAAAAGTTATTGTAGATTCTTTTAGATTTCAGGATTATCCTAGTTACAGTAAATTAATGAGTGTTTATAGTGGGATTACAACAGCAATTATCGATCAAAAAGAATATATATTATTTGGTGCAGCAGGCGGAGACCGCTCTTGTATTATGATTGTAGAGTGGCAGCCGGGAAATAAAAAAATCGAACAGATTCCAATACTTAAAAAAGCACCTGCCTCCAATGCCTTACCCAATCAGGTTTTGGTCGCCAAAGAAGGACAAGATTATTTTATTTACACCGTTTTGAATGGTAATAATGAAATTGTAAAAATAAATTTTAAAACAAAATCTATTGTTTGGCAACAACCCACTGGCGTTGCTCCATATGGGCTAGCTATTGCAAAGAATAAAATATTTGTGTCTAATTGGGCAGGAAGTAAAGTAACAGATTCATTACGCTCAACAGCGGGTGTTCCTTGGGGGTTAGCCTATACGGATTCTTTAACTGGCGCAACAAAAAGTGGAACCGTTTCTGTTTTTAACATACATGGAGATTTTATTAAAGAGATTACTGTTGGCCTTCATCCTAATGCTATCATTCGTTCTAGTAATCAAGAATTGGTTTATGTGTCAAATGGATCTAGTGATGAAGTTTCTGTCATTGATGCTACAAAAAATAAAGTGGTACGCTCTATACCAGTAGGAATTTTTGGAAGTGATTTACAAGGCAGTACACCCAATGCACTTTGTTTATCGCCAAATGGTAATATATTATACGTTGCCAATGGTTTGGATAATGCAATATTTGTATATGATTTGGTACATCAAAGAAAAGAGGGATTAATTCCTACCGAAGCCTATCCTGCTGGTTTATTGGTAAAAAATAATACCTTGATTGTTGCCAATTTAGAGTCTGATGGCGCCAATGTGATTGACAAAAATAAAAAGGCAAGGTCTATACATCACGAATTGGCTTCCGTAAGTATTATACCATTACCTAATAAACAAACTTTACAAAATTATACAACAGAAGTAGGTTTATTAAATGTTTCCAACAAAATAAAACAATGGACATTGCCTGCCAGACAAAATATAACACCAGTTCCTGTTCCTGAGCGTTTAGGAGAACCGTCTGTATTTAAACACGTCGTTTATATCATTAAAGAAAATAAAACATTCGATCAAGTTTTTGGTGATGTAAGAGGGGCAAATGGTGATAGTAGTTTGTGTGTTTTTGGAAATAAAATAACGCCCAATGCACATGCACTGGCTAAACAATATGGCTTAATGGATAATTATCATGCTTCTGGAAAATCATCTGCCGAAGGGCACCAGTGGACAGACGCTGGAATGGTTTCTGATTATGTAGAAAAAAATATTCGAGCTTGGTTTAGAAGCTATCCGCATAGACAAGAAGATGCACTAGTATATAATAAAAGCGGCTTTATTTGGAATCATGCATTAAAATTTGGCAAATCTGTAAAAGTATATGGCGAAGCGTGTGAAACAGTGTATAACAAAAAATTATCCTGGACAGACCTCTATAAACAATATCAAAATGGTACAAAGCCAAACTGGATTAATACAACTACAATCGATAATTTAAGACCTTATATGCATCCTACGTTTCCAGATTGTGATAACATGGTATTTAGTGATCAACAAAGAGCAGATATTTTTTTATCGGATTGGGATCATTTAGAAAAAAAAGATAGCCTTCCAAGTTTAATGATTCTGTCACTGCCCAATGATCATTCTGCAGGTACATCCCCTGGATTTCCTACACCAAATGCAATGGTTGCAGATAATGATGTAGCCTTAGGGAGAATTATTGAAAAAATAAGTAAAAGCAATGCATGGGAGCAAACAGTTATTTTTGTTACACAAGATGATTCTCAAGGTGGTTGGGATCATGTGTCGGCGTATAGAACGGTTGGCTTTGTGGTTAGTGCTTACGCCAATAACAAAATTATAAATACAAAATACAATCAGGTTTCTATGCTAAGAACCATTGAACAAATTTTAGGATTACCTCCTATGAATACGATGGATGCTACCAGTAGACTCATGACAGATTGTTTTTCACCCCTTAAAAAAGCGCAATCCTACCAAGCGTTTTCTTCAAATATTCCCCTCGACGAAATGAATTTACCCATCAAATCACTCAGTGGTGTAGCCAAGAAAATGGCCCTCATGTCTCAAAATGAAGTGTTCAATGAAGTGGATGGAGGAAAAGACGATAAAATGAATAAAATATTATGGTTTTATTCAAAAGGTAATCTAGCATACCCTACCTTCAAATAATGATACAAAACTTATCAAATGGTTCTTACATTAATTAAAAACAGATCTGATATTGGTGCTGGAACAAGAGGATCTGATATGGGTATTGACGCACTTGAAATTGCAGCTATTAATGCAGACAATGATTTTTTTAATAGACACTTATATCAGGATGTAGTAACGCATAATGAAACCATCTATCAAAAAAATACCAATAGTTTTGCGCAACGAATTGAAGATGTTGCAGAGCAGTGTAACCGGGTGTGTGATGCGGTAGCTAATTCCTTACAAAAAAATTTTTTTCCTATTGTTTTATCTGGCGATCATTCTTCGGCACTTGGTACAATAAGCGGCATCAAAAAAGCATATCCAAATAAAAAGCTGGGCGTTATTTGGATAGACGCTCACGCAGATATTCATTCGCCATACACCTCTCCCTCTGGAAATATTCATGGCATGCCATTAGCGGCAGCACTGGGTTTAGACCATACCCACATTCAAGTAAATGAAATTTCTACAGATACGGTTCACTACTGGAGCGTACTTAAAAATATGGGCGTTGAAGGACCTAAATTAACACCCAATCATTTGGTTTATTTTGGTTTAAGGGATTTTGAACCTGCAGAAAAACAGGTTATTGAAGCGGCGTCCATTTCAAATTATACAGTAGAAAAGTTACGAGAACAAGGATTACAAAATACACTTGATACCATCATTAAAAAATTAGAAGAAGTTGATTATTTGTATGTTTCCTTTGATGTGGATTCGATGGATTGCGACCAAATATCGTATGGAACTGGAACACCAGTCAAATCAGGTTTTTTACCTGAAGAAATAAATCAAATACTTCAACAACTCGTTTCCACCAATAAAGTTGTTTGCTTAGAAATAGCAGAAATCAATCCTTTATTGGATAACAAAGGCAATAAAATGGCTGAAACAGCTTTTCAAATTCTTTCCAATTTTGAACAACAATTAACTTCCTTATAATGCAAGCACAAGATTTCAAAAACACAGCTTATTATGTAGCATTAGAAGAAAAATATGGCGCGCATAATTACCATTCTTTACCTGTTGTTATTGAAAGAGGAGAAGGCGTATACTTATACGATGTAGAAGGGAAGCAATATTTTGATTTTTTAAGCGGCTACTCGGCGGTAAACCAAGGTCATTGTCATCCAGCTATAATAAAAGCCATGACAGCGCAGGCATCAAAGCTTACGCTTACTTCTAGGGCATTTTATAACAATCAACTTGGCGAATACGAACAGTATATTACACAGTATTTTGGCTACGATAAAGTGTTACCCATGAATACTGGCGTTGAGGCTGGTGAAACTGCTGTAAAGCTTGCAAGGCGTTGGGCGTATGAGAAAAAAGGGGTTGCTGCAAACGAAGCCGTTATACTTTTTCCTGAAGGAAATTTTTGGGGAAGAACCATTGCGGCCATATCAAGTTCCACAGACCCTTCTAGCTATACAAATTTTGGACCCTTTGTTCCAGGATTTAAGCAAATACCCTACAACAATATTGAAGCCCTAGAAGCTGCACTTCAAAATAAAAATGTTGCTGCATTTATGGTAGAGCCTATTCAGGGCGAAGCGGGTGTCATTGTTCCGGACAATGGTTATTTAAAAGCAGCCCATGAATTGTGTAAACGTCATCATGTATTACTGATAGCGGATGAAATTCAAACAGGCCTATGTAGAACGGGCAAATTATTAGCTTCCGATTACGACGATGTGCGACCAGATATTTTAATGTTAGGAAAAGCACTAAGTGGTGGGGTTATGCCAATTAGTGCCGTATTATGTGACAATGATATTATGGATACCATAAAGCCTGGTGAACATGGAAGCACTTTTGGTGGCAATCCACTTGCTTGTGTGGTAGCTATGGCGGCACTAGGCGTATTACGTGATCAAAATTTAGCGGATAATGCCTATGAAATGGGTCAATTATTTAGGTATGAACTAGAAAAAATAAATTCACCATTCATAAGTATAGTAAGAGGTAAAGGACTTTTAAATGCGATCGAAGTAACACATCAAAATCCAAATGCTGCCTGGGATTTTTGTTTGGTGTTAAAAGAAAATGGGTTACTTGCTAAACCTACCCACGGCAATAAAATAAGATTTGCGCCTCCATTAATCATTAATGAAGCACAAATTAGGGAAAGTGTTTCAATGATCACTAAATCATTGAAACACTTGGAGTTAAATTAATTTTCTTCTGAAGTACTTGCTTCTTCTTCAAAATCGTCATCTTCTTCATCTTCATCTTCAAAAAGCGCGTCGTAGTTGTCTAATTGGTCTATACTTAATTCATCCACGATTTCAAAAATAGGATCATTCTTTTTTCTCCAGATGCTAGTTTCATAATCATCGTGGTGCATTAATAATACCGCGTTATCGGTATGCATTAAAGGCTCTAGCAAAGCAATTTGCTCACCTTCATTTTCTGCCACTAAATAAAAATTTCCAATGGTTAAATCATTAAAGTTTGCCATAATTAATTTTTTTTTAAAATTAGACATCGAATATTACCATTCTATAAAGAGAATATATTTTTAATGTTAAATCTTATAGCTTTTTAATAACAATTTAATAAACTAGGTATTGAAATATAGTAAAATTCCATTTGTAGTTTCGCGCTCAATTCATCAATATTTATTTCATGAAAAGAGTAATTATTTATTTGTTTTTTTTCTTTAGTGCAACGTCGATTTTTGCAAGTTCTGAAAAAAATACTCCAAATCTTTTTCAATCAACAATCACAGGAACGGTTACTGATCAATCAACTGGCTTTCCTTTAATGGGTGCAACTGTTTCAGTTAAAGGTGAAAATAGAACTGTAGTAACGGATAAAGAAGGTAAATTTTCAATATCTTTTGAAAATCAATCAGCAATAATTCTTGTATCCTATCTTGGTTTTTCAACCCAAGAAATATCGGCTGTAAACGGTAAAAATTTAGACATTAAGTTACAGCCCATCGCTTCTGATTTAAATCAGGTGGTGGTAGTTGGTTATGGTACACAAAGTAAAAAAGATGTAACAGGGTCTGTAAAAAGTATAAAATCTGAAAATTTTAATAGGGGTATTATCAACGCACCACAACAATTACTTCAAGGTAAAGTCACTGGGGTAAATGTAACTTCTGCGAGTGGTGAACCGGGTGCAACTATTGGAATAACTGTACGAGGACCTGGCGGTGTTAGAACAGGTAGTACACCTTTATTTGTAGTTGATGGTATTCCACTCGACAATTCTAGTACTGGTGGAGGAGATCCCCTCACGTTTCTAAATCCGCAAGATATTGAATCGATAGATGTGCTCAAGGATGCCTCTGCGACGGCAATTTATGGGGCAAGGGGCGCTAATGGCGTAATTATTATTACAACTAAAAAAGGCAAAGCGGGCATTGTGAATTTTACTTATGCATCAAGTCTTGCCATATCATCTTTGGCCAACGCATTACCAGTATATAATGCTGCTCAATTTAGAACTGAAGTAGCAAAATTAGGTGTACCAGTAGACGATAAATTAGGCAACACAGATTGGCAAAAAGAAGTTACTAGAAAAGCTTATACGCAAAATCATAATGTAACAATGTCTGGCGGAGCTGAAAAGCTTACTTATTTTGCTTCTTTTGGTATACAAAAACAAGAAGGTATTATTAAATCAAATCAATTAGATCGTTACAACGGAAGAATTAATGCAACTCAAAAATTATTAAATGATAAATTGGTTATTGATGCAAGTTTGAGTTATAATAGCACAAATAATATTCGTCCAAACATAGGCGGAATTATTGGAGATGCTCTTTCAAACAATCCTACCTATCCAGCAACGAATTCAAATGGTACTCCGGCAGTTTATCAAAACATAAGTAATCCATTGTTAACATTACAATTGGACAAAGATGTAACTACCATCAACCGTATGATTGGTTCAATTTCACCATCACTAACAATAATCAAGGGGTTGGTATATAAGTTTAATTTAGGTATAGATAATTCTACTTCAACAAGAGATATACAATCATTGCCGAATGCTGTTCCTCTTCGTGATGGAAGACTCGAAACCTACAATAATATCAATCGCAATATGTTAGTAGAGAACTATGTAACATATAATTTTAACAGAAATAAACATGCTGTATCTACATTAGCTGGACATTCTTATCAAAATGTTTATTTACAAGGAAGAAGCTGGAGTATTAATAGGTTTCCAATAACAGCTGTTCAACCTATCTATAATCCTGGTATTGGTCAAGAATTAACTTTGGCAACTAATAGACCAGGTGGTTCAGCAGTAAAAAACGAATTGCAATCTTTTTTTGCACGTGTCAATTACGCATTTAATAATAAATATTTAGCAACCATTAACTTTAGAATGGATGGCTCCTCTAAATTTGGTACAAACAATAAATATGGTTTATTTCCTTCTTTTTCACTTGGTTGGAAGATATCTGAGGAAAAATTTTTACAAAATGGACCATTCAGCAATTTAAAACTAAGAGCTGGATGGGGTCAAACAGGAAATCAAGAAATTCCATCAAAAATTACGCAAGCTTTATTTACATCTGTTGTAAGCGGAACAACCAGTTACCCACTTGCTAACTCAGGTGCTTATCCGGCAGGAACTACTTACGCTAGGTTAGCCAATCCAGATATTCAATGGGAGGTTTCTACCCAAACAGACCTTGGATTAGATTTCGGATTATTCAATAATCAACTCACTGGGTCATTGGATTACTTTAATAAAATATCTAATAACATCTTGTTGGAGGTAATTCCTGCCGACCCGATACAACCAGCGAGCACCTATTGGACAAATGTAAAAGATATGCAAATTACCAATGGAGGTGTTGAATTTGAATTGGAATATAAAGTTAAAAATACGGGTACATTCAATTACAGTATTGGAGGTAATATTACCATGATTAATAACAAGGTAAGTAATTCACCTTATTCAGTAATTCAGTCTGGTTCGGCATCTGGTTCTGGGTTAACATCTGCTACTATTAATGGTTATATCAATGGCCAGCCAATTGGTACATTTTTCTTGAAGGAATGGACAGGTATTGACGCAAATGGTTTAAGTGTTTACAGAGATGTTGATAAAGATGGAATCATTTCTGATAAAGACAGAATTTCTGCTGGCACTGCGCTTCCCAATTTATTGTACAATTTCTTTGGAAATTTCTCGTATAAAGGTTTCGATGCAGTAATAAATTTTAATGGAGTATCTGGAAATAAAATTTATGATAATACCGCAAACTCAAATTTCTATAAAAATAAGCTCGCAAAAAGTGTAAATACAACAGCAGCTGCAATTGCTGAAACAAAAGAATCTGTAAATAATGCTGCACCTGTTAGCACAAGGTATTTAAAAGATGGAGCATACTTACGTTTAAACAATTTAGCGATAGGGTATACCTGCAATACAAAAGATATGAAAATTGGAAAATATATTTCTGGTTTGAGATTAAGTCTAACAGGACAAAATTTATTTTTATCAACTAAATATGACGGATTTGATCCTGAGGTAAATACCGACAGAACAATTAATGGTATTTCTTCATACGGTATCGATTATTTAAGTTATCCAAAAGCAAAATCAATCATTTTTGGTCTAAATATCACTTTTTAAATTTCTATCAATGAAAAATATAAACTACAGTAAAATCATATTTTTAGCAATACTCACTCTAGCCGTAAGTTGTACAAAGCTAGAAGAAGTTGTTTTGGATGAATCCTCTGTTGTAGGACAAACTGAAAAACAATTGGTTGATGGTATTATAGCACCGGTTTATGCCGCACTTCCTTCTTTGTTTCAACACACCACTTATTTTGCATTGCAAGAAATTTCAACAGATGAAGCTATTTTGCCTTACAGGGGTGGAACAGATTGGGGTGATAACGGTATTTACATTTCATTACACAGACATGAAACTACAAGTACCGATCCCAATGTAAGAAATACTTGGACGATTCTAACGCTTGGTATTTCTAGGGCTGTTTCTGCTATCAATTCTTTAAAAGTTAGAAATGATGCCACTTCAAAAACATATTTAGCAGAGGCGAAGGGAATGTATGCCTATTATAATTTGGTTTGTCTCGACTTATTTGGGATTGCCTTTGATAAGGACGATTTAAGTGGAGCATCTAAAATTTTGAGGGGAGAAAAGGCTGTTGATTTTATCAAAAATAAACTATTGGAAGCTGAGCCTAATTTAGAAACAAATGTTGGGCCAGGCCGATTAACAAAAGCAGGTGCTTGGGGATTGTTGGCTAGATTACATTTAAATGCGCCGGTATATAAAGATATCTACGCTGCTACCCATAATTTTTCGGCAGCAGATATGGATAAAGTACTAGAGTACACTAATAAAATAATCGATTCAAGACTATTCAATTTTGCTCCGGATTATTGGACAATTTTTAATGATGAAAATCATACCAATCCAGAATTAATTTTTGCAGTAGATCAGCGTGCAGATCTCAATGGACATAATAGATTATCTTACTTCACACTATCAGGTGATCAATTTCCTTTACCTGCTTATGTAGGTGCAAATGGCACTGATGGACCAGGTATAACACCAGACTTTTACAGAACTTGGGTTAATGCATATACAACTGATCCTGCTATTGCAGACCCTCGTTTTTATAAGAAAAATATGAACTTAAACATTCATGGAACAGATACTTGTATTAGCAATGCAAACTTTAAGTATGATCGCGGCATTTTAAGAGGACAACAATATGGATTATTACGCGTGAACGGTGTATTTCTAAAGTGCGCTGCAGACGGAAATTGGAAAGTTGGTAAGTTGTTTAACGTTACAAGAAGTAAGCCTAATTTACCTGTAGATTTTACAGAACAAATTGATTATACAACAGCAGGTAGTAATTATAGTACAGGTTTTAGAGCCTTAAAATATGAGTTTTCGAAAGGATCGGTAAGTGGAAGAAATTTTGGCGAAGTTGATTTGCCAATTGTAAGACTAGCAGACGTCTATTTGATGCGTGCTGAGGCCAAATTAAGAAAAAATGATGCAGCAGGTGCTCTTACTGATGTAAATGCTGTTAGAACTTGTAGAACTTCAAATTTTGTTGGATCTACTTTAAGTACTGTCAGTTTAGATTTGTTGTTTAGAGAAAGAGGTTTCGAATTGTATTGGGAGCTTCAAAGAAGAACAGATATGGTAAGATTTGGTAAATATGAAAATGCATGGACAGAAAAAACCGATGCAAATAAGAATAAAAGAATTTTTCCTATTCCACAAACCGCCATTGATGGTGCTTCAAATTTACCAGGTTATTTAGTTCAAAATCCTGGGTATTAATTTTCACTTTCTCATTTCATACACATAATTGAGCCGGTCTGGTTCACCAAAATAGGCGATAATTTTTTCGCCTATTTTTTTTGCTCCTAATTGAAGCATAGCATTTTGAGAGCGAATATTTGATGCGCCAACATGAAAAATCACCCTCTCCACATAAATAAATGCATAATTAAGCATGAGGGTTTTTACCTCTTTATTAATTCCCTTACCCCAACAATCTCTACTAAAAAAAGTGTATCCAATTTTTATTTCATCGTTTATGCGACTGTAATCGTAAAAACGAGATGAACCCAACGCTTTACCGGTATCGGCATTTCTAATAATAAACGCCCCACCACTATTTATTGCACCTTCAAAAAACGTTTGAAATACTTCTTTTTGATACCTGTTGGGGTTAGGATGTTGTTCCCAAATAAGCGGATCCGATGCGACCGTATAGAGTTCATTGAAGTAAATGGGCAGCAGCGGCTCAAGCAAGACACTATTGTTGTTTAGATGATTCGGCTGCAGGTTCATGTATTTTAAATGTAGCTCTAATTTAATATAAAAATACCATCGGCTATTGTAAAAAAATACATGGCATTAAGTAGCATTTATGGTCTATTTCATTCATATTAATAAAAACTTGCTTAACATTACCATGTTTGTAAAATGAGGCAATATTTAAGTATATTGTTAATCAAAATTTAGGGTTAAAATAGTACAATATTTACCAATATGGCAATAGGCACAACTTCTAATAGCATCAATGGTACAGGTAACCAAACCAATAACTGGCTTTTCCCATTTATACTGGTTACTAGCCTCTTTTTCTTTTGGGGTTTTGTACACAACCTAGACCCTATTTTAATACCGCACCTCCGTAAATCGTTTCGTTTAAATGATTTGCAATCGTCACTTATTGACTCATCGGTATTTATCGCCTATTTTGTAATGGCGCTTCCTGCCGGATATGTGATGCGTAAGTATGGCTACAAATCTGGAATTGTGGGTGGTCTATTGTTGTTTGCGCTAGGATGCTTTTTATTTTTACCCGCAGCCGATACCCATCAATATATTTATTTTTTAGGTGCACTTTTTATTATTGCGAGTGGCCTAACTTTTTTAGAAACAGCGGCTAATCCATACGCAACTATTATTGGTCCTCCCGAAACTGCAACACGTCGTTTAAATTTTGCGCAATCATTTAATGGGCTTGCGGCTATGGTAGCTCCTATTATTGGTGGTCAGTTTATTTTGTCTGGTACAGAAATGTCTGATGAAGCCTATGCACAATTATCTCCTGAGGCGCTTAATAATTATTTGACAACCGAAGCGCAAAGTGTAAAAATGCCTTACCTTATTTTAGGTATTCTTGTTTTACTCGTAGCTGTTTTATTTATGGTTTCAAAACTACCAGACGTAAAAGAAGGAGATGATACTTCGGCTGGTAACAATCCGCTAAAAGCTTTTAGACACAGGCATTTGACATGGGCGGTAGTAGCACAATTTTTTTATGTTGGCGCACAAGTTTGTGTAGGTAGCTTTTTTATTAAAATGGCCAGAACGGGTGCCGGTATGGATGAAAAAACCGCTGCACAATATTTAGGTTGGGGTTATGGTGCCGCATTTATGCTTGGAAGATTTGTAGGTACATTTTTAATGGGAAGGTTTGCTTCTGAAAAATTATTAAGTGCTTATGCACTCATCAATATTGTTTTATCTGCGTTAGCTATTTTTGGATCCGGCATTGTTGTGGTGTACGCGCTAATTGCTATTGCATTTTTTATGTCTATTATGTTTCCTACCATTTTTTCACTCGGCATTAAAGAAGTTGGTGCCGATACAAAAATGGCATCTAGTTTAATTGTGATGTCAATTGTTGGTGGCGCGTTTTTGCCACCGGTACTTGGGATTATTTCTGATGCAACAGGTAGTATTCAAAATGGGTATATTGTACCACTTCTTTGTTTTGTTGTGGTGTTTTTATTTGCAACCAAAGGACATAAAGTAAAATCTGTATAGTACCCATGACTACTGTGCCACCAAAAAGATTAGTGATAGAGATGCACCCCAAAGACAATGTGTTGGTGGCGTTAACACATTTAGCTGCGGGTCAAATTGTGGATTACCGTGAAGAGCAGTATACTATTTTGGAACCTATTCAAAGCAAGCATAAATTTTATACAAGCAACCTTGCAAAAGGTGCTTCTGTATTCATGTACGGCGTTTTAGTTGGTACTACCCAGCAAGATGTTGCCAGAGGAAGCCTAGTTACTACTACTAATTTAAAGCACGCATCGGAGCCTTATGCATACCGTGAAACAAATTTTTCATGGCAAAAGCCCGATATTTCACAATTTACCAATAAAACCTTCAATGGTTTTGTAAGATCAAACGGTCAGGTAGGTACAGCCAATTATTGGTTATTTATTCCTACCGTATTTTGCGAGAATAGAAATTTAGACGTCATAAAAGAGGCGCTACATCACAAACTCGGATATGCAGTGAGTGATAAATATAGTAAGTATACCCAGTCGCTTTTAGAAGCATATGAAAAAGGAGAATCTATAACTAATGTCAATTTTACTCCAAGTAATACGCCTCAAAAAAACCGAGTATTTAAAAATGTGGATGGCATTAAATTTTTAAACCATAATGGAGGTTGTGGTGGAACAAGAGCTGATGCAGCAACATTAAGTGCCTTACTTGCTTCTTATGCAAATCATCCAAACGTAGGTGGGATAACAGTTTTAAGCCTCGGATGTCAACACTTACAAGTAGAGGATTTCAAAAATGATATTAAAAAGATAGCACCTAATTTTGATAAACCGCTTTATATTTTTGAACAGCAACAATCAGAAAGCGAAGAAGAATTGATTGCATCTGCGATCAGAAAAACATTAGAAGGACTCATTGAAATCAATCAATTTGAAAGACAGCCCGCTCCTTTAAGCGCACTTACACTCGGCGTAAAATGTGGTGGTAGTGATGGGTTTAGTGGTGTTTCTGCAAATCCAGCTGTGGGATATGCCTCAGATCTACTAGTGGCGCTTGGTGGAAAAGTTTTACTGGCAGAGTTTCCTGAATTATGTGGCGCCGAACAAGATTTAATTGATCGTTGTGAAACCAAGAATGCTGCAAACAAATTTATAGACCTGATGCGTAGTTATGATGCCCTTGCGCATCAAGTAGGTTCTGGATTTCATATGAATCCTTCACCGGGCAATATCAAAGACGGTTTAATTACCGATGCTATAAAAAGCGCAGGAGCTGCTAAAAAAGGAGGGACATCACCTATTGTTGACGTACTTGATTACACAGAGCAGGCAACTAAACCTGGCCTTAGCCTTGTTTGTACCCCTGGAAATGACGTAGAAGCCACAACTGGAAAGGCAGCAGCAGGCGCCACCCTCATATTATTTACCACTGGACTTGGAACGCCAACGGGCAATCCTGTTTGTCCGGTTATTAAAGTAGCTACCAATTCATCTCTTGCCAAAAGAATGAAAGACATCATCGATATTGATTGCGGACCCATTATTATTGGTGAAAAAACCATTGAACAAATGGGTATAGAAATTTTAGAATATTGCATTAAGGCAGCGAGTGGTGAAGTGACTCCAAAAGCAGTGCTTTTAAATCAAGACGATTTTATACCGTGGAAGCGCGAC
>Ga0255120_1000078_pt1 | contig 26605 bp, 21 predicted proteins | sample Law_Colum_RepA_8_2_FD_188582 | JGI IMG/M metagenome (GOLD analysis project Ga0255120, IMG submission 188582) | Freshwater microbial communities from St. Lawrence River, New York, United States - Law_Colum_RepA_8h | ecosystem: Environmental > Aquatic > Freshwater > River | place: USA: New York...
CAACTGGGTGGGGCTGTGCCCTTTTCACACCGAGAAAAGTGGTTCGTTTAACGTCCGTGAAGAAACCGGCCGCTACAAGTGTTTCGGTTGCCAAGCCGCTGGCGATATTTTCACTTTCGTTCAAGAAATTGAACACATTGATTTTGTCTCATCGGTTGAGAAATTGGCAGCACGCGCCAATATCACTCTCACCTATACGACCGGCGGCGAAAGCCAAGATCGACAGCGACGCAAAAAACTTATCGCCGCAATGGCTGAGGCTGTTGACTGGTACCACCAACGGTTATTGAATTCTCCAGATGCTCGCGCCGCTCGTGACTACTTGCGCGATCGCGGGCTTTCGGGCGATGTTGCGCGACAATTTCAATTGGGTTACGCGCCCGATGAATGGGATGCCCTTAGCCAGCACTTGGTGAAAAAGGGATACGCAGCCGATGTGTTAAGCGATGTTGGGTTGGCATTTACAAATAAAGCCAATCGATTACAAGATTCTTTTCGCGCGCGCATTATGTTTCCCATCTTCAGCGACAACGGAGATCCCGTTGCCTTTGGTGGTCGAATATTGCCGGGTAGTGTCGATCCTGCCAAGTACAAAAACTCTTCTGAAACCAAGATCTACTTCAAATCAAAAACGTTGTACGGCTTGAACTGGGCAAAGAACGATGTTGTCAAAGCCGACCAAGTGATCGTGTGCGAGGGCTATACCGATGTCATCGGATTTCATCGCTCGGGTGTCACGAGAGCAGTTGCTACTTGTGGAACATCGCTGACTGAAGAGCATGTTCGTATTTTGAAACGATTCGCCAGCAAAGTCGTCTTGGCATTTGACGCTGACGCTGCTGGTCAAGGTGCGGCTGAAAAGTTCTATGAGTGGGAAAAGAAGTACCAGGTTCAGGTTTCGGTCGCTCGCTTTCCAGACGGAAAAGATCCAGGTGATTTGGCGATTTCAGATCCGGCGGCTTTGGCTGCAGCGATTGATGATGCGGTTCCATTTTTGGGATTCCGTGTGAATCGAGTCGTATCTGGCAAGCCTTTACGAAGTCCAGAAGATCGGGCACGCATTGCTGCACAAGCAATGGAAGTGATTAACGAGCATCCTGATGTAAACGTTCGCAAACTGTACGCCGGTGAAGTAGCTGCCAGAGTTGGGCTTCCAGTTGCTGACTTGAGCCGATTAGCCGAACGGCGCTCGGCTCAACCAGTGGTCGCAGCGCCGGTCGCCCGTGGCGTAGGGGTTTCGGAGAATGCTGAATTCATTGCTATTAGTTTGTTATTGCAAAATTGGGATGACATTGCACCTTGGTTGATTGAAGCCCTCTTTGCCGCCGAAATCCCGCGTCGGGCCTTTTTAACTCTGGCAACTGCGTCCGAGATTGAAACCGGAAGTTTGCTCAACAATGCATTGGGTATTGCCGATCCCGAGGTACGCGAGATCCTAGAACGGGCCGCGGTAGCCGATATTGAGGTTGAAGCTAGTTCGGTCGCTCTCAATCTCATTGGCGTGACAGTTCGCCGAATTCTGACTCAACGTACACGGATCGCCAATCCTGATGAAATTCGTGAAGACCGAGATGCTCGTGTGCAACTTGAGAATCTTGACAATGAGCGCACGGCTTTAGCGGCTGCTGAGTCATTGCTAATGTGGCTTGCAGTACGAACTCAGCCGGGGGGTCGAGGTGACAACAGCGAAGAATGATGGCAGCACAAATGTTGCTGCGTCATCACGTATTCCTGTTGATGGCATTGATCAAGCCGAGTGGGCAGCACTCATTGCATTTGGTCAGCGCCAAGGCGAGTTGTCGACTGAAGACATTGTTGATGCTTTGCGTGATATCGAACTGTCACCTGAAGTTATTGATGCAGTCCGATCTTCGATAGAGCAAATCGGAATCAGGGTTGATCAGTCTTTTGAGCTTGATGACTCGGGTGAACTGCGGCGTCCTTCGCTGAACGGTTCAAAAGAAAAGGCTCCGGCGAAACGCCAAGTGCGCTCGATACGAGCGGGTGACGATTCTGGTCAAGATGCTATTCGGATGTATCTCCAAGAAATCAGTCGCATTGCTTTGTTGACTGCCGACGAAGAAAAAGTTCTTGGGCGAAAGATAGTTCTTGGTGTTGAAGCACAAACTGAACTTGAAAGCATGGGCGATGCCGTATCAACGCTCGATCGTCGACGTTTGCAACGTGCTGTTGATCAAGGTCGTCGGGCTCGTGAAGATCTCACACAGGCAAACCTGCGACTAGTCGTCAGTATTGCGAAGCGCTATACGAAAGTTTCAATGCCGCTTGCCGACGCGATTCAAAGTGGAAACATTGGACTTATGAAAGCTGTCGAAAAATTTGACTACACGCGAGGCTTTAAATTTTCGACGTATGCGACATGGTGGATCAAGCAGGCGATTTCGCGTGCGGTTGCCGAAGAGAGTCGCAATATACGAATTCCGACGCACGCGATGGAAAACATCAACCGGGCCATACGCGTACAACGCGAACTCACCCAGTTGAATCAGCGTGAACCAACAATGATCGAGATCGCGAATGTTCTTGGCGAGCCTCTCGATCGAGTTGCTGAGTATTTCAGACTCGCGGCTGACACAACAAGTCTTGATCAGCCCACTCGCGCCGACGGTGATTCAACCGTCGCCGATCTGATCGCTGCTACCGATGTGGTTGATCCGAGCGGAGGACTTGAACTTGATGACATGCGTGAGGCGATGCGCTCTGTCCTTGACGAACTTCCCGAGCGTGAACGCGAAGTTGTGAAGATGCGGTTTGGGCTTGGCGCCGAACAAGGAGCGACCCTCGAAGAAGTGGGGCAGGCCTTCAATATCACCCGTGAGCGTGTCCGTCAGATTGAGGTTCGGACCCTGTATCGGCTGCGCCACGTGGCCAGTGGGCGAGCTTTGCGCAATTTCGTCGACGATTGAGTGTGGCCGTTCAGGGGTATCCTGAACCCGCTATGGCAACTCAAGATCCTCGTTCGTATGTCGTGCGCACCTTTGGGTGCCAGATGAACGACCACGATTCTGAGCGAATCTCCGGTTTGCTCGATGCCGATGGTTTGTGGGCTGTTGAAGACGAAGACGACGCCGATGTCGTGGTGCTGAATACGTGCTGTATTCGTGAAAACGCCGACAATAAGTTGTACGGCAATCTCGGAATGCTCAAGCGTTGGAAAGACGCGCGCGAAGGTCGTCAAATCGTGGTCTCGGGCTGCTTGGCCCAAAAAGATCGCGACATCGTGCAAAAGCGTGCACCTTGGGTTGACGTTGTGATGGGAACACACAATGTGCACCGCGCCGCCGAACTTCTCGAGACCTCCCGAATTGATGGACCGCTGACCGAAATTTTGGAAGAAGCAGTGCTCGATGACCACGCGATGTTCCCATCGGCATTGCCGGCAAAGCGCGTGACTTCTTATGACGCCTGGGTCACAATCCAAATTGGTTGCGACAACTCGTGTGCCTTTTGCATTGTTCCTTCGGTGCGTGGTTCAGAAATTAGTCGCCCCTACGCCGACATCGTCTCCGAAGTTCGCACCCTCGCCGATCAAGGTGTTACCGAAGTGACCTTGCTCGGTCAAAACGTCAACAGTTATGGCCGCGACTTGCAACTCGATAAACGACGCGCTGGCGAAGACGTGTCTGCTCGACCATTATTCAGCGAGTTGTTGCGTGAAGTCGGGGCAGTGCCGGGCATCAAACGTGTTCGTTTCACTAGCCCACATCCCAAAGATATGCGACCCGAGACTTTCGCCGTAATGGCCGAAGTGCCGACGATCTGTGAACATTTGCATTATCCATTGCAATCGGGGAGCGATCGTTTACTTGCCATCATGCATCGCGGTTACAACGCCGAGCGTTATCTTGAGCGGTTGCATGAAGCTCGCCGATTAATTCCGGATTTGGCAATTAGCACCGACATCATTGTTGGTTTTCCTGGCGAAACAGAAGAAGATTTTGTGCGCACCCTTGAAGTGTCGGCCGAGGCCGATTACGACTACGCGTATACATTTATGTTTTCGCCACGTGAGGGGACAGAAGCCGCAACGATGGTTGACAAGTTCGTCGATCCCGCTGTGGTCGCCGACCGTTTTGCTCGTTTGCGTGTTGTCGTCGAGCATTCGGCTGTCATTCGACACGAAGCGCGCATCGGTCGAATCGAAGACGTCTTGATTGAGGGCCCATCACGTCGTAATCCCGAGGTCTATCAAGCACGCACACGGCAGAACAAAGTTGTGCACTTCAGGCCAACGCAGGCGATTCGAGCCGGAAGTTACGGATTAGTCGAAGTGACTGAGGCTGCTCCACATCACCTTCGTGGAATTTTGCGAGAGGTCACATCGGATCCATCGCACAAAGTTCGCATTCCTGTCGCATCGATGTGATGATCGAATGACGACTCGTTCATCAGTTGTCCCGCAATCAATCGTGATTCTGGGTCCAACTGCAAGTGGCAAATCGTCAGTGGCGATGGCTGTCGCATTGTCAGATGTGGGTCAGAAGCTGGGTATCGAACTCGTATCAATTGATGCGATGCAGGTCTACCGCGGTATGGATATTGGGACTGCAAAGCCTTCTATTGAAGAACAGCAATCAGTGCGCCATCATCTGATTGATTTGGTCAACGCAACAGAATCGTTCACAGTTGCCGAATTTCAATTGGCGTACCACTCGGCAATCAGCGACATCGCGTCGCGTCAGGGTCGGGCATTGCTGGTTGGCGGAACTGGGTTATATGTACGGGCTGTCGTGGACGAATTGACATTGCCAGGTCAGTGGCCAGAGGTGCGGGCCCGCCTAGATAACGAATTGCTAGAACAAGGCCCCGAAGTACTGCACGCTCGTCTTGCACAATTAGACCCGGTTGCTGCAACGAAAATGGAACCAAACAATGTTCGACGCATCGTGCGGGCCCTTGAAGTGTGTGAGGGGAGTGGACAGCCCTTTTCGTCGTTTGGTCCAGGCGTCGACACGTATCCAGATAGCCCAGTACTGCAGGTGGCATTGCGTTGGCCGCGAGAAGTTCTGGCGCAGCGAATTGAAGAGCGCGTGCACATCATGATCAAGCGTGGTCTTCGCGACGAAGTCGAGAGATTGCTCGTAGCCGGATTATCGCTCACCGCAATGCAAGCTCTGGGCTACAAAGAAATGGTTGAACACCTCGAGGCTCGGATGTCCCTTGACGAAGTGGTCGAGACGGTTGTCTTACGGACTCGTCAGTTCGCGGTGCGACAAGAACGTTGGTTCCGTCGCGACCCCAGAATTACCTGGTTCGATATTGACAAAGATCCAGTGTCCGAAGTGGCTCCGCACCTTATTGACCTCATGAGCCGTGAGCCTTTTGGCGTAGTCTGAAGACCAGCACTATGCAGATTGATTTTTCGAAACACCATGGCCTCGGAAATGACTTTTTAGTCATTAATGTGGCGCAGACCAATAGTTCTTTTGCCTGGCCCGAACTCGCGCAGCGCTGGTGCGATCGTCGATTCGGGGTTGGTGCCGATGGTTTGTTGTTGCTCGAGATCAAAGAGGGCAATCGACTCGGGATGATCCTGTATAACGCCGATGGCAGCCGTGCCGAGATGAGTGGCAATGGCATTCGCTGTTTGGTGCAAGCTGCTCATTGGACAATTGCTGGCCCCGAAGGTCAGCCCGCAACGTACACAGTCGATACCGATGCTGGTGAACGCCTTGTGAGTGTTGAGAGCGAATGGGATCAGGGCTCGTTGCAGATCAGCGTTGATATGGGCTGCGTATCCGATCTCACCGAACCCCACAACTGGGACGCTCTTGGTTGCAATCCCGATCGTCCCGTGCGTCATGTGTCGATGGGCAATCCGCATTCGGTTGTTGGCGTTGACGATGTTGCCGCTGTCGATTTAGCCGAACTTGGTCAAAAAGTTCCACACGTGAATCTCGAAATTATCGAACCAGGTCCCGAACCCCATGCGATCACGATGCGGGTACATGAGCGTGGCGCCGGAATCACGATGGCTTGTGGAACTGGTGCATGCGCTGCGGCCGAAGCAGCAGTTGCCTGGGGGCTTGTTCCTGCTTCAACGCCCGAAGTCATTGTGCATATGGATGGTGGCGATGCCAAAGTTCGTGTTGATTCGTCAACACGTGCGGTGACCCTGATTGGGCCCGCAGTCTTTGTTGCATCAATTTCGGTGCACATGTGACGAATTCAAGTCCAAACTCGCCATATAACCAAGCCCTCGGTCAGACCCTGATTGAGCGCTCAATTCGTGAGCGAATTGTTTTGGTTGGTGTGACGCTGAATGGCAAAACCGAAGAAGAGACAGAGGCCAGTCTGGATGAATTGAGTTTGTTAATCGATACTGCGGGTGCAGATGAAGCAGGTCGATTGACACAAAAGCGCGACGTTCCCGATCACACGTGGTTCGTGGGTAAAGGTAAGGCCGAAGAACTGCGCGACTTGTGTTTGGCAGTTGACGCCGACACGGTGGTTTTTGATAATGAATTATCTCCTGGTCAGCAATACAACTTAGAAAAGTTGTTAGGTCGAACCGCCCTTGATCGTACTGCAGTCATTCTGGATATTTTCGCGCAGAATGCGCACACGCTTGAGGGTAAAGCCCAAGTCGAACTTGCGTTGTTGCGTTATCGTCTGCCGCGTTTACGTCGAGGTGCTGATGCCAATATGTCGCAACAACGCGGTGGAGTCGGATCACGTTTTGGTAGTGGTGAAACAAAACTTGAAGTCGATCGTCGACGAATCAAGAACCGTATTTCACGACTCGAGCAAGAACTTAAAGAACTCGGAAGTACACGTGATCTGCAACGTAAAGGTCGCTCGCGCAGTGGTCTGGCCAACGTTGTCATCGTTGGATACACCAACGCAGGTAAATCAACCTTGTTGAATCGGCTCACGAACGCTGGAGTTTTGGTCGAAGACCGTCTGTTCGCAACTCTTGACCCAACGACACGTCGCTTGTCGTTTCCTGGTGGTGAACCGGTGTTGGTGACTGACACCGTTGGTTTCGTGCGTCGTCTTCCGCACGGACTTGTTGAATCATTCAAGAGCACGCTCGAGGTGGCTGCTCGGGCTGACTATTTGGTGCACGTGGTCGACGGTTCATCGTCTGACCCCGATGGCCAAATAGATGCCGTTCGAACCGTCTTGCGCGAAATACACGCCGATGAAGTCCCGGAGTTCGTCGTGTTTAACAAAAGCGATCTCGACCCAGTCGGAGTAGCCGATGTTGTCGCATGGCATCCCGGATCAGTGGGCATGAGCGCGCACACCGGCGACGGAATTGATCTCTTTTTGCAAACACTGTCAGATCGCTTGCGTTCGGTCAGCAAAGTCATTGAACTGCTGATCCCGTATGAACGTGGTGACATTTTGGCGGCAGTGCATCGTGAAGGTGAGGTTGTGTCAACGACCCACGAGACCGATGGTGTGCGGGTGCGAGCGCGACTGGCCGAAGCTTCGGTAGGACGTTTGAGTGAATTTGTCGTTAGCGGTGGCATTGACCCCACTCCAACGGGCAACATATAACCCATGAGTACTGCCCCCGATCGCTCCGCAGGTTTTGTTCCGCCTCCGTATCCCTATGAGCGTTTGGATTCCTTCAAGCCATTGGCTGCGCCATTCGAGGGCGGGCTGATCGACCTTTCGATAGGTACGCCGTGTGATCCACCTCCGGCTTCGGTCATTGCGGCTTTAGCTGCCAGCAATAGTGAACGGGGTTACCCGCCGTCGATTGGTTCGGCTGGCTTGCGTGAAGCATTCGCGGCATGGATGCATCGTCGCTTCGATGTTGTGATCGCACCCGTTGATATCGCAGCGTGTATCGGAACTAAAGAGTTTGTCGGCACGTTGCCACAGTGGATGAAGTTACGTTCACCATGGCTCGACACCATTTTGTATCCGGCTGTTGCGTACCCGACCTACGAAATGGGCGCCACTTTGGCCGGTTGTCGTGCGGTTGCCGTGCCGTGCAACGATCGCGGCGGGATCGATCTGAATGCCATTAGTGAAGAAGATGCGAAGCGAGCGCTGTTGTTGTGGGTCAACAGTCCGTCTAATCCGACTGGCGCTATTGACGATTTGGGGTCGGCCGCAGCTTGGGGTCGTTCACATGGAGTTCCAGTCTTTAGCGATGAGTGTTATGCCGAATTCACATGGGACGGTCCGGCACAAACAATTCTGCAACACGGCACTCACGGTGTTATCGCGGTTCATTCATTGTCGAAGCGTTCAAATTTGGCGGGTCTTCGAGTTGGCGCTTACGCCGGCGATCACGAACTTGTGCATTACCTGTCAGAGGTTCGTAAGCATGTTGGCATGATGGTTCCTGGCCCGGCTCAAGCTGCTGCAGTCGCGGCACTGAATGATGACGATCACGTCGTCGTTCAGCGCAAGCTGTATCGACATCGGCTTGAGCGTATGGCAAATATTTTGTCGCAATGGGCAGATGTCGACATCGCATTACCTGATGGTGGTTTTTATCTGTGGTTCAAAGTTGATGATGCATGGGCTTTCACCGAACGGTTAGCTCGTGAAGGCGGAACTTTGGTGAGTCCTGGCGATTTGTACGGAGAACAAGGACGTGGGTTTATCCGAGTCGCGGTGGTGCAAAGTGATGCGACCATTGAACGAGTGGCGCAACGCCTACACGTCTCCTGATGTCTCAAGACGGCGTGAAACGAGGTTCAGTGAAGCGTTGGTGGATTTCGGGGGTCGTCGTTTTTGCTCTCGGGATGGCGTTGGCATTGGTCGGTGTACAGCGCGATCAAAATCTCATCGCCGATCTTGTTCGAAGTCCGAGTGGCTGTGAATCAACAGTGAATATCTCGGTCGCTGGTCGGTATTACATATATGTCGAAACAAAAGGAACTATCGGAGATATCGGACCGTGCAATAGCGCGGTTCGCACATACGAGTTTGATAGTGCACCTCAGGTCGCGGTGACACTTGGTACCAGTAGCGGCGAAGCTGTTGATCTGCGCCCCAACGATTCAGTTGAATACGACGCTCCCGAATTCGCGGGTCGATCAATTGTTACTTTTGTGATTTCTGAGCCCGGAAATTTTGTTGTGAATATGGAATCGGCGCAGACTGATGCCGTCATCGCAATCGGCCGAAACGCCTCAATGATGGATGGCACATTGCTTGTGAGCGGAGCATCATTAGTCATGGTTGCGTTCGCATTGCTCATTGTGGCCATCATCGCGACACGATCGAATCGACGGGCCCAACGCACGGATGTCACGAGTACTCGATCAGAAGTATTCGTCACCTATGACAACCCCGGTCACCGAACAGCGAGCCAAGAAACGACTGACCGTTGGGCGCCACCGCGACCCGAAGATCGAGCTGTCCAATAACTCACGCGTTGTTCAGAGGCGGCGCAGAACAGTGACGACTTTGCCGAAGATGCGCACATCATCGGACGAAAAATGCATGGGTGACAGACGTGGGTTGGCTGGCATCAGGATGATTTCGCGACCTTTACGGGTGTAGGTCTTGACTGTTGCTTCATCGCCAGGAATTCCGGCAATGACGATGTCGCCGTTGTTCGCAGTGAGTTGTTGACGAGCGACAACGTAATCTCCGTCGAGGATGCCGGCATCGATCATTGAATCGCCGCGGACACGCAACATGAAGAGATCGCCTTCACCAGTGAAGTCAGCGGGGAGAGGCAAAAGCTCTTCAACGTTTTCTTGAGCCAAAACATCAGTTCCGGCAGCGACATCGCCAATGAGCGGAACGTGGTGGACGCGACTGCGCGCGATGATGGCGCCACTATTGCGGTCCCAGTTGACTTTGATGGCACGCGGCAAGTTGGGATCTCGTTCAAGAAAGCCCAAGCGCTGCAAAGTATTGAGGTGATTGTGCACTGTGGACGGGCTGGTGAGACCGACGGCGTCGCCGATTTCTCGCACTGATGGCGGGAAGCCCCGGTCTTCCATGCAGGCCTCGATGCACTCGAGAATGCCACGTTGACGGTCGGTGAGAATGTGTTCGCTCATGCGAGCATCGTACGGGTGTTCGGGGGGAGAGTCAAACACCTGTTCGTAAAAATTCTAAAACCGCAGGTAGATCGGTGATTTTTTAAATGATGGTTGACACCGAACACGCGTTCGCATAGCCTACGAACAAGCGTTCGTTCGGCATTTGGCAACTGTGCCATACCCCGATTGCACACTGAGATCACAGATAACAACAACTACTACAACAACACAGCTCGACCAGAAAGGTTCATCATGGCCCTCGCACTTGACCCCCGTTACATCGTGGAGATTCAGCCCAACCGATCCGATGCTCGTTCATCACGTTCTTTCACGGCCCCTTCTCGCCACCAGTCCCACGACGTGTACTTGCGTCGTCGGCTGGTGGTGGGTCTGGCCGTCTTTGGTGTTGTGGTCGCCGCCTGCCTCGGCGTCCGCACTTTGGCGAGCCGTGGGGATGTGACTGCCTCCATCCCTACGGTGACGCCCTTATCGGCTAGCGCCCAGCCGGTGAGCACTTCGGTGAATGGGGTCGATGTTTCCTTGGCTTTTGTGCAGGGTGACGGCTTTTATGTTGTGCAATCTGGCGACACTTTGTGGTCGATTGCATCGTCTTTGACCAGTGGAAATATTCGTAATTACGTGCATTCATTGATCGAATTGAACGGCGGAGCCTCAATCGATGTAGGTCAGCGCCTCATTGTCCCCACCGAATAGTTCAGTTTTCTACTACGATGACGCCATGCGTTGCGTCATCTGCCGACACGAGGACACCAAAGTGGTCGATTCACGTACGGCCGAAGAAGGTGCAGCGATCCGTCGCCGCCGCGAGTGTCCACAGTGCCTGCACCGCTTTACGACCTTCGAGCGGATGGACGAAGTCCCGCTGATGGTGACCAAGACTCGGAGTGGACGCGAACCGTTTGATCGTGGCAAATTGATTTCGGGAGTCAAGGCTGCATCAAAGGGCCGACCCATCGATGATGACGCCATCAATGCTCTTGCCGACTCGGTCGAAGAAGAATTACGAGCGACCGGTGGTGGCGATGTGCCCAGCACCAAAGTTGGGCTCGCAGTACTTGAGCGCCTTCGGGCCCTTGACGAGGTTGCGTACATGCGCTTTGCCAGTGTCTACAAAAATTTTGACGCAGCCGAAGACTTCCAGCGTGAAGCGGCTTTGCTCGACAAATCTCCCGTCTCCTGACGCTGGTTCAGTTTTTGCTGCATTCAGCGTTCTAGGGTGAACACATGACTGACGAACGTCTTGCATTTCGAACATGTCCTCTATGCGAAGCTGGTTGCGGTTTGGAAATCACCGTCAAGGGTTCGACCATCGGACGAATCCGAGGCGATATGGACGATGTGTTCTCGCATGGTTTCATTTGTCCAAAGGGGTCAACGCTGAAACAACTTCACGAAGATCCCGATCGTTTACGTAAACCACTGATCAAACGCAATGGCGAGCACGTTGAAGTCGAATGGGACGAAGCATGGGCCGAGATCGCTGGCCGCTTACAAGATGTGATTGAACGACATGGCCGCGATGCTGTTGGCGTGTACCTCGGCAACCCAGGTGCACACAGTTTGTCGGCGATGTTGTACAACCGAACTCTGTTACAAGGGCTTGGCACCCATAATCGCTTTAGTGCGTCAACAGTCGACCAATTACCCAAGCAAGTCGCGGCCGGATACATGTTTGGCACGGGTGTTTCGGTCGCAGTTCCCGACCTAGATCGCACCGATTACCTCATGATTTTGGGGGCAAATCCGTACGCATCGAACGGCAGTGTGTGTACTGCCCCCGATTTTCCTGGACGCATTGAAGCGATTCGTGCGCGGGGCGGCAAAGTCGTCGTAGTTGATCCGCGTCGTACGCGAACCGCCGAAGAAGCAGATCAATGGATTGCGATTCGGCCAGCGACAGACGCATTGTTCTTGATGGCGATCGTGAATGTGTTGTTCGCCGACAACTTAGTGAAGATCCAAGATCACATCGCGCCTCTCTTGAATGGTCTTGATGAAGTACGTGAGGCTTCACAAGATTTCACTCCCGAACGTGTTGCCCAAGCAACCGGACTCGAGCCTGAGGTGATCCGTCAAATTGCCCATGAATTGAGCGCAGCAAAAACCGCAGCGTTGTATGGACGAATCGGAACGACGACAACTGAATTCGGTACAACTGCATCGTGGCTAGTTGATGTCGTGAATACGTTGACGGGAAATCTCGATTCAGTTGGCGGCGTGATGTTTACCAAGCCTGCGCTCGGTGGTCCAACGACTCGTGGCACATCTGGAAAAGGTGGAGGGTTCCGTATCGGTCGTGGCGGCGGAAAAACTAAAGTCAAGGGATATCCCGAAGTGATGGGAGAGTATCCCGCGGCAGCAATGGCTGAAGAAATTACTGATGCTGGTGATGTTGGCATTAAGGCTCTGGTCACCGTTGCAGGTAATCCAATTTTGTCGACACCTCACTCGCGCCAACTGTCAGATGCTTTCGAAAAACTTGAGTTGATGATCAGCGTTGATTTATATCTCAACGAAACAACTCGTCACGCCGATGTGATTCTTCCGGTGCCATCGCAGTTGCAGCGAGATCACTACGACGTGTTGCTCTTGCAGTTTGCGATTCGCAATGTGGCTAACTACAGCACGCCCGTTCTGTCGCTTGATGATGGTCAACCAGACGAATGGGAAATTCTCGCAAAGCTAGGAATGATTGCGCAGGGTCTTGGTCCTGATGCTGATCCGCATCTCGCAGACGACCTTGCCATTGAAGGTTTAGTGCGAAACAGTATTGGTGATCCTTCATCGCCAATACATGGGCGTAACGCTGACGAGATTATCGATGCGCTCAACGCCGATGGACGACGTGGACCGGCACGGATGTTGGACTTCATGTTGCAAACAGGCCCATATGGTGCAGGGTTCGGAACCAATGCCGGGGGAGCCTCGTTGCAATTGTTGCTTGACAATCCGCATGGCGTTGACTTTGGTGCACTTGAATCGCGATTGCCTGATGCATTGCGCACGCGCACGGGAATGATTGAATTCGCACCCGAACCATTGCTTGCTGATGTACCTCGTTTGCTTGATTCCATTGATGAATTTACGAAAAATCGTTTCGTGTTAGTGGGTCGGCGTCATTTGAAAACCAACAATTCGTGGATGCATAACATTCAAGTTCTTGTTAAAGGCAATGTGCGTTGTTCGTTGCAAATGCACACAGATGATGCAAAAAGCCTTGATTTACTGAGCGAATCAGCAGATGAAGTTTTTGTCTCAGTGACGTCGCGTGTTGGAAGCGTTGTTGTCCCTGTTGAAATCTCCGATGACATTCGTCCCGGTGTCGTGAGCTTGCCGCATGGTTGGGGCCATGATCATCCGGGAACCAGAATGCGTATCGCCGAGTCTTTGAGTGGCGTGAATTCGAATATTTTGAGCGACCACGAGGCCATGGATCCGCTGTCGGGAACGTCGGTTTTGAACGGAATACCCGTTTCTATTGCCAAAATCGGCTGAATTGCCCGAATCAGCGTTATGCACACCCCTGTCCACAGGTTTTTCCCCTAAACAAACCACTAATTCACAGGGTTATCCACTTCCTCCCCACAGGGTGTTGGGCTTAGGGTTCACATTGTTGAAAGTGGTGGTGGCGGACCGTGGCTAGTGATCTGTCGGCACATGATCTGGGGTTTTCTGGGTCTTGGCCGCCGGATTTGGGTGGGATGACAGAGTCCTGGACCTACGGAAATCTGCCACCCTTTCAACAAAGAATTCGAAATGAGGGGGAATTGTTGTGAACCAGAGGTGACATGGATGTGGCATCCATGTGACATCCATGTGACCTTGGACACTACGGGGGTGTGGAAAAACCCCGTGTGAGCAGGTGCTACGCGAGGGTCGTTGACATTGGTGTAGTTACTCTGATGTAATTTCACAACAACTTGTGGTTGCACACGCGGTCACTCGGGGAATACACCACATCTTGTGTCTGATGTGTCATGATCTTAATTCTGCATTTTCAATCAACATCTGTAAAAATATCTCGCCCTCTCGAAAAAAGGAATCAATATGTCACTCGCTCCGGACCGTCTCGCCATCGGAATCCGCCGTCACTACACCACCCCTGGTGTGCATCCCTACGACCAGGTGGTCTGGGAGAAGCGTGACGCCCGTATCTCAAACTGGAAGGACGGATCAGTCGCCTTCGAACAGCTCGGAGTCGAGTTCCCCGTCACTTGGTCGCTGAACGCCACCAACATCGTGGCTCAGAAGTACTTCCGTGGCACCCCCGGAACCATTGAGCGCGAATCATCGCTCAAGCAGGTCATCGACCGAGTCGCCGACACCATCACGACCTGGGGCGTCGAGGGTGGCTATTTCGTCGATCAGGCCGAGGCTGACAACTTCAGCAATGAACTAAAGTTCATCTTGGTGACACAGCGCGCCGCTTTCAACAGCCCGGTGTGGTTCAACATTGGCGTCAAGGGTGTTCCGCAACAGGCCAGTGCGTGTTTCATCTTGGCCGTTGAAGACAAGATGGACGCCATCTTGAACTGGTACCGCGAAGAAGGAATCATCTTCAAGGGTGGTTCGGGTGCGGGTATCAACTTGTCAAAGATTCGTTCCAGCGCCGAACTCCTTCAGGGTGGCGGCACTGCTTCTGGTCCCGTGAGCTTCATGCGAGGTGCCGACTCATCAGCAGGCACCATCAAGTCAGGTGGCAAGACTCGTCGCGCCGCCAAGATGGTGATTCTCAACGTCGATCACCCCGACATCGAAGAATTCATTTGGTGCAAGGCCAAAGAAGAAAAGAAGGCTCGCGTTTTGCGTGACGCTGGCTTCGACATGGATCTTGACGGTTCAGATTCTTTCAGCGTGCAGTACCAGAACGCCAACAACTCGGTGCGTATCACTGACGACTTCATGCACGCAGTGCGCGATGACAAAGAATGGTCGTACCGTGCAGTCACCGACGGAACTCCAGTGCGCACCGTCCAAGCACGCGACTTGTGGCGCCAGATTGCCGAAGCTTCATGGGATTGCGCCGACCCCGGTTTGCAATTCGACACCACGATCAACAAGTGGCACACCTCGCATGCGAGCGGCCGCATTAACGGATCAAACCCATGTAGCGAATACATGCACATCGACAACTCGGCATGCAACTTGGCTTCCATCAACTTGTTGAAGTATCTCGACGAGCAGGGCAACTTCGATGTTGACGCCTACAAGCACACCATTGAAACAATGTTCACCGCTCAAGAAATCTTGGTGGGCCGCGCCGATTACCCGACCGAAGCCATCGGCGACAACAGCCGTAAGTTCCGTCAGTTGGGTCTTGGCTATGCCAACCTCGGCGCCTTGTTGATGGCACTTGGTTTGCCATACGACTCATTCGAAGGACGTGCTTGGGCTGCAGCTCTCACCAGTTTGATGACTGGTCATGCCTACGCCACAAGTGCTCGTACTTCAAGCCGTATGGGACCTCACGCTGGCTTCGCCGAAAACGAGCGCTACATGCTCAACGTTTTGCGTATGCACCGTGACGCCAGCTACCAAATCGCTGACGAAACTGTCATGCCGGGCGAATTGTTGCGCGCTGGCCAAGAATCATGGGAAGCCGCAGTTCGCGATGGCGAAGAATACGGTGTGCGTAACGCACAGGCCACGGTTCTTGCACCAACCGGAACCATTGGTCTCATGATGGACTGTGACACCACTGGTATCGAGCCCGACCTTGGTCTCGTGAAGATGAAGAAGCTCGTCGGTGGCGGCAACATGGTGATCGTCAACCAGACGATCCCGATGGCACTTCGTAAGTTGGGCTACAACGCTCAGCAAGTCGACGACATCATTGCTTACATCGACACCGAGAAGTCAATCTTGGGTGCACCGCACTTGGCTGCTGAACACGTTGCCGTGTTCGCTTGCTCAATGGGTGACAACACCATTCACTATGAAGGTCACGTCCGCATGATGGGTGCGGTGCAGCCGTTCTTGTCAGGTGCTATCTCGAAGACGGTCAACATGCCCGAAGAGGCAACTGTTGAAGAAATCGAAGCACTGCACATGTTGTCATGGGAACTCGGCCTCAAGGCTGTTGCGATCTATCGCGACAACTGCAAGGTCGGTCAGCCGTTGTCAACCGCCAAGAAGGGTGACGAGCAAGGTACCGCTGAGTCATCTGCAGCTGCTGTCGTGGAAAAGATCGTCGAGAAGATCGTCGCTAAGCCAGTTCGTCAGAAGTTGCCGCGTAGTCGTCGTGGACGCACCTTCGAGTTCCGCGTGGCTGACTGCAAGGGCTTCGCAACAATTGGTGAATACGAAGACGGTCGTCCCGGTGAAGTGTTCTTGACCGTGTCGAAGCAGGGTTCAACCTTGTCAGGCATCATGGACGCCTTCGCCAAGAGCATCAGCTACGGCCTGCAGTACGGCGTGCCAATGCGAGCCTTCGTTGAAGCGTTTGTCAACATGCGTTTCGAGCCAGCAGGTATGACCGACGATCCGGACATCCGTTTCGCCGCTTCAATCATGGACTACTTGTTCCGCCGCATGGCACTTGAGTACTTGACCTACGCCGAGCGCGAAGAGTTGGGAATCTTCTCGATTGACGAGCGTTTGCAGCCCACATTGCCAGGTGTTGAAGAGTCGTCCTACGTCTCATCAACCGGTAGCGATGTTGCCGCCGATCCGAAGAGCATTCCATCCGTTGAAGAACTGGTGACCCAGCTCGAAATGGGAATCGCTCCGGTGGCTCCTGTGAGCGATCACTCAGCAGAGATTGCACGCAAGGCGCAAAAGCACAGCGATGCACCGATGTGCATGCAGTGTGGTGTGCAGATGAACCGTGCCGGTTCATGTCACGCCTGCCCGTCGTGCGGTAGCACCTCTGGCTGCAGCTGAACAATTCAATAATTCGTTAAACGATCTGGTCGGCTTGCACTGAGATATTCTCAGCGTCAGCCGGCCAGATCTTTTTAATTTTCCCGAACCTCTTGACGCCCTCGGGCGTAGGCCTCAATCGCTCGATCTTTGTCAAACAGATGATGGGGCAACGTGGCGATCTTGGCAGTTGCTGCACTCGGCGCAAATAAGCGCACCGTCCCGCCGCATGATTTTTTCCAATCGCTGATTTCGCGGTTGGTGTTGCGCTCAACCAAATTGTTGAACGGGCCAAACATCGCACCAGCAAGTGGAGCGATCACAATCAAGAGATCAGCTGGTGCCGCTAAATCAACGCTAACTCCTGATCGCACGCCGCCATCGATATACCAACAGCCTTCAATACGTTGCGGAGAAAGCAATCCAGGAACCGCCGACGAAGCAGCGACGATGGTTGATAAAGGAAATTTCGCACCGTCCAATTCGGTACGACGCAAACGGGGGAGGGCACAGGCAATCGCGCGAACATTGGCGCGCATCGCATTTCCGAAGACGCGACGCGCCGAATTGGCCAAGACACCCGACCTTGGATCCGGGAAGCGCGGCACATCAAGCGCGGCGAGTTGATCAAAGCCAACACCAAGAGCGGTTGCTGCTGCGGCCCATGAGCCTGCTGACGTGCCGATCATTGGCGCTGTCGATAGATCAATGCCTTGCTCGCGCAGTCCATCAATCACACCCATCGCATACCCAATGCCGAATAGACCGCCACCGCCAAAAGCTCCTGCGAGTGGAACGTGTGTTGAATGATGCATGAGGTACTACCAATCAGTTGGTTTGTAATCCTTGAGGAATTGCCCCCACACCTGCTGGCCGGTGTTTGCGCCATCAATGATGGGATCAACGATACGGGCCGCACCGTCAACAATGTCGAGCGGCGGGTGGAAATGGTGTTCTGAACGTTTGCGGTCGGCTAAATGCGCGGGGTCTTCGTCATTGATCCAGCCAGTGTCAACGCTGTTCATGTGAATACCATCGGCGTGATAATCGGCAGCCGATGTGCGCGTCATCATATTGAGAGCAGCCTTGGCCATATTTGTGTGCGGGTGACGTGTCGTTTTGAGCTTGCGATAAAACTGACCCTCAACTGCTGAGACATTGACGATGTGCTTATCGCGATTATCGGTGCGCAACATCAAGGGTTTCAAACGGGCATTCAAAACGAATGGTGCGACAGCATTCACTAATTGAGTTTCGAGCAACTCAACCGATGACACTTCGGCCAATGTGAGCCGCCACGAGTTGCGGTCGCGTAAGTCGATTTGTTGTAAGTCTTGATCAAGTTGGCCATCAGGAAACAGGTGCGACGGTAAGTCGCGATCTTCGGCGATGAGTTCGGCTTGAGACAACTCGGCCGAGTGGGTAATGCCTGGAGCAGTTGTGGGGGCGAGGCCAGCGAGTTCGAGCGCTCCGTCTTCGGCAGAAGGCAACATGTTGTAGCCGCGTAAACCTTCGTAAGCGCCCACGAGTTCGCGTACATGTGGAGACATATCGGCGATCGAAGCATTCTCGAGTTCCATCATGTGGCGATAGAACTCTGGTGGTCGACGAACTGTTTGGCAGGCATTGTTGACGATGTAGTCAAGGCGATCGTATTTAGTCATCAAGTGATGACAAAAGGCTTCAACACTTGGGGTGTGGCGTAAGTCGAGACCATAGATCTCGAGTCGGTGACCCCAATCGGCAAAGTCGGCTTCGGCGGCATAACGCATGGCCGAGTCGCGTGGAAAACGCGTCGTCACAATCAGGTGTGCGCCAGCGCGTAACAACTTGATGCCAGCTTGGTAGCCGATCTTGACGCGACCGCCTGTGAGCAGAGCGACTCGTCCTGTGAGGTCGGCCGTTTCGCCACGCTTGTTGTAATTGAATTCGGCGCACTCGGGGCACAGTTGATCGTAAAAGAAATGAATCAGCGTGTACTTGACTTTGCAGACGTAACAGTGTTGTTCTTTGTTGGTCTCAACAAAAGCCACGCTCGTTAGATCGTCATTAATCTCGTCGTTGATCTCGTCGCCTTCGACAAGTTCGGGCGGAAAAACATTTGGCGTGACGAACACGGGCTTAGCACGTAGCGCACGAATGGCGGCCTGGGCCAAATTCTCTTGGTGGCGCGCGGTCTTTTCGTTTTTGTCGCTACGGCGTTGATCTTTGATGAGTTTGCGACGTAGAGCTAAATCGGGTTCGTATAGATCGCCAGCAAGACTCAACAACTTGACACGAAGGTCTTTGGGGATAGCCGCCAACAAAGTGCGGTCACCAACGAGGGATTCAAGTAACTCGATGGCGGCTAAGACCTGGGGGTCTACAGCTTCGCTGTCCGCGTCAGTGTTGATGTCAGGGTCGTGATTGGGCATTGAAAAGTTTCACGAAGAAGGTTCGAGGAATACCAACGGAATTTCACGGTTGGTGCGATTTTGGTAGCCGCCATAGTTGGCGTACTTGGCAGTAATCTCGGGCCACAAGTTGGTGCGTTCTTCAGTTGTCGCGACCCGTGCTGTACGCGCTGACTTCTTGCCACGAATTTCGACATCAACTTTGGGATCGTCTTGAATGTTCAAGAACCAGGCGGGGTGATCGTCGTCCCCGCCCTTTGAGGCGACAATGACCCAGGTGTCACCTAACTGAACGGGCGAGGTCAACATCACCATGCGCTTTTGACCACTCTTGCGACCAGTGGTGGTGAGTTTCAGAACGGGCATCTTGCCGGCATCCCAACCGATCCGGCCAAACGAAACCGCCAAGAGAGTCTTGTGGATGTTGTTCATGGACTTCAGGACAAAGCGACTGGGCATGGCTTTTACGGTATCGGGGTCACCAGTCGCCGCGACGGCCCGCTTTCTTATCGCTGTCCTTTTTCTTGCTCGACAGGCGTCGCTCGATCGCTCCACGACTGGGCTTGGTCTTTCGTCGTGGTGGAGCCGGGGGAGTCGCAGCAATATCGATCATCTCGACGAGTTTGGCGAGGCACAACTCGCGGTTACGCCACTGGCTACGAGTCTCTTGGCAGGTCACCGTGATCTGCTCGCCGAACGCGGCGGTGATCCGTTCGCACTTGACAATGGATCCGCTCAGACCTTGTTGACATGTTGACCGCCTGCACCAGAAGAGCGGGCGAAACTCCACTCAATGGCATCTTCGGGAATCTCGATTCCGCGCGCAGTTTTCACTTCGCCATTATGGCGCAAGAAACTGAGTGGTTTAGAAACCTCAATGGTTTAGTTACGCGGAACCTTGATCCAGGGCTGATCTTTGTCAACGCGGGGTTCGCCAGGAAGACCAAGAACTTGTTCACCCAAAATGTTGCGCATGATCTCGCTGGTGCCGCCTTCAATGGAGTTGGCTCGCGAACGCAAGAACGAGTGTCGCACTCCGCCTTCGGATCCGTCCACTGACAAACCATCGGGACGACGGAATGTGAAGTCGTAATTGACCATGCCGTTGGCCCCAAGCAGCTCAACACTGAACTCGGTAACTTTCTTGTTGAACTCGGCCAACATCAACTTGGCAATTGAGCCTTCTGGTCCGGGGTTGCCAGCTTTCGCTGCCGCTGCACCGCGAGCATTAGTCAAGCGAAGTGCTTCGCTCTTGCAATAGAGCTGCATCATTTGATCTTTATGAGCACCTGTTTGCAGTTCTGGTGCCAGTTCTTTCCAAATGCGAAAGGTCTCGTCAATGGGTCCACGACGCTTGGCATTTCCGCCACCGCCACCACCGATAGCGGTGCGCTCGTTCATCAATGTGGTCAAAGCAACGCGCCAGCCTTCGCCGACTTCACCGACGCGTTGAGAATCAGGAACGCGAGCATCGGTCATGTAGACCTCATTGAATTCGGCCTCGCCAGTGATCTGACGCAACGGCCGAACTTCAACTCCGGGTGAATGCATGTCGATCGCGAAGTACGTCATGCCCTTGTGCTTGGGTTGGTCGGGATCGGTACGCGTGACGAGCATGCCCCAGTCGGCGAGGTGCGCCAACGTGTTCCAAACTTTTTGGCCGTTGATGACCCATTCGTCACCGTCACGTATCGCACGCGTTCCGAGACCGGCGAAGTCTGAACCGGCACCGGGCTCGCTGAACAACTGGCACCACTTTTCTTCACCCGTAAACATCGGGCGCAAGAAACGCTTCTTCACTTCTTCCGAACCATGGGTTGCGATGGTCGGTCCGGCAAGAGCAATAAAGAAAGTTGCGGGGTCTTGCGGCGCCGCGCCTGCTTTGCGAAGACGTTCTTCGACGAGACGATTGAGATCGGGACGAACGCCAAGGCCGCCACAACCTTCGGGGAAGTGCACCCAGGCCAAACCATGGTCGTAACGGGCGCCGCGGAAAGCGACGTTGTCCATCTTCTTGGGATCGTTGGCGGCGAGAAGCGCATCAAGCGCAGCTTCGACTGTGGCTTTGGCGGTATCAACTGATGTGGCGGTGCTCATGACATAAGTATCTCAGTCAAGGGACGCTGAGGCAAAGTCGAGATCACGCACAATTTGGTTCACATTGATCGTTCTAGTGGTATGACGCAACTCAGAAAGCGCAGCCGACTCACAGTCCGGGCCGAAATGGAACGCCGCATGCAATTGCTCTTCGCCGATTCCCGATTCAATGTTGAACTCTGGGAAGAAGCAGGGTGTCCGGCTGAAGTCGGCTACCGCATTCGCCAATTCATCCAGTTGCCGCCGAGTGAATGCCCCGTGGGCTGGGAAGACGACAATGTCCTCGACGAAGATTTTTGGCCAAAAAGACGCCGGGGGTTGCCCGTATTGTGGACGCGACGGGTGAAGCCGACGGTGTTCCCGAAAGGACTCGTGTAGCGATGGGACTATTTGGCGCATACGTGGCGTATCGACATGGCAAGAAAAAGGCCGAGCGCCGAGCCACGATGCAAAGCGCTCGTGAAGAGCGTTTGCTACGCAAGAGCGACCCAACATGCGAGTCATGTGGTTATCGGCGTAGCAAGCATTCTGATGACGGTCAAAATCTTTGCCCGTCGTACCAGTAGATATTCTCTAGCCGTTAGTGAAGGCCCCAAAAGCTCCGCGAGCCTGCACTCGTCCCATGAAATCAGGAAGATACGCGTCGGTCGGGATTTCGCGCACCATCTCGTCAAGGATGGCTGCGTCGGCCCCAACCAAAATGCGCCAGTCACCACGTTTGACACTATTCAAGATCACGGCTGTGGCTTCGGCGGCTGACATGGGGGCGTTGTCGCGGAAAGATTCACCTTGCGCCTGAATGCCAAGTCGCAGATCTTCGTCACTTGCGCCGCTGACATCGAGTCCGGACTTGGCTAAGCGAAGCCGCATTTGCGCAATTTGCTCCTCAGTCATTTCTTTCGGATCTGCACCAAGAAGTTTGCGCGAGTTAATGGCAATTGATGTTCCGATGTGTCCAGGCATAACGACCGATGCGCGCATCGACGGTGCATTCATGCGGAAATCAGTAATTAGGGCTTCAGTGAAACCCTTCACGGCAAACTTCGCTGCACTGTAGGCAGTGTGCGGAATATTCGGGCCAAGTGAGGCCCAGAAGCCATTCACTGAACTGGTGTTGACCACATGTCCGATTGGTGCGTCAAGAAGCAGCTGTAGAAAAGCTCGAGTGTTGTAATACACGCCGTACCAGCACACACCAAAAGTCTTTTCCCATGATTCACGATCGTCTTCAATGATGCTTCCACCACCGCCGATGCCGGCGTTGTTGAAAAGCAGATTCACGTGCGGTCGCCATGCGGCAACGGCATCTCGAAACGCGAGAACCTGTGATTCAACTGAGACGTCAGCGATAAATGTCAACACCTGGCCGGTGTTGCCATCAGCGGTGCAGATAGCAACAGTCTCGGCCAAGTTGTCTTCCATGACATCGCATGTCGCAACGTCGCAACCATCGGCGGTGAGCTGGCGGACGAGTTCGCGACCCATCCCAGTGCCACCGCCAGTGACTACCGCGACTCGACCCGCGAATCCTTTTTCAAAACGTTCAGTCATGGTTTCCCCCAGTGTGTTACTGGAGGAAACCATAATCTAAAGACTCAGTGATTGAACGGGTCGTTCGGGTCGAAACGCTTGCCGCGACCCTTGTTTGTTGACCGCAACATCGAGTACTGGGCCTTCATATCGCGCTCGGTGAACTGCTCAAGACGCTGTGAGAGGTCGATGAGTTCGTTGATTTCGCGCTGATCGGCCCCAATGGTGGTGAGTACGTTGATCGCCTGGTTGAACAGGATGCGAGCTTCAGCGATATCGCCGCGTCGGGCAGCCCTGATTGCCGCTTTGCGCACCTTGGCAACTTGGAGCAGTAAAACTTCACGAGTCACAACTGGATCAATCTCTTGAATATCGGCTTGGTTGTCAGATGCATTCAGCACAACCGGTAGAGCAACTTCGTGTAATGCGATCGAGCCAACAGTTGAAGCCCAACGCAATGTGAGGTTGGCAATGGTAAATGTTCCTGGCAAGAGACGAGGCCGAAGGGTGAACCGCACCAGAAGGCGACGAACTTCATCCCCGCACGCATCACCAATAAGGACTTGTTGTGCCCCAAGCACCGCTGGAAGATCAACGGTGTCGTACTCGTTGAGAACTTCAAAGGTTGCGGTTGCATCGGTCGGTCGAATTTCGACAGAAAGATTCTGTGCGACAACGCTCGCGAGTCCGTCAAATTCTTGATTAAAAACATTGAGGGCTTGATCGGGTCCGGCGCACCAGTAATCGTTTCCACCACCTGCGTCAGCCATTGACGCAAGAAGAGTTTCGTCATAGCCATCGGCAAAGCCGATCATTGACGTGGTGATACCGCTGGCAATTCCTCCACGGGTCATCGTTGCTAATTCGTCCGGATTCTGGATACCAGAATTGGCATGGCCGTCGGTGAGAACCACGATGCGCTTGATGGCAGGGGCGCGTCCTGGGACGGCTGAAGCAGTTGCAAGAATCTCACAGCCTTTCAACCAACCGCCCGACAAATTTGTCGAACCACGGCTGTGGACATTGGCGATGTGTTGACGAACGTCGTCAACATTGTGATGCGCTAGCGGAAGGACCGTTTCGATATGGGAGTCGAAGGCAACGACGGCGATACGGTCGGCCGGTCCGGCAACTCGAATAAGTTCAGTCACTGCCTGACGAACAGCCGCCATTGGTTCGCCTTGCATTGAACCAGAGCGGTCAACGACGAGAGCGATGTCAAGCGGCGCTCGCTCAACAACAGGAGCAGGGGGAGCGGTGAGTTCGAGCAACATATTGACGATTTCATCGTGCTGCGTGAGGATGATTGACTGGTCGAGGGCGATTGACGGTTTCATATTGGTCTGCTTTCGTTTGAGGTTTTGCGCGAGGTAGGAATTCCTCGTAGTTATGAAACGATGTGATGCGACAAAAATGTGCGTTGTACCTGCATATGAGGTTTTTCCTGTGGGTTACTCAAGACTTTGAACGAGAGCGCCGATACCTCTATTCGTGATGAGCCAACAGTTTTTCCAGAATCTCCAAGAGACGCAAGATCAGGCGCCGCGCAAATTTCGTTTTGCGCCTTTTGTTGTATTGATCGCCCTGGTTTCTTACGCAGTCATCGTTGTTGCAATGTTGACTGCGCCAAATACAGCCAACGCAATGGGATCGACTCCTTCAACAAAGGCTTCGATCGACACAACAAATTCAACGCCATGGACTTTGCCGTCAATGCCGACAAAGTGCACCGACGCGCAGATTGCCACTGGCATCGTTGCATCATGTGTGATTTCAAAGTACACCGATGTCACAAAAACGGGATGGGGCACGCCCCCATTTCCGATAGCAGCAGATGGAACTCTTAACCCCGGTTGGAAAAGCAATGGATGGGCATATTCGGGTTCGCCGGCTTTAAAGGATTGGGAAGCGGCGATGTGGAAGAGTGCGAACAAAGTTGGAACAATCAGGGCCGGAGCGCTTCAAGCGCCTCCGGCTGCTTTGGCATTATTCGAAGGATTTCTTGGTGAGATTCAGGCCAGTGGTTATCGCATCACTGATGCGATCGGCTACAACTTCCGCTGCACTTCGAACACCCGCAAAGACTGCGTTGGTCTCACGAGTGCATCATTGTCTAACCATTCATGGGGACTTGCCATCGACATCAACGTCGGCGCCAATCCTGAAGTGCGTTACCTACCGACAGCCGACTCACCGACGACTGCTTGTTCTGTCCCGATGGCGACCAACATGCCGCAATGGGTTGTGCAAACTGCTGAGAAGTGGGGATTGCTCTGGGGCGGTTATGGCTGGGGTGGTGGTTGTGTTACTCCAGCTACGGTGAAAAGCAATGTGATTCGTGACCCAATGCATTTTGAATTTCGTGGGTCAGTCGAAGATGCTGTGAAGATTGCTTCAGTCAATGGCGTTTCAGTCAAGCGTTACTGCAGCAATGTGATTGAAGGCGGATCGACCGTGCGAAAGTGCACTTGGCAAGACCGCCCACAGGCCGGATGGCGCACCTCGGTGCCGCTTCAAGGACCAGCTGGTGCAACATCGGCGCTCGTGAACATCACCTTGACTGGTGCAACCCAAGTCGGTTACGTGACAGCCGAGAGTTGTGATGGCAATGTAACCGGCGAACGTCAATGGTCGAACGGAAATGTCGCTGTCGGTGCAACCGTTGCCAATCTCGCCGTTGTTCCGCTTGATGGTCTTGGTCGATTCTGTTTGTACAACTCAAGTCCGATGCACACGATCGTTGATGTACAGGGATTTTTCATGCCGTCAGCCTTGTCTGATAGCAAAGCCACAAAATTCACGCCATTCTCGCCATCACGCGTTCTTGATACGCGCAAAGTCGGCGGAAAAGTTGCGGCATCCTCGATAAAGGAAGTTGCGGTTAATGGGGTATTGAAAGATGCCGTTGCGATTCTGACAAACCTCACTGTGACTGGTACTTCTAGTGAGGGTTATCTCGCGGGTGACTCGTGTGCGAAGCTCTCGTCGAATGCACCAGATAGTTCGAATCTCAATTTCTCTTCACAGGACACCGTTGCGAACTTGGCGGTAGTAAATCTTGGGCAGATGAGTCAAGGCCTAGGTTTTTGTACGTGGGCCAACCAAGAACTTCATCAGATCGTTGATATTCAAGGAGTGTTCACGCCGGGCAATTCAGGAATGTGGGGATTCAATCTTGAACCCCAGAGGCGTTTAGTAGATACACGCAAGTGCGTCACCGATTGCGCGGAAGTCTTTCGTCCTGGCGCGGTGATCAGGCTGAAGGCACCGGCGGGAGCTTCTGCAGTTTTGGTGAACCTGACATTGACTGACGCAGCTAATTCGAGTTTTGTGATTGCTGATCGTTGTTCAACTCTGTCGCCGAGTACCGAAACCCCATCTAATGCCAATGTGACAGTTGGTCGCGTCGCCGCCAACTTGGCAGTCGTGCCGGTCGACGCGGATGGATCTTTCTGCGTGTATACCTCGTCAGCGACTCGGGTCATTGTCGACATACAGGGAACATTTTCTCCATCGGCAGATCTCCGGTTTATTCCAGTGAGTTCGGTGCGACGCCTTGACTCGCGCAAAGTCGCCAACTGAAAGTTGTCAATGATGCGGTTGATGACCTGGAATATTTGGCATCACTTTGGGCCATGGCAAGAGCGACAAGTTGCGATCGAGCAAGTTATTGCTTTTGAGAATCCCGATGTTTTGTTTCTGCAGGAAGTTCATACG